>Ga0123354_10020261_pt1 | contig 10455 bp, 9 predicted proteins | sample TergutLab28metaG_2_FD_97872 | JGI IMG/M metagenome (GOLD analysis project Ga0123354, IMG submission 97872) | Labiotermes labralis P4 segment gut microbial communities from Petit-Saut dam, French Guiana - Lab288 P4 | ecosystem: Host-associated > Arthropoda: Insects > Digestive system > Gut ...
ACAAAACAAAAAAATAAAGATTTTGAACAGCTTTTATTGGATTTTTAAAATTATATGATTGATTATCAGTTATTTAATTTTTAAAATACCTAATTTTAACTAAAAGATTGGACAGGTATGAAAAAATATATATCTTTGCACAACGGTAGTTAATCATTATTTAATTGAAAACGTTATGGCTACATTGATCATTAATGAAAACAACGCAAGCGCACAGCAATTTTTGAAATTTGCCGGTACGCTTCCATACGTCAATATCGTTGATAAACATGATATACCTGTAAAAAAATTGAAACATGTGGTTGCGAATGCATTAAAGAAATCAGAACAAGGAAAAGATTTGATAATGTGCAATAACGCTGATGATATGTTCGAAAAATTAGGTATATAAATGTGGAAGCCGGGCTTATACCAAAAGATTTGAAAAAAGTATTCATCGCTGTTTGAAAAGAGGATACGATATTGAATTATTGAAAAAAACAATAACACTTTTGATTAAAGATATACCATTACAGCCTAATTATAAACCACATAGATTAAATGGAGAATTTTCCAATCATTGTGAATGTCACATAAAACCCCACGCTCGCCATAGTGTGCAATAAAAATGAGCTAACAGCTCGGCGTAAGCTCCGCTTACGTCGTACTAATAACAAGCGTCATCGTTTGCAATAAAAGTAAAGAGAAAAGTAAAAAAATATGAAAAATAATTAATAAATTTGTCGCAGATATTAGTGTGAACAACGCCAAATGAATAAGAAATTTGAAAATAGTAATTACTCGATTTACAAGTCAATAGACTTGTTTTTAACACGGCGGAAGCTCCGCTTCCGCCGAGCGTTCGCACAATTTATTATCACGCTACGGGGAGCAGGGGTAACATTTAAGGAAAACTGTCCTGACATTCGCAACAGCAAAATAGTTGATATTTACAAAAAATTAACCGAATTTGGCTTGCAAGTCAATATTTATGACCTTTAGATACATCCTATAGAATTGAAAAAGGAATATGATGTTGAAGTATTAACTGAAGTTTATGCAAACAAGCGATATGCAGCTGTGATATTGGCGGTAGTGTATGATGATTTTAAATCTTTTGATTTTAAAATACTATATGGCAGGCAGCGTGATATTTGATACCCAATCGGTAGTTGATCGAGAAATGGGTGGATGGGAGGTTATCGTAAAGTAATTTTATAATGAATGTTTAAATATGGATAGATGAAAAAAACTATTTACTATTTTGCCTCTTATGATACTCTAAATAGTAAAGTCAGAAGAAGATATACACTTGCGGCTACTACAAAGATAGATTATATTATTTCAGTTCTAAATCAGATTGGATATGATGTGAAATTAATTTCAGCATCATATATTCTTGAAAAAAGATATGTATTTGATAGAGGTGTTACAAAAAAACTTAATGATAAAACATCTTTGATTTTATCTCCAAGTTTTGGGTCAAAAACTTTAATTGGCAAGTATTTAGGAATAATTTTCACTTCATTTTGTTTCTTCCTAAAATTATTGTCTCTTAACAAAGATGATACGCTTTTTGTTTATCATGCACCTTGGTATTACTTTCCTATAAAATTGGCAAAAAAGATAAAAGGTTTCAGATTGATTTTGGAAGTAGAGGAAATATATACTTTGGCATTTGAGAGGGATAACCGGAAATTAAAAACAGAAATGAAGATGATTTCGTTGGGAGATGCTTATATTTATGTTAGCGATTTATTGAAAGGATACATAAAAGAATATATCTATATAGATGACAAAAAGAGCGCTGTTTGTTATGGCCCGTGTAAAGTAATAGACACAATACATGAACGAATCTTTACTGATGAAAGAATACATCTTGTTTATGCCGGTTCGCTTAGCAAATACAAAGGATGCGCACAGAATGCAGTGCAAGTTGCCGGTTTTTTGCCTGAAAATTATGTCATACATATTTTAGGATTTGGAGAGAAAAATGTAGTTTCCGATTTAGTTGAGTCTATAGAAAACATCAATAAAACCTCTCAATGTAAAGTGTATTATGAGGGTATAAAGCCGGAAAAAGAATATGAAGTATTTATGAATTCTTGCGATATAGGTTTAAACTTACAAAGGCAAGGAACTATGCAAGCCGCTTTCCCTTCAAAAGTGTTAGTATATTTATCGATGGGTTTGAATGTGGTTTCGTCGGAATTGGAAAGTGTTGTAAATTCAAAAGTAAAAGATATAGTTGCTTTTTATTCACAAGAAAATCCACAAGCGATGGCGGAAACCATAAAGAATGCAAGGTGTTTTACAAAAGAAGAATTAAAAGAGAAAATTCAAATATTAAATGATGAGTTTATAAAAAACATTGATAGTTTAATAGAAAATAAAGAATAAATATGAAAAGAATATTACAACTACACTCAGCTTATTCTCCAACTAACTATATAGTAGATTCTGCTTTAACAAAATTAGAAACAGAAGTCCATACCGTTCGATGGGATGCACAATTTATATATAAAAAAACAAAATATAATTATTCGATATACACTCCCCCAGAGACAAAAGGATTATACATATATGAGCGTTTTGATTTTAAAGATGCGGATAATTTATATGAATTGGTTGAAAAATTAAAGCCACAAGTGATTTTAGTAAGTGGAACAATGGATAAATTGTATCTTAAGGTATGTGCAAAAGTTAAGCATAATACAAATATTCCTATAATATGTAAGTCAGATGCTCAATATAAAGGGACAATAAAGGATTGGATAAAAATAATTTTATCGCCGATAAGATACAAAAAATGGTTTGATTATATGTTTGTTCCAAGCTATTGGCAGTATGAATTTGCAAGACTATTAGGGTTTAAACGTGATAAAATACTTTTATATAATCTTTGTGCAAATATAGAATTATTTGCTCAGGTAAACATTGAAGATAAGATAAAAAAGTATCCCAAAAATTTCTTGTTTATAGGAAGATTTGCTCCTGTAAAAGGTTTGGATAAATTGATAGAGGCTTGGCGACAGATAGATGATAAGAAGGGCTGGACATTAACTTTCGTCGGACGAGGCCCGTTAAAAACAGAAATAGAAAAACAGCCTGATATTATATGCCTTGACCATTTAGAACAGGAAAAATTGTTAGAATTGATTCAAAAATCAGGTTGTCTTGTTTTGCCATCTCTATCTGATGCACATCCTCTTGTCCTGCATGAGGCTGCCGCTTCCGGTTTACCAATTGTATGTTCTGATGTTTGTGGTTCAATCCCGAATTTTGTTCTCAATTCTTATAATGGATATACTTTTAGCCATAAAAAAACAAATGATTTGAAATTGAAAATAGAAAAAATAATTAATTTATCGGAAGATGAATTAATAGAATTCAGCAAAAATAGCCGGAAACTTTCAAATAGAATAACACCTGAAATTACGGCAAAAACGGTTCTAAGTGTCATTGAAAAATGAAGAATGTATTATGAATAAGTTGATGCAATATTTTAAAAAATCAAGAATATACAAATCTGCACTATTTAAAGACTCATTTTGGGCTTTAAGTGGGAATGTTATAGGTAGAGGTTTAGCGCTTGTAGCATCCATAGTTATTGCTCGTTTACTTGGAAAAGATATATTTGGAATGTATGGATTAATACGCACTACGCTTCTAAGCGTAGCGGTTTTTTCTACATTCGGGTTGGGATATACTGCTACAAAATTTATTGCGGAGTATGCAAAAAAACAACATGATAGAGTGCGGGCGATCATTCGTAATATAATGCAAATTACCATATTCACCGCATTCGTTTTCGCCACATTATTATTCATTTTTTGTAAACAAATTGCTATTTATTTAGAAGCTCCTACTCTGTATAATGCTATCCGATATTTGGCTGTTATTGTAATTTTTAATTCCATTACTACCACACAAATAGGTATGCTTGCCGGATTTAAGAAATTTAAGGCGGTGGCGCGTATCAATTTGATTAATGGCATATTTATGTTTGTGTGCAGTGTGATATTAACCTATTATTTTGGCTTATCAGGTGCTTTACTGGCTTTATTGTTAGCTCAAATTTTGAATTGTTTACAAAATTATATAGAAGTAAATAAAAGCGTAAAATTGTTGAACATCAAAAATGAAGATAAAAAATACAGCATAAAAAAAGAATTGATAACCTTTTCATTGCCTATGGCGTTGCAAGAAATGTTATATTCTATACTAACATGGACAATTCCGATTTTGTTGGTAAAATTTTCAAATATTGGAGAAGTGGGACTTTACAATGCTGCGCAGCAGTGGTCTTCTGTAATTTTATTTATTCCGGGCACTTTGCGTAACGTAATTCTATCTCACATTTCTTCGGCTACTGATAATCACGAACAACAAGTGAAATTATTAAATAGAATGTTGTTAATTAATTTTCTATCCACTTTTATTCCTTTTGTTATAGTTTTTGCTTTTTCAGGATTTATAGAAAAAATGTATGGAGAATCGTTTGTTTCTTTGAAAACGGTGTTGAATGTATCCGTTTTTACTACTATCTTTTCTTGTATGTCTGGAGTACTTTATCAATATTTTTTGGCAGCCAATAGAGCTTGGACAGCATTTTGGTGCCGTTTAGGAAATGGCATTATAGTAGTTACTTTATTTGTCTACATTATAAAACTAACAGGCGATGAGAACAGTGCTTTGTGTATGGCTCAATCAACAGTGATTACTCAATTTTTCTTTTTTATCCTCTTATATTGCCTGTTTAGATATTACGAACGAAAAAATAGATTGTTATTTGATGCCTAAAAAACAACTGATAATAATAAATAATCACATTTTAAGTATCATTTGGTTATTATTTTTAATATTGCCAAATAATCAACTTTTTTTCTTTTTTGTTCCTCTTGCTTATATTGTGCTTTTCAACTTCAAAAGTGAGGTAAAGCTTGATGTAACCCCGTTTATTTTAGGATTTGTGTTTTTGATTATAATAATATTCATAATAAATCTAAATGAGTTATACATAAATAACAATATAAAAGACATAAATAGATTAGCTGTTTTGGCTCTTTTGTTCATTGCTTTTGGCAGGGTAAGAGGAAATGCTATATTGAAACCTTATATATATATTGCAATAGGATACCTTGTTCTTTCACAGTTTACTTATATTTTGAATATTACACCTCTAAAATTATTATTTTCAATCTATACGGACAATAAAGGATTTGATCTTGAAGAAAAAAATGAAGGTATTACAATTGTAGATTATGGAATATCTACACTTGGAGGAATATTCTTTAATCAAAATCAGTATGCTCGATATTTGGAATTGATAATGCTTGTATTAATGTGTGAAATTAAACAGTTTAGCAAAAAATCATTAATGATTTTATTTCCTGTGATTATTTTTTCTTTAGGGGCTGCCGGAAGTCGAACTTCATTAATCGTGTTTTGTTTGGCGGTAATATTTTATTGGAATTCTGCAAAAGTTTTTTCTCCTCAAAAGACAAGAATTATTAGCATTTTATTTATTATATTGTTCTTTTTTGTTTATTTGTTCACAGATCTGTCGGAGATGAGAGTATTTAAGATAAACGAAGGCATGGATAATAGTTTTGGAATAAAAGTAAGATTGTTGATGATGTATATAGATTCGAATTTGAATATGATAAAAATTTTATTTGGAAATGGAACTCCTGATGCTATACGGGCAATCACTGGTACCATAGGCACGGATTGGGAAATAGGTAATTTGTTCCTTATGTATGGAATTTTGTTTTTCATTTTTTTATTTTTATTTTATTTTTATCTTTTCAAAAGATACTTGCCTAAATACAGGGTAATTTTTACAATTCTATTTTGGATGTTTTCTTCTTCCATAATATCCAGCTATCGAATGGCTGCTTTATGGATGCTTGTTTTGGGGTTGTATTACCACAGGTCATTGGCAGAAAAAATTATAACATAAATTGATTATTATGACAGACGAAATCAAAATAAGAGATATTACGCCTTCAGATGAATACGCTTTGGGTGAATTGTATGATAGCGTTTGGCCGGAAACGGCAGGGACAAAACAAGGAAAAACCAAATGGATGCTTTCTTCATCATCTTTTTATGGTGTATGTGCAACAGCAAATGGTAAGGTAATAGGTTCGAGACCATCGTTTTATAGTAATATTTATTACGGTGATAGGCAGATAAAAGCTGTTCAATGCGGAAACTCTTGTGTGCATAGCGATTTCAGACGATATGGTATTTTCTCTAAAATGAACAGTGTGTTTTTGGATAAGTTTTTTATAGATAATCAAAATGACTTGATTTATAATGTCAGTGTGTATGCATCAAAGATGGCTTATCAAAAAATGGGTTGGGTATATATTGACACTTTGTCAAAACTTACATATATTGCTAATTTCTGGAATGTTTTCTGGAAAACAAAGTTAAATCCTAAGAAGTTGGCAGGTAATGTAATATATAAAAAAAACGCTATTCCAAATCTTTTTGATTTTGATTATAAACTACTTGAAACCAGAGAAAATTATTTCCGTCGAACAGCGAATCTACATACATATTACGATAAGGATTTTTTTAGATGGAGGATGAATTCAGATTCTGATATCGCTATTTTACAAATAGAAAACCTTGGCGCAGTAGTGTATAAAATAGGCGTTAGAAAAAGGCTGAATGTTGTTACAATCGGTGAGATATTTTTATATAAATATAACAAACAAAATCTTAGACGTATAATAAGCACTGTAAAAAAACAATTTAAGATAGATTTATTAGAAGTATCAATAACAGAGCAACATCCTTGCTGTCAAACTTATAAAAAATTAGGATTTATTACAAATCCATTCAAAAAATACTTGAGTTTAGGAGTTAAAGTTGTTTCAGATGAAATGAAACAAACATGTTTGAATCCTAAGAATTGGGCATTGGCCGGTATTGATATAGATACATTCTAAAGATGCAAAAAATCAAACAAATAATAAAGAAATTGATATTTTGGTATTCCTACGTGTTTTATGAAAAAGATTATGGTAGTAAGATAATCTATTATCACGATGTTTTTGATAAAGTACAATATTCCGCTATGGGAACATCATTGGATATGTTTAAAAAACATATTCAAGTAATTGAAAAAAATGGATTTGGAATTGTAAAAGAGATTCAAAATCCTACAAATGAAATAGTAATCTGCTTTGATGATGGATTTCGTGGAATATATGATACAAAAGATTTTTTTATTCAAAATGATATAAAGCCACTCGTTTTTATTGCTGTAGAGTTAATAGGGAAAGATAATTATTTATCGAAAGAAGAACTTTTAGAACTTCAAGCAATGGGCTTTCAATTTGAGAGTCACGCATGGACGCATAATGATTTAACAAAATTTGGAGACAAAGAATTGAGACGAGAATTGTTAGATTCAAAAATTTATTTAAGCAAATTGCTAGAAAAAGATGTTACCTCGTTGTGTTTTCCGAAAGGATATTTTTCAGATAAAATAATAGAAAAATCTATTGAGTACGGATATAAAAGATTATATACATCATTACCCGGAAACTTCTATGATGACATTGGGAAAAGTTTATGTACCCGTAATTTGGTACAAGGTTCAAGTTATAATGAATTAAAATACAGATTATTGGGCAACACAAAAATTCTGTTCAAAAAGGCAATTAAATTGCATAAAAAAGCAAATATCATACAGTGAGACTTCTAATTTCTACTAGTTTATTTTACCCATCAAAATTAGGTGGTCCTGCAAATACTCTCTATTGGCTGGCTAAGGGTTTGATTTCAAAAGGAATAGATGTTTCCGTAGTATCTGCATATAAACATATAGACGATGATAGAATTACATCTAATCAGTGGACTGTCATTGATGGAATTAAAACACTGTATTGTTCGGCAAAAACAAAATTGGCGCATAGAATTATTTTGCAAAGCATTAAAGAAGTAAAAAAATGCGATGTTCTGATGTTGAGTTCATTTCATTTTATTCCTTGTTTTTTTGTTGGATTATATGCACTTATTTCAAAAAAAAAGATTATTTGGTCGCCTCGTGGTGAGTTATTTGATAGCGCCATCAATAAAAATAGATTTAAGAAAATATATATATCATTGATAAAAATATTCTTTGCTAAGCCAGTCATTTTTCATGTCACATCTAATGCTGAAAAAGAAAAAATACAATTCTATATGGGCAAGAATACAAAAACAGTACTCATTCCTAATTATATGGAACTCCCTGAAAAAGAAGAGCGAAATACGAACGAGAAATACTTGTTGTATGTTGGCAGGATAGCGCCAATAAAGGCATTGGACAATTTGATAAATGGCTTAATAAAGTCTGAAGATTTTATTAAATCCAATTATAAAATGCTTTTAGCGGGATTTAACAATGGGGATTATTATGAATCGTTATTGAAAATAATAGTAGAAAATAACATGTCTGAGAAAATAATTTTTTTAGGCAATATAGAAGGAGGAGGAAAAAACAGATTGTATGCAAATGCTTATTTTACCTTTTTGGTCTCTCACTCCGAAAATTTCGGGAACGTTGTTGTTGAATCTCTTGCACAAGGGACCCCGGTTGTGACTTCGCAAGGTACGCCTTGGCAAATGTTAAATGAAACAAATTCCGGATATTGGATAGAAAATGATGTGGAAAGTATAGCCAAATGTGTAAATGAAATTTTACAATTAGATACTGAAAAGTACGAAACAATTCGTAAAAATGCTTTCAATTATTCCCGAGAGCAATTTGATGTGTATAAGAATATTGATAAATGGATTGATATTTTAATATAAAAAAATAATAATGTCTCTTTTCACCAACAAAATTCTCTTAATCACCGGCGGTACTGGCTCCTTCGGTAACGCCGTCTTAAAACGCTTTTTAAATACCGACATCAAGGAAATCCGTATTTTCAGTCGTGACGAAAAGAAGCAAGATGATATGCGTCATGCCTTGCAGAATCCGAAAGTAAAGTTTTATATTGGAGACGTTCGCAATAAAAGGAGTATAGATAACGCCATGCGCGGGGTCGATTATATTTTCCATGCCGCAGCGTTGAAACAGGTGCCTTCCTGCGAATTTTTCCCTATCGAAGCTGTGAATACCAATGTGCTGGGTACTCGAAATGTGTTGGATTCAGCAGAGGAATTTGGCGTAAAGAATGTTGTCGTGCTGTCAACCGATAAAGCGGCATATCCTATCAACGCTATGGGTATCAGCAAGGCAATGATGGAAAAAGTGGCGATTGCCAAAGCGCGTTCTTTGGGTGAAAATGCCAAAACGACCATTTGTTGTACCCGTTACGGCAATGTCATGGCTTCGCGAGGGTCAGTTATTCCACTGCTTATTGACCAAATGCAAGCCGGTAAGAATTTGACGCTGACTGATCCCAATATGACCCGCTTTATGATGACGTTGGATGACGCCGTTGATTTGGTTTTGTATGCTTTTGAACATGGGCGGAATGGCGATTTATTCGTTCAGAAAGCGCCGGCGGCAACCATTGAAACGCTTGCAAAAGCTTTAATAGAACTGTACCAATCCAAATCTCAAATTCGCATTATCGGAACCCGTCATGGAGAAAAACTTTACGAAACTTTGGTTACTCGCGAAGAAATGGCTAAAGCCGAAGATATGGGCGATTATTTCAGAATACCTGCCGACAACAGAGACTTGAATTACGATAAATATTTTATTAAAGGCGAAGAAGAGATTTCAACCATTGAGGATTATCACTCGCATAATACTGCCAGGTTAGATATTGAAGGTATGAAAAAGTTGTTGCTGAAACTGGATTTAGTAAAAGATACTTTACCAAAATGAATAAAGTAGAATTACTCAATCGCTTAATCGACATAGAATGGGACGACTTTGAAGCCAAAGATGCTCATTCGGAGCTTCCAAAAACGGTTTGGGAAACGGTTTCGGCATTTTCCAACATGTCGGGTGGCTGGGTAGTTTTGGGCGTTTCGCAAAAAAGCAAAAAATTTGAAATTACAGGCGTTGAAAACCCCGGTAATTTCCCGCTTCCTATCTCCGAACTATTAAACAAAGACATTTCTCTTCCACGTAATCCGGTAATTGCCAAATTATTTCGGAATGTGAAACTTGCCGAAAATGCAGGGTACGGTTTTGATAAAATGTTGAAATGGGAGAAAGAAACGCATAAAAAAGTGATGTTTAATAACACGCTTGCTTTTTCGCTTGTTACGTTTAATTATCCGAAAACGAATGAAGACAATGTGATTGAAGAAGCAAAAACAGGTGGTCAAGCTGATAAAACAGGTGGTCAAGTAGGTGGTCAAGCTGATGTTGCAATAGAAGAATTATTGACAGATAGACAAATAGAAATTTTAAATATAATAAAGAATAATCCCTTTGTGAGCCGCAGAGAACTATCCACCCAAATGAATGTGAATGAATCTGCCATACAGAAACATTTAGACAGTTTG
>Ga0123354_10020267_pt1 | contig 10455 bp, 12 predicted proteins | sample TergutLab28metaG_2_FD_97872 | JGI IMG/M metagenome (GOLD analysis project Ga0123354, IMG submission 97872) | Labiotermes labralis P4 segment gut microbial communities from Petit-Saut dam, French Guiana - Lab288 P4 | ecosystem: Host-associated > Arthropoda: Insects > Digestive system > Gut ...
AGTGCGGCCGGGGCGTGCTGCTGACCACTCACCCCCTTCTAGTGCCGCGGTCATGGAAGAGTACAGCTATACCTCTACCCACCCTCTGGGCCACACCGGGCCTGTAACGGGATCACTTTACCTTTTACCTTTGACAACCTGATGATTGCCGTCATAGAGGCCGAAACATGTAGTAGTGAAAACAAGCTACGTGGAAACACCTCTTAGCAATATAAATACCAAAAGTTGTGTCCGACTACACTTTACCCTACTTGTGATCCTTCGTACGCATTTAGATAGGTTTTGACCCTTTTTATAGGCCACGCCGGCCCTTAGGGCGAGTAGACATATATCTCTACTCTTCCATGACCGAGGCACAAGAAGGGGGTGAGTGGTCAGCCCCACGCCCGGGCCGTCTCTACCCCCGGGAAAGACCCGGTACCCATTGTACAGGAGGCTGGGTGGGCTCCAGGGCCGGTTTGGATGGGCGGAAAATCTCGTCACCACCGGGATTCGATCCCGGACCGTCCAGCCCGGTAGCTCAGTCGTTATACCGACTGAGCTACCGGGTCCACCTTCTTACGTATTTAAAGTACGTAAAGTGTTCGTGTTTATATTTCTATTTACCACAAACGCTGTATACAGTAATGTTTTGCCATAAATACCGTCGTAGAAAGGCACGGTTTAACCCTTATCCTGCTAACGTGGAGAATATGGTGAGCTTGTAATAATGTCAGCAGATGGCAGATGGGATTTAACCCGGCGTTTAAAGGGTTAAGTATGGCGCGCAATTTGAACACAGAAGCATGTGTTGGGCTCAGTAAATGGGGCACTTCCAGGACGCCAAGCAGCATAAGCAATGCAACAGCTTCACCGAAGGAATGGTGATGAACGGATGTAGTTGGTGTGTGTTCATGCAATTAAAATGGTTGGGAATGAGGTTCAGAGTGCTAAAAAATCGATAATTTTTAATTATCAAGTTTCCTACGGATTTATTTGGAAGGCAGTCTTGATCTGCGTTTTGACAAATGAGCTGCATGAATTTCAAATTTTTTTTTGTGTTCTCTGCTTTTGGTCTGCGGGCGGAAACAGTAGATCGCGAGAAACAAAACGATCCACTTGTCTAAGGACTGTAACAAAAATCAAAATTGTATGATATATTATGCACTATTAAGGTATTATTTTTACTGTACCTTAATTGTTGTTCTCAGTTGGCCTGAAGATGGCCGGTCACGGCCGAAACATGTAGCCAAATATTACTTAATCGTAATTATTGCTTCTTTTCTTGATGTATGCTGTGTATTGACGGTACATAATATATCATAAAAATATATCATACAAATTTGATAATACACAACGGGATGGATTCTCTCAAACTTATAACCAAAAATCAACTTTAGTAAAACAAGACGCGTGCGTACGAGATAAATCTGTCAGACTGTTGGCTACCGGTCGTTGCGCATGCGGAAGGTTCCTTTGTGTTGTTGCCGGGTTGGAAAGGAAGCGCCACGTGTCCTGTAGCTCTTACAGCATCACTACGCAAATTCCTCCCCATTCCAGCCCTTAAATACAACATGAAATTCCGCAGCAGTAAGTGCCCCCAAATTTAACATCCAAATTTCGCCCCAACCCCGTTCGCCGTCACCGGAACCAAAACAATTAATCTCTTCCCAACAATTCAGCTTCTCCCTGCCCCATTTTTACCCGAAGGAGGAACGCACAGCGCCCACAAAACGCCACAGCGAAATTGTTTCTATCAGGTTCTCTGTAACAAATGACGTGGCTGTTACCTCCCCCACCCTTTCATGGTGTCTTTATTATCTGTCCACATTTTCTTTTGTCTCCATTTATCCGTTTACAGTTTGGTGTGTAAATACAGGGTGATCGAAAAAGATGGACGGGATTTTAAACCGCTATAACTTAAAAAGTACTAGACGGATTTACACGTTTTGCGTCTTAAAATGTTCAGAGACGTTTAACGTTTTAGACTTACCTCAGTACATTTCAATATGTGCACCGTTTGTAGCTCTGGAGACGTCCAAACGAAATTCTATCTTCTGCCACGTTTTCTGAATCATGTCTCGTGTTACAGTTTCAATGGCCGATGTGATCCTGTCTTGCAGGTGCTGGATATTCCTTACCTTCTCAGCATATACAATGTTCTTAATGTACCCCACAGGAAAAAATCAAGTGGAGAGAGATCTGGGCTTCGAGGTGGCCAGGGCGTTGGTCCACCCCTTCCAATACAGGCATCAGGGAACTTCTCATTTAAAACGTCAGTCACAAAGCAAACGAAATGGGGAGGAGCTCCGTCTTGCATAAAAATAACCCTACTTACAATTTCTTGTTCGAAGGTTTCAATCTAGTACTTTCTAAGTTTAGCGGTTTGAAATCCCGTCCATCTTTTTAGATGACCTTTACTGCGAGACAGGATAGCGGTACTGTGACACATAATGCGTATGGTCAATCCCCACCTCACAGAAAATAAACCGCGACTCTTTTACAAAGATCAAGCTATTATTAATCACAAGTTAAGAACACGATCTAGCTTCGGAACCACACGAGTCACGTGACCCAGTACTGGGCAGATTGGAAGCAGTGCTAGTGTTAGATCAAGCGTCATGTAACGACCACTGTCATTTGAGTGGGTAAGGGGACGTGTAATTTTGTGGTGCGGTTTGGGGAGTGCACAGGGGAGTGTGCAGGGTCACGTCATTTTAATTGAGGCATATATTTCAGTTTACTGTAATGTTTATATTATATTATATCCGGTCAGGCGGGTAAAGATGTGTGAGAATGTAGAGTGCTGGGGTTTGTGAGATTTGGAGGGACAATTTGTGGGCAGGACACCGCTGTTGTGTTGTGTTGTAATGCAATGGATACAGCAGTAATAAGCAGAACCTAACACAACTTTTACAGCGACATGTTTCGGCACTTAAAAGCCATCTTCAGGCTGAATATAAAGCAGCATATATATATATATATATATATATATATATATATATGCTACCGCGCCCACACACACACACACATATATATATATATATATATATATACTATATACTGTATAGTACAGTGCCATAAAATGGACGAGATCTCGTTTACATAGAATATTAAATTATGGAAAGGATATTATTAAAATGGAGTATGAGATGCGATAAAACCTGTAAATACACTGAACGTTAAAACTTTTAATATTATACAGTATGGTTAAAGGTGCATGGAGTTGTTGAGCTGCAAGCTGTCAGACTGGAGGGCAGCACCGGTATCTCTCGCTATAAACGAGATATCGTCCGTTTCATGGCACTGTATTGTGTGTATATATATATGTTGCTGTAAATTGTTTAAAATTAGTTAATTAAAGTTGGGTTCAGACTGTACTGGCTGTTACTTTATTTATTTCAGAAAATATTCGACTATCTTGATAGAGAAAAGTTGTGGTTCGGAACTGGAAAATGTGTTTTAGCGACAACACAAAACAGCACAACACAACAAAACAAAACACAGCACGGTACAACACAACACAACACAGCACAACACAACACAACACAACACAACACAACATAGCACAGCACATCACAACACACAACACAAAACAATGAAACAAAACACAACGCAGCACAACACAACACAACAAAACACAACACAGCACAGCACAACACAACACACAACACAAAACACCACAGCACAACACAACACATACAGCACAGCACAGAACAACACAACACGGCACAGCACAACACAATACAACACAGCACAGCACAGCACAGCACAAAACAACACAACACAACACAACATAGCACAGCACATCACAACACACAACACAAAACAATAAAACAAAACACAACGCAGCACAACACAACACAACAAAACACAACACAGCACAGCACAACACAACACACAACACAAAACACCACAGCACAACACAACACAATACAGCACAGCACAGCACAAAACAACACAACACAGCACAACATAACACAGCAAAGCACAAAACAAAACAACACAACACAGCACAACAATACTTATTGCTTTTCCACTACAACAATGGTTGCACCAACGCCCCTCATTGTTACCATATACGTACATTGGCTGTCGCGTGTTTCCGAACACACAGCGATATGAAATACAGAAATCTTTGGTCACAGCAAAGCGATGCCAAACACTTGTAGCTGTAGATAAAAGGGCGTCAGTGAAGGTACATGATTTGGTAAGTATTAGTGCAGCGGCGTGTGAGTCTGAGATTAAGAGCAGTTCAGATATATGGAGATGATACGGGGCGTGCACTGTAGTAGAGAGGTACTGGGTGCAGCTTTGTGGGGGCAAGTGGCACTGTGCTTTGTGCTGCAGATGGATTGGCGGAAACGGAACTGATAGAGAGAGAGAGAGCGGGATCGGTGAAGTGATGAAACTCTGTGTGTTGGGGGGGGGGCACGGTACAAGTGGTGATGAAGAGCACAAGAACGACATAATTTTGAGAAGTCGAGCCGAGGAAGTGCAGTAGAATGTGGACAGTTTTGGACTGGCATTTCTGTGTCAGCTTTCTGATATTCTCTACCAATAAGTACGGCGCTATACGACTGACCCAGTAATATGGAGTTGCAGAATATTTTAACATAAATGCCGGGGAGACGTTTATCTCTGCTTGGAGACATGAATTGTAGCTGATGTCTGATTGCAGCTGTCTGTCGGGTTTGACGTTCACACGGCCAGCCGTGCATCGTAATATACTTCTATAGTAAAACCAACCACATGCACTAATTTATCGAATTTATTTTATTGGAGTAACCGTCTACATGTTTCGGACGGTCTTTCCGTCCATCATCAGGATTTCAAGACTGTACATACAGCAACAGGCATTTGTCAGACACTACTGTCTGCTTGCTAGCAACAGACAGCAGTGTCTGTTTGGTTGCTGTATGTACAGTCTTGAACTGCTGATGATGGACCGTCCGAAACATGTACAGTGCTACTCCAATAAAATAAATTTGAGACATTGGTGCATCTGGTTGGATTTAGTGTAGAAACTGGCTGTCGGGGTTACTGGCAGGGGGGGGGGGACTGGACAGCAAATGGACACATGTAGCTGCCAGGAGACGATGAGCGTTTGGGGTTGACCTGTCCCGAAATGGAGACTGGAATTTGCAACTGTGCAAGACGCACAATATGAATACAATGTCGTTCTGTGGCGCGTTCGCGTAACCATTATTACCATGGAAAGGGAACATACTGTTTCCTTTACATGGTAACGACATATTCCCTTATTATTGTTGGTGTAGATGTAGCTGTTTGAAATATAAAGGTGTTCATTGTTGTGAAAATGCAACAATGTGTTCCCTTTACACCATTTACGACTACAGAATGTATCGTACTGCTCTTCACTGTATTTACTGTTAAAATTATGTCTTTGTCTGTAATGGCTTGTATTCTAAATACAGGGTGTTACGTACAGTCTGCACACTATGCTTAATTCTGGCAAGTTCATACAAGCACTTGCTAGTGACATGCCGCTGGAACTGAAGACACTGGCCGAAGCAAACTGGGAGGACGAACAGGTTTCGACCACAAACATTGTAATTAATTTATTTAATAAGTAGTGTTTATTATCTATAGACATCGGCCAGTTGTTAGATTGTTAGATAAATCAATTATTATGATTAAAATTGCCCATTTAAACAATAATGTACTTTAACATAAGAAAACCAAAACATGGAGCGTGTTGTACTGCTGCGTGATGGAGCGTGTTGTACTGCTGCGTGATGGAGCGTGTTGTACTGCTGCGTGATGGAGCGTGTTGTACTGCTGCGTGATGGAGCAGGTTTCCAATACAATAATGTTGTTTGTGTTGTTGGTTTAGTTATTCGGCACACAAATGACATCCGTTCTTCAGCGTGTTATGTTGTTATGTTCTTATGCTGTTATGTTGTTATGCTGTTATTCTGATATATTGTTATGCTGTTGTTATGTTGTTATGCTGTTATTTTATGTTGTTATGCTGTTATGTTGTTTTGTTGTTATGCTGTTATGTTCTTATGCTGTTATGTTGTTGTGTTGTTATGTTGTTATGCTGTTATATTGTTATATTATGTTGTTATACTGTTATGTTGTTATGCTGTTATTTTGTTATGTTGTTATGCTGTTATGCTGCTATGTTGTTATGCTGTCATCTGTGGCATGTCTGACTGTGACACAATTTATTTTCACATTATCTCACAAACGACATGATTTTCGTGGAAAAGAAATGTTGTCCATAAAACATTCAACAAAACTCCTTTTCTCAACGAATTCCGTCTGAAAAGCTTCTCATTCTGTGCAGAATTGTTCCGGTTGTGTTTCAATCAATCATAAATTGTGCAGACAGAGTTTTGAAGAACCACTCAGATATAAAATTTATTCAAAATCTGTCCACTAAAAGCCGAGTTTTTCCATGCGAACGGACGGAAGGACGGACGGACATGAAGCATCTAATACTCGCTTTTCGCAATTCTGCGGAAACGCTTAAAAAGTGCTGTAATGTAGCAGAGAGGGCAGCTTGCTGTAAACGTCGGTAAGTGCTGTAACAAAACTTTGGGTTCAGATCGTGTGTATATTGTAGATACGTGTGTGTATTGTAGACACGTGTGTACGGTAGACACGTGTGTATATTGTAGACACGTGTGTGTATTGTAGACATGTGTGTATATTGTAGACACGTGTGTGTATTGTAGACACGTGTGTGTTCTGTAGACACGTGTGTATTGTAGACACGTGTGTGTATTGTAGACACGTGTGTGTACTGTAGACACATGTGTATATTGTAGACACGTGTGTGTACTGTAGACACATGTGTATATTGTAGACACGTGTGTGTATTGTAGACACATGTGTATATTGTAGACACGTGTGTGTATTGTAGACACGTGTGTGTTCTGTAGACACGTGTGTATTGTAGACACGTGTGTGTACTGTAGACACATGTGTATATTGTAGACACGTGTGTGTATTGTAAACAAAGATAGTGTGAGTGGTTTGGTAAGATAAAATAATTAGAAACGCAGCAACGTCTGTGTGTGATGTGGCAGCGGCCACCGCCGTGGCGGATGGGGGCAGCTGCAGACGCCCAGAGACAGCGCGAAGGAGACTTCGGCCTGCAGATTTTGTTTAACGAAATAAATTAGGCTGAATGTGACTTTGTGTAAGCAGGAAGTGCAGACGTGAATTGGAATGACGTCACTGAAACTGAGTCTGTGTTCGGGTGTTCTGTTTGAGGGCGCAGGCATCTGCTTACGTCATACGGCATTGGTGATCGCTGATTGGACATGAGTGAGGGTCTTTTGTTGCGTGATTCCGATAGAGAACCCCGAAGAACACGGAGGGTAAATCATCTCAGTGCAACTTCGTCTACCATGATTCCCGCGTGACCTGCCCTGGAAAGAATGGCCAAAAGTTGTTCTTACGGAGAAGTACAGTCGTGTTCAGTAACAACAGGCGAAGTACTGCTGTCGTGTGCTAAACTAGATACTTCGCTAGATTTATAGTTAACCGTTCAGAATCCAATGGTAAGCATGTGTACCACCCGCTGTTACGTCATTGAACTTTACAGTTTGCCCTTAGAGTCAGTGTATTTATGTCTGTGGTAGTACAGTACAAGGACAGACATCGATTTTTCCCCTATATATGACTGACTGGTCTTTGTAATAAGAATGGGATGTTCTCTGTGATGTGGGAAATGAATTTTTGTACGTTAGGCAATAAATTGGTAGCCTTACAGTTACGTGATTTCAGAATGTCGCCCTTAATGACAAAATTTTCTCAGCATTTGACAAACGTGTGTTAAAATGATGTATCAGTTGAAGGTTTTGTGTTTTATGGGATTGATATGAACGCCAAGCAGGAAAGGACTGGAGAGACTCGTGGGTATCCAAAGGTGCTCCACCTGCTGATTGGATCTGAAGGACGCAACAAGAACCGCAGAGAGAAAATTCAGTTGTTATCAGTGGCGTACCGAGGGAGGATTTGGGATGTTCAAACCCCCCCTCAAATTCCGCTGGGCCACCCTCTGACCTTGTGACCTTAGTCCGTTTGACAGTACTATCCCAGCACATGCATAGAGTGGCGAGGTACACAACGGCAATTCGCTGTCAACTGGTCATCATTCGTACCCGGTACCTCCGTAATAATTCAGTTAATACAGCACAGTGTAAGATCAGGTTTGGCGTAACGGCGCGGCGCGTCTCTGTCCCTCCCGCTCGAGGCGCAGTCGCATGCGATACGCAGCGCGCATCCAACCGCACACCTTGCCGCGGAGAGCAGCCGCTAGCGACTGCCGGCCAGACTCTGCCGGCGCGCCAAGATCGCAGCGCAGGTACAGTGCCACCTGCCTACCAAACGCAAGACGCGCAGTTCAATGTCGTTCTCTGCACGGACGTGTTCCGGGTGTCCGGTGCATCATCTAACCGCTGTTTTAGGTTGTCTTGTTACGCGTTGTTTACAGAGCGTGGAGAATTGCCAGAAACCAACGAGACCGACGGCGTGCTGAAACCGCGGAACTTTTCCTGCGTGTTCTTGGTGTCGTGTAAGAGGGGATTCGGTTTATTGTTAAAAACATAAATTACAGGCAATGTGTGACCAGGAAGTGAGTTGTGTACAATGAGAGACAGCTGATCAGGGGCTAGGCCACTGTGCGGTGAGTGACGTATCCAGTGTCGAGCTGTTTGACCATTAACGTACAATAATTAACGTTCTAATTAAACGTTAGTACAATTAAGATGTACCAACAAACTGTAGTTAAGCCTTTGCGTCCTGTTTTTATAGCACAAATGGTCGGCTGTGTGGACCGATTGACACCCCAGTGCTGGTCCGTATGTGGCGAGTTGCAGCGTCTTTTGCAATATTCAGTGCCTCGCTGGGGGCTCTAAAGAAAGGATCCTGAAACCGCTGGGATATATTCAGTGTCCATTATTTCAACAGGAAACCTGCACCGCTGTAGTAATATCTAGAACTGACCACAACCAGATTCAGTCACAACGTCTCTGGCGCTTTGAAAGGTTTCTAATTCGTCTGGAAAGAGTTTATTTAGCATTCATTTTCCATATATGTATCACTATGGAGTCAGTAACACAGTTAGAAGCCTCAACTGCCAGTGCGCTGTCTTCACTGTTGGACGTTCCTAAGAAAGAAGACTACTTCTTAAGTGAAGACGTCGCGACGGATCTTGTCAACGTCATATCGCCAAGTTCCGCTTTTGATAACTTCACCCGGACAGATGCAATGTCCGCGTCGTCGCTAATACTTGGTCCTGTCAGAGACCCCCTGTATATCGTGATCCCAGTTACCATTTCCTATGCACTGATTTTCATCACAGGACTGGTGGGTAATGTAGTTACCTGTATCGTGATCGCTCGCAACAAACACATGCACACCGCCACCAACTACTACCTGTTCAGCCTCGCGGTGTCCGACCTGCTGCTGCTGGTCTCCGGGCTACCTCAGGAGATGTACTGCATCTGGTCTCGTTATCCGTATGTGTTTGGCGAAGTATTTTGTGTGTTACGGGGTCTAGCTGCCGAAATGTCGGCTAATGCTACCGTCCTCACTATAACGGCCTTCACAGTGGAACGCTACGTCGCCATCTGCCACCCCTTCCTGTCGCATACTATGTCCAAACTGTCGCGCGCCGTCAAGCTGATCCTGGTCATATGGGTCGTAGCGCTGGCATTCGCGGTACCGCAGGCATTTCAGTTCGGCATTGTGGTCGGTAACACGCCGGACATGGTGACGTGTACCGTGAAAAGTGTGATTATAGCGCATTCTTTTGAGTTGTCTACGTTTCTGTTCTTCGTAATGCCCATGACGCTTATCACAGTGCTGTACGCTCTGATTGGGCTTCGTCTGAGGCGATCCAACATGATGAAAAGGGACTCCGGGTCGTTCAGATGCAAACATTTCTGCAGCTCCTGTACTTCAGCCTCTCTACAACAATCAGCACAACGCAGCTTGGCGGCAGGGAACAGCCGGAGACCGAATTGCTGTCGTCACCACCAGAGTCACTGTTCACGGCGGGTGCTCAAAATGCTTGGTGAGTTCGTTAGTTTTTACGTAAATGTGTTACGAGGCAGCCGCAGTGCATGACAGTAAGATTATATACTGCGTTATGTATAAAGACATTTCGTACCGCGCTGTGAACACATTGTGGGTTACAGAAGCCAGTCAGTTAATGTTGTATAGGGAAATAATGGCTGTTTGTTCTGAGATCCACACAAAATACAAAAATACACTGTGTGGGCAGAACGTAGAATTGTTGAATGTTAAACTGGCGGTACATATAGTGACCACTGGGCTTTAGAGGGTTAAAACTTGTTATAAAAACCAGTCAGTTAATGTCGTATAGGGAAATAATCGCTGTTTGTTCTCAGATCCACACAAAACACATAAATACACTGTGTGGGCAGAACGTAGAATTGTTGAATGTTAAACTGGCGGTATATATAGTGACCA
>Ga0123354_10020269_pt1 | contig 10454 bp, 8 predicted proteins | sample TergutLab28metaG_2_FD_97872 | JGI IMG/M metagenome (GOLD analysis project Ga0123354, IMG submission 97872) | Labiotermes labralis P4 segment gut microbial communities from Petit-Saut dam, French Guiana - Lab288 P4 | ecosystem: Host-associated > Arthropoda: Insects > Digestive system > Gut ...
AATAAAGAATATATATATTGAGATGGCAAGGGCAGTATTCCTAGCTTTTTAAACAATGGGCGACATGTATCACGTTTATTGGATTTTGTCATAATCCTTATTATTCTCTTTTGGATCCTAAAATTATTAATACTAAAGTAGGAATTTCCCCAAAATATAATATATGACATAATGGAATGGAAATAAGAGAAATAGACCATTCTTAGTATTTCAGGAGACCTAAGAAACATTAATGTTCTGATAGCATAACAGGCTTTATTTATGCTTGGTGTTAATTCAGTAATATGTTCTGAAGATGGAGGCATTATGTGTAACTTCAGGGTTCTGCTGCATTGTAAAATGAGATCTTTGCTCTTCCGGGATGTTATGCAACATAGAATGATAGTTATTTACCAACATTTCAGGAGAACCTATCAGTCCCATCTTCTCAAGCAGTCCAAGAAGATTTTTCTTGGAATGCTTGACCTCTGAATATAACATCCCAGAAGAATAAAACCTTGTAGAGGCAGTGAGATTCTGTGAAAAAATGATTACTGTTGACCAGACCACATGGTGTCTTAACAATGACCACATTCTGAATGTTTACTGCCGTGAAAACCTAAAATAAAGAACCTAAGTAATATTGACTAAAGTTGCATATTTCATGTTTGGAAAATGGAATTACAAGTACTGCATATGTTTTTCATCAACACAATATTTAACGTCACACTTCTCTCGTCTGCTTGGGTGTTATTATCTTTTATTACTCAAGTAAACCAACAAAGCAAAAGGTATCAGTATTACCTTGTTAGAACAATTATCATTATAATATATAGAAGGTAAACATTACACAGAGGTTAGCAACAATTTACAAAAACAAACAGAAAAAAGAACAGTTCTAGGTGACACATGAAAATGGGTAAAATAAATAAATAAACACAATCAAAGCTATAGTAGAAGAAATGTCTGTTTTGTGCAGTAAATATGCAGTTGTGTTTAGACTGAAAAGTACTGTACATTTAATTGTACTGAGAACACTACAGGGATGAATTTCTTTGAAACAGTAAATACTAGTCAAGCTCTCATCCATAGGTACAACAGTTTAAAGAGGAGAATACATGGCTGCAATTTCAATATATATTTCATTCAAGAATGTCTTCAAAATAATCTAATTCCATATGATGCTAACAACTGTATTGTGCAATAAATAAAAGTTGTTTTTTGACTGAAAACTAGTAAACTTTAAAGTAAATAAATAAGTAAATAATAAATACTAAATACACACTATGCAATGTCTTGCATGTGCTACAGTTCGGTCCAGCAGCTGAACTTCTTCAACAGTACAGAATGTCATCAAACATGACATATACACACATACACATGCACGTGTGTGAGCACACACTTACAAGGAATCAATTAGTAAACCACCATAAAACATATACACTGTATGACGATAAGCTGCGTTTTTCTGTCCTAGTGGACTGTTATGTCTGTAGAGCATATGAATGTAGCAAACTCTATCGATTATTTATTCTTGTAGATGAAAAATCAGTCAAAATTGTAATCTATAGTACTGCATAACTCTGCTGGCCAATGGTACAGTTGTTGGATGGATATAGTTAACTTCGAAAATAACACTGTTCATTAAAGGACATCAATAAAACAAAAGTTTTTCCTCCTTCAGAGCCTTTTTTTTTTTTTGTGAATGTTATGCCTGAGCATTTGTGTGATCTTATGAATTTACAACTACAGTGATTACTCAGCATAATATTTATGTGTGGCATAACGATAGCGTTTTCTGACTTTGTGTCTACAAACAGATTGAACAAAAAACGGCATAAGAATTACGTTGCGCAGCCAGAAAGCGGAGCATGATACAAACATCTCCGTAATCCGCGGTTAAGCACCACACCTGCCATAAATACCTTGTGATTGGTTGACAGGACAACCGGCTGCAATGACTGCAGCCAGATGATAATTGGGCACTTTGAAACTGCCGCACGTAATCAGATGTCTGTAGCGGATATGAAGTGTTCCCTCGTGCCCATACGACTTGCTACCATTGCACTAACAAGCTTTAATCCGTGGCCACCTCCATACAACTGGTAGAAAATGGAAAACTGGTTCTAGGTGTCTTATCTGTATTTTATTATTTATTACTAAGATTCTCCCAACACTGTTTATATGATGTTAGACAGTATGTAAGTGACTATGTCTATATCCACAGGATTGTATCCTAAACTGGATTTGTGGACTGCGAATAAATTACATTACATTACAGCTATCTTGATGTGCTCGAGACGCGATTCTAAGTTTGTATAATTTTAAAGCGAAATATCCCTTTTTCACGATGTAACGCAATGATTGGACGGAATTATGTACACAAGGAAACATGAATCCAAATATTCTTGCAGTTATAGTGACTTCAGCTTTCAGGTTTAACAGATAGGTTGAGTTTAAATTCTGCTTGTCTGTCTGGTTTTTACACCGTGTATTGCAATGAGTTTGTCCCGACGCGCCATAATTTTTTTTCTGAACCAAAGACACCCTGAAGATGGAGGCCGGGCGTTCCTTCGATATGTCGGAACACATCAAACACTCCACACGGTGTAAAAAACCCCAATGACAAATGCCATTTCGATTTATTTCCCGAACTTGTTTTTGAATTCCGTATGGAACGCTGTTGTCATGGCAACAGCCACAGATCATGGCGATGATGAAACATGGCGATTTGAAACGGCGTGAAAATCGTAGTGTTGGGTATGCATAAGGACCAAGAAGTATGCAGTTAAAGACTTCTCGTTATTGTGTTACGTTGGTGGTGCAGTTCGGTCTTTTACTTGTTGATATTTCAGTGAACTGTTTTTCTGACTTCGCTCGTAATACCAGCGTAGTTGTCTTATTACTTTTCATGTAAGTGTATTACTTTGTTTATTAACAGTCCTAGAATGCACTTTACTACATGAGTACGTGGTATTGTGTTAAAGTAAGATTGAAGGTACTTTAGTGCATGTTAGGTAAGGAATGAATGTGTTCGTCTTTGAATCCTTGCCCAACATTTACATGGTAATAATGTCATCCGACGAACGCAAAGAGCACATACTGGACACAAGAAGCATTCACAGCGGGGAGTGAAAGTTAATATTCTGGTAAAATTATAATTAATATTTGTAATTTTAGGAGATTAAATATTGTAGATTTTAATGAAGTATAATATTGTTATCCATGGTAGGAGCGTATATTAATTTTTTATACAAGTACTCCTAAGAATAATGCCATCTTTCAGGTGTGTAGTTGTACTGCATGCAACAATCATACTGCATCTTTCTTAGACTTTTTGTGCACTTACAACAAAAACAAAGTGTACGTGTAGATGCATGGCCATGCAAGATTTTTTCCATTCTTTTTTGCTGATGGTATAATTTGCTAAACCCCCAATGCTGATCCACATAAAGTACTGAGTGGCATAGCCATGTTTTATTTAATGCAACAATTTCACTTACACACTGGCAGGGTATTATAAAACACACACACACAAATGCAAATGGCAGCAAGTGACATAACAAGAATGTATCATGAAATGTGAGGCTGAAATAATATGTGGCCTGGGTGACTGGCCCATGAACAAGAAAAGTTGAGACAAAGACAGTGTGACAACAGTAAAAACAGTAACTTTCTGTTTTCCTTTTTTTTTTTTTTTACAGAATTCAAGATGTTTGCTTAATATTTGCATTGATTTCACTAGTCCTCAGTTTTTTTTCTACATATGCCTTCCAGGTAAGTACTGTAGTAACTTGCATTATCTCCTCATAAGAGACTGTGAATGTCTATTTTATTATAAGTGGTATATTATTTTAGGCTGGTCTGATTGAACTGCTGTATGACCGGTTCCGAGTTACAGTTATCATCAGCACGGTATATCTCATCTTCACTATCACCTTGCACAGTTGGTCTTTAAGTGAACGATGGGAACACCCCCTGGAACACATATGGCCAGATGGCCTGATCTGGCTCTGCACTATCCAGAGACTTTGTGAGTGGCACTTATATGTTGAAAATATAATGAAGCTGAAGTTATGTGATTCAGTTTATATAATCATGACTGTCTTTTACTTGCAGTGGCTGTGTTGTATTATTATCACTACAAACGCTCAGTGCTGCGAATTAGTGACCCTCGTTTCTATGGGGACTTCAACTGGGTGAATCATCAGCATGATGGGTCATGAGATCCAAATTTAAGGTATACACACACACACACACACACATATGTGTAGATTGGTTTGTATTATTAGTCACCAAGAACCTGGATTCCTTCCTTGTGTTAGTGCTTGGAACAGAAAATTCATGAATTCTTATTTCAGTGAATAGGTTTTGTAGAAAATTTGCAGATGCATTTGTATGTGACCATCATACTGACCAGAACTGTTAAGTGTTGCACAGCGCATCATTGTGCAACACAGAGAACATTTCATACAATTCCTGTGACATGTTTATGTTTTCTTTACTTTTACTAAGGAAGGATTACCAAAGCAGTGACAATAACTACTTGCAATTTCTATTTGCCAGTTGGGAGATAAAACTCACTGCAGTAATATGAGTTTGTGGAATGTGTATTTTTGTGTCATCATTGTTCAAAATTTATTTCAGTATTCTTGTTGCACATCAGACTTCAGTGTTTGTTCTTTGCCTTGATGCTTATGATCATTTCTTTTTAATTTACTATTAATAGTATCTTGTATTCACAGACCATACTTCAAACCCATTGGAATACCAAGAGGACTGTGAAGGTCATCAGATATGAATCTACAGGGCAGATTATGTAGAGCACGGGTGTCCAACTTGTGGCCCACCATTTGTAATGCAGCATGTGACCACTTTTATAAACTATACATATATACTACACAAAGTAGGTGGTTAGCATACCACATACTATGGTTTTTACATGCAACGCGCAAACAAGTTCACGATAATGTTTGCGGCCCTCTGCCAAAGAAGTCTGGACACCCTAGCTGTACAGCATCACACAAGTTGGCACAATATCTTCCTGATTCACTGTTTTAAATAAAGCTTTATTTTTATATACAGCACTGTATAAAACTTGCATAATTATATAATAATACACAATCTTCAAAACCACCATCTTCTGGTAACATAATAAGGTACTGTGAAAACAATCCATAATGTACACTACGTTGTTGTTGCGTGATTATTATGTGGGATGTAGTTATTCAAGGTGTCTGTCAAGTGATCTTTAGAGACGAAGGTTTGTAGGAGGCTTACTGAAGAATGTTGATGTGACAAAATGCTGGGTGTCCACAACTTGCCAAATCAGCAACAGCTCCAAGAACAATGCAGTATTGCAGAATTTGTACCTTTATGTCTTCGTGTGCTGCTTTCTGATGACATGAAGACTGACAAGATATTACTGTTATAACTGAAGAATGAAAAACCAACTAGATGCCACTTTTTATTTTATTGTACTTCTTATAGGCTGAACATGTTTCAGGCATTACTATGCCCGAAACATGTTGAGCCTATTAGAAGTACAATAAAATAATAAGTGGCATCCAGTTGGGTTTTTATTCTTCAGTTATCACAATGATGCATGGTCCAATAAACATCAGATATTGTCAGTCTGAACATCAGGCACGAATAAAAATACTCTAGGTCTGTCACCATAAATGTACAGAATTTACATCCCACATATCGAAAAACATGTTCACATTTGGCATTTAAACATGACTTACTGGTTTTTGTTTAACAATATTTTATGTATTTTAGTTGGAAATAACATTCACTGATCTGAGTTCTGTTTAATATTATTAGCAATATTTAGTAATAAGATTTGGTTTTTAAATCAGTGTTACAGATTGCTTTCTGTTTTCTGGTCCTGATTAAATTAAATTACGCATGAATGACTGAATGTAAGTGGATCTGTCTAAATACTGCTAACAGTAGAGACTTTGTGAAGGTGTTGCCCCACCAGTATTCACCAACATGTCCATAGGGGTGGGTTATTTTATGTTCCAATGCTGTTCTCTCTTCTCCTGTACAACACTTATTCTATATGTGTCACCTTTTACTGCTCTGTTATGTATCTCCCATCATTTGGTTTCACATCTTAGTTCTCTGTCATTTATTTGCCATTATGTTTGTATTTTCAAAAGAATCCCATTGTCACTTATGTATTAGTATGTTCTCACCACAGTATCCTTAATTTCACCATTTTTTTCATATAGGTTTGAAACTTTAGCTCTTCCTTCTGATTTATGATTTTAAATCATTGCTTTTGTATCTTAACCCACTGGCTTCATGAGCCAACCATCCATGGGCTTGGTTGTTCCCAGTCAGTCAATAAACTACCAGCAATTCTCCATTCTTGGTTGTGACCAAGCAGCTCAGATGTATCCCATCAGGTGATAGTAAATGCTACACATGCATTAAAAGTGGATACTCTGCACCCTGTAGAAATGTGTGGTGGAAGTAGTTTTCTTGATTAGTGTGGAATTACAGTAAAAGTCACAACTGCTGTCAGTGGATGATCTAGAGAGCTCTAGTAACTGGAAATTGCCTAAGAGACCCATTACATTTTATTGTTCCATCAACTGGCAGTACTTATATGAATATGGTGTGACAAATTATATGGTTAGCTCTGCCCATGAGTTTGTTAGGTACACTAATATATGCATGAAGTATGGACATTCTAGTATCTGGAAAATTACAATGTCCAGCAATCCTTTGGTTTGGGAGGTGGTAGATGCCAACTTAGACTGTACAAGCATAAAAAAAGTGGGAAGTGTATACCAATTTACTCAAGTCAACAAAGGGGACTGGGCCTAGTACCATGCAGTTGGCTTAAAAGCATAAAATACCTAATTTATTAGTAAAAAATATAAAGTATATGGTTCTAGTAACATGATATAAATACAGGTTTTAGGAAACTAGTGGTGACAGTGATAATTCAATACAGGACAAGAAAAAGAATGAAAGAAAGAAAGAAGGGGGAACTCAGTGACTAGAAATTGGCAAACAATGTGGACAATTAAATGAAAGAAACAGTCTTCATTTAAATAATAATGTCTACACTGTATCAATTGCCTAGCATTCTGTGTCTATGAAGACAGTTATAGGACCATATTATTTCAGACAGTAGTTAAACAGTTGTCTCTGACTGCTTTCTCTGAATGATACTCAGTAAATGAAAATACAAATTGATATACACATGACAGTGAACAATTTCAGATTTGTACTTTTATACTTTTACATACACAGTAATGTTAAGCTAACTTACAAAAACACATATTCCAAGGATGGTTCAGCAGTTAAAAACCACTAAGCCAATGGGTCAGTAGTATACAAACTTACTCAGTTGCTTGTACTCTCCCTATGTGTATCTTTTTCCATATGTATATTTCTGCTTCACATCAAAATGGAAAATTACTATATAGTATGTAACTTACTGTAATATTTTCCTTCAGAACAATTATTTTAGATTTCAAATTATATGTTAATTCATCATAAATGCATAAGAAATTACATTTCTGTACACCAGTCTTAGCCTGGTACTTTACTGATTAATCACTGGTAAACAGGTAATTGATTCACAGGCCTACTGATTAGTTATCTTCATTCACACACAACTTAGTAAGGGAAGGTTTACATTTGTGCCTCCAGACAAAAGTTTGGAGAGCAAACATAAAATAGCCCATACTTGTTCGTTCCACACAGAAAATAAAGGGTAAAGATGTCCTATTATGTGCCATGAGGATATCTATGGGAGTGGAGGTCTAGTACACTCATTCTTAACTTTGGCACTAGACCGAGGTGAGTGGTCGCCTTATGCCATGGCAAACCCTGTGGAAACAGCCACACTGAACAGGAGGCTGGGTTTGCCCCAAAGTCAAGCCTGTACATTCTTTCATTGAATCCAAATAACACATCAGTTGCTTATAGTGTCTGATGTATCATTTGACAACAGATGTACAATGGAAAAGGAATACAGGAGAAAGGAAGGGGAAAGATGAAGGCTTCCTATTAAATTTCTATAGGCCAGTACTCTAGTTCTGCATGTAACCTTACTCATTTTGATAAATGGGAACAGTTACCATCATTGTAACATTGCTGTGTGTATCTACCTGTTTGTTAGGTACGATATGTGTGTATAATACTGACCACATGCAGGTGATGTGCTGTTTCATATGATTTTTCCTGCTTTATCAATGTTTTATACACAGACAGATTTTTGTAGAAGGAAAATCCTGCTACGTATCACATATAAACGTGATAGCAACTCTCAAGAAGTTGTTCTTTTGCAAAAAATTTAGAAGAAGAAAGAGTCATGAAGAGTGGTTGATTTAATGTTACTGTTAATTTCTAAGATTAAATAGTGCTGATGATAGGTGAGTGAAAGTTGAATATGTAACTTTGGTGGAATGATAATGGCACAAAAGAACCAAAGCACTTGGAGGCAAACCTGTCCTGGTGTCACTGTGTGCACCACAAATCATACATGCACTGATCTTGGACTGAACCCAGGCCCCCATTATGAAAGATCATCAATTTAGCAATGGCATGGCCAGCATAGGGCATTGAGAGCAATACTGTGGTTTATGGGGCATATTTACTGCTGTGTAGTACAGGATATGAATGGAATCCTTCAAATCAAGACGTTTATGAAGTATAATTTTTTTTTGCTGTAAGTAATCAGTGAAAGTACAGAAATTTTTTTTTCATGCTTTGGCTTTTTGAGCTCTTTACCTGTATCTGTTTTGGTAGGGATATATTCCATGACCTATATTATGTCAAAATTCAACAGCAAATATTGTTTCATTTGTTGCTTCCCTTTCTCAGTTCCTTCAATAATTTCTACAACTTTACTACAGTAAGCTGTACAAAGAAACAGCATACTGCACAGGTCATACAGACTGACAGTTTTGAGATATACAGATGATTCTTACCCATTCTCTGGATGACCTCTCCAACATCCATACCATGCCCATCGAACAAAGCAATAACATATCACACACTGTGGTTTCCATTGAGAAACAGAAGTTTGTCCACAAGCTCAGGGCCCAGACATGCTCTCCTCATGTCAAACAGGACCTGGGTCTCCTGTGGAATACGGTGAGGAGGCGTGGCAGAGGCTGGCACACAGTTGTACTTGCGAGCAAGGCGTGCCAGGTTGGGGCATTTAGCTGCAGCCTTAGCCCACCACTGCAAGGGACAATAGTCAAGTGCAGCTGTACTCTCTGACTGGTACTGTACTAGCTCCAGATTGGCTCGCTCTTCTGCAGGCATCCCTGTCTTTGATGAGCACAAGTCTCCCAGTAAGAACTCCATGCCTGGAAAGAAAGAAACAGGAGCTCATGTTACGTGAGTTGAAATCTTAAGCACGGAAATGGGTTAATACGTGTTATATGAAAATGAAAAATTTTATACACCTCTGATGCCATTTTTAAATTTATGTAGTAGTTACGCAAGGACTTGTCATTTACTCATGCACACTTGACCACAATGATCAACAGTCTATGAGAAAAACCTGCCAGAAGATTTATTCCTTCATATTAAAAAAAAACCAGTTACAGATATCTTGATCTTTGTGCGTCACTGGAAGGTTACCATGAATTTATACACTGTCTGCTTAAGGGTGACAGAGGGACATGAAGCATGTGTGTTCAGTATTGGGAACAGACTTTTTTCAATTCTTATGATGTATGAAGATAAGATGGTTCCCATTTGAGGCACCCTTTTACTTTATGGATGATGTGAAGATGATGATAACAATAATGTCAACAGCAGGGAGAAGGGGAGAACTTGTGCTACAAGGAGAATGCAAAATGTAGGAAGCTGTTGCAGTAGTCTGCACTGCTTCAAAGTTGTGATTTCACTGTTTCTTAAAATGTTGGTCTTTTTTTTTACCACTCTGCAGAGAACTTTAAAAACTAGTCTGTTATATTCATACTATGCTTAAACAGTGAGCTACATTAAACGTTCATTAAAAGCTGGAAAAACATGACAGAATAATTATTTAATTATGTGATAAGTAAATCACTGTTTAGTTTCAACATAAGTTACATCTGCGATGCAGTGGCACTCACTTAGTTAATAAGGCCAGTTGGATAATAACCTCTAGCAGAAAAAGTGTGCAAAAGTGGCTGAGCTGGAAGGCCCATCACTGGTATGTTCAGAAAGAGAGAGAATATGTACACAAACTGTGTTTGAAAGGCTCTTCAGACTTTCCTTGCTGCTGTTGAATTTGTTTACAGGCATTAATCATAAGTGTTTACAGCCATGGATGAGGTAAGTGATTATGTATGGGGACAAAATGTTTTATTGTTCTATACCAGCATTTGAAGATATATAGAACTATAATCTTGCCTGTTGTTTTGTATGGGTGTGAAGCTTGGTCGCTGACATTGAGGGAGGAAAGGAAGCTGAGGGTGTTTGAGAATATGGTGTTGAGGAGAATATTTGGA
>Ga0123354_10020270_pt1 | contig 10454 bp, 10 predicted proteins | sample TergutLab28metaG_2_FD_97872 | JGI IMG/M metagenome (GOLD analysis project Ga0123354, IMG submission 97872) | Labiotermes labralis P4 segment gut microbial communities from Petit-Saut dam, French Guiana - Lab288 P4 | ecosystem: Host-associated > Arthropoda: Insects > Digestive system > Gut ...
CGGCAGGGACTATGAGTTCTTTGGGAATATACGAACATAAAATGCCTGCCAGTTTAATTCGGAAAGACGGTGAATAAAAAATACCGTTCGAAGTTAGGAAAGGTAAATGCACACTTGAAATTATTACTAAATTATGAAATCATAGAAGATGAAATAAATGATCATCTTAAAAGGTTAAAAGGATTTTCAATTTCTGAAAACGATAAATCGGAGATTGATCAACTTGCCAAATGCGTCTCCAAAATACACTCGCACAATTTGAATAAAAGTAATTTGCCTTTGTATGGTTATCAATGGGTTATAGACTTAGTGACGAGTGAAAACTGTAAACATAAAACCGAGATTATTACAGCTCTTAAAATGATGTCTAAAATGGAATATTACAATACAGGCATTACAGTCAAATTTAAAGATAAAAAATTTCTGACTTGGAATATTGACAATTCAGATTGGCAAACAGAATATAAAACCGGTCACGTTGGAAGTTATGTTTGGGATATAGCTGCCATTATCAATTATGTTAATGATTCTAAATTCAGCGATACTTTTTTGGAAAGTTATATGCGGTATGGAGGTAATAAACCTGCAATAATAGAAATATATGCAAATTTATATTATGTTCAGGTTGCCGAAGCAGTCAAAAATGATAATTTAGAAAATATTATGCAGACGACGAAAGAAATAATAGATCAAAATATATTCAGAACAGAACTTATCTCATATAACACATTAAACCGCTTGCAGATATTAGGGTATTAGGAGGTAATAAAATGTTTGATAATTTTGTAGAAAAAAATATTTTGGTTCTTAAAAAGTACGGTGTCAATATTAAAACCGAAGACGATCAGGAACTGTATAGATATGGTTTAAAAATTATATATTCTTATATTGTAAATTTAAGCATTACATTGCTTGTAGCGGTTCTGCTTAATAGATTATATGAAAGTGCAATCATGATTTTTATATTTGCAATGTTTCAAATTTTTGGCGGTGGTTATCACGCTTCAACAAAATTGAAATGTTTGTTAATTACAGTCATGGGACTTATCGCCGGAAATATAATGATAAGCATTATATTAAATTATAGTTTATTTATGATTGTATCAGCGGTTGTTTTGTCTGTCATTATTATTGTACTTGGTCCAGTAACAAACGAAAATCATCCGGTAAACAAAAAAACATTCAAGAGATCTGCGTGTATAGAACGGATAATAGTGCTGTTAAATTTCTTTATTATGGTGTTGTTATTAACACTCAACAAAAATATTGAAGCCGCTGTAATTGTATCTATATTTTATTTGTATGTTGTATCATTAATTACAGCGAAAATTAAAAGGTGAAAAAATTATGTGGAAAATAAAACCTACATCGGGTAAATACAACTGTTTTTCAGGTCCAATTATTTCATATGCGGAAGGATTTAACATTGATTATCAAGTGGGTTTACTTACAGGATGGGGGTTTGTCTGCTCTGATAATTCTTATGTTCCTACTCAAAATGGTATATTGTTAGGTAAAATTCTAAAACAAATTCATGGTATTTTTTTGGATAAATGTGAATTTTCAAATAAAAATGAATTGTTACAATTACTGTCAAATGAGTTACCCATTGCACCAGTTATGATTAGTGTTGATGCAATTGATTGTCCGTGGTGTTTAACTCATGGAAAATACAGTATGCTTCATTATTTACTCATATTAGGAATGAAAAATGAAATAATATATTGTATTGATTCATATTTCCCATCGGACGGAGTTGTAAAATGGGATATTAGTAAAAAATCATGGGCTGGTGAATGTATAACTTTTAAAACGGAAAAAGTAGCGCCCGAAAAGAAAGATTATATATTTCAGCTTAATAATGTAATTGAGCATGTGAGAAGAAGCGACATGATAAATGAGCTTATAAAATACCGTGATACACTCGTGAGAAAAGATTCTTTTTCAGAAGAGATAAGTTTATACCATAATGATTATTATGCAATGCCCATTCTCATAGCATTCCAGCATTTGTATATGCATAGGTACAATAACGCATCCGCCATAAAATATATTGGGGAGAAACTACATAAGGAAGAATTATTCAGTCCTGCTGTAGATGCATTCATAAAAACAGGTAATTGTTACGAAAAAATGAAAAGCAGTCTGATTAAACAAATAATCACTAATAAGTTGTTACCAACAAAAATCCAAGAAAATATGAACGCCATAATAGAATCAGAGACAACAGCTCTCGAAATATTAGAAAAAATCGTAAATAGTATAAAATAACGGAGATGATATAATGATGGACTTGGCAATACACCAGTTATTTGAAAATCAAGTTGAGAAAACACCTGAAGCAATAGCTCTGATTGAAGATAACTCGAAGAAAATTACAATTACATATAAAGAGTTAAATCTTATGGCAAATAAGATAGCTCATTTTTTATATAATAACAATATAGGCAAAAATGATATCGTAGCTATTATTTCAAAAAAAACTTCGTTATTTATCGCAGGTGTTTTAGGTATATTAAAAGTAGGCGCAGCGTACCTGCCCATTCCATCAAATTATCCGGTTGAGCGTATTGAATTCATCTTGAAAGACGCGAAGGTAAAGATGAGTTTGTGTGAATCTATTGACGAATGTGATTATGTTAATAATATAGACATAAATAATATATTTTTAGACGATTCATTGGAAGATACCAATCTAAATCTGCAATATGATATAAATTCATATTTTTATGTTATTTATACTTCCGGATCAATAGGAGTACCAAAAGGGACAAAGATTTATCAAAACGCATTTATAAATTTACTGGACTGGTATATAACAGAATTTAAAATAACTTCGCAGGATACTGTTTTGTTTTTTACTCAGATAGGGTTTGATTTAACTCAAAAGAATATTTTCTGTACATTGATCGTTGGAGGAAAGCTATGTCTGTATTCATCAGAGAGTTATAACTATTATCAACTTTCAGAGCTAATTCAAAAATATGCTGTAACGATGATAAATTGTACACCAAGCGCATTTATACCGTTTGTCGAATTAAATCAAAAAAACAATTATTCGAAACTTCGATCTATACGATATACCGTGTTAGGCGGGGAACCTATCAAAGTATCAACTCTTCAAAAATGGGTTAGTTCCGGCGAATGTAATAGTATGTTTGCTAACACATATGGTCCTACGGAATGTACAGACATAGCAACTTATTATATCGTTAAAGAAAATGACTTTGATGAATTAACGCAAATACCGATAGGAAAAGCAATCCCCAACATCAAATTACTAATTTTAAATGACCAAGGCGAACAAGACACCAGCGGCGAGTTATATATTGGAGGAATCAGCGTCGGAGATGGTTATATTGGACTCCCTGAATTAAATATGAGATCATTTGTTGAAATATTTGATACAAAATATTATCGAACTGGTGATCAAGTGAGTATTACACCGGAAGGGGATCTATTATTTTTAGGCAGACAAGATAATCAAATAAAATATCACGGCAACAGAATTGAACTGGAAGAAATTGAATATCAAATATCGAAAGCGCCTTATGTGACGGATGCAGCTGTAGTTATTCATAATGAATCAGATTTACTGACGGCATTTATAGTTGCGGACGATAATTTTGACCAAGAAAAATTAAAAGATAGTTTGTCAAAACATTTACCGAAGTATATGATCCCAACCCAATATATTGAATTACCGCAATTTCCGCTGACATCAAGCGGTAAAATAAACCGTTTGACTTTATCAAGTTATAAATTACATGAATTGCATCCAGAAACAAATAATATGACAGTTGACGCAACGCGGGATAAGCTTATAGGCATATTAGAAAAATATGAGATTTCAATAAATGACGGCGCATTAAATATAAATGAGCAGCTTGATTCATTCACATTTATAAATTTAGTAATCGACATTGAAATAGAGTTTGAGCTTGAAATTAATGATGATCTTTTAGTATATGAAGTATTCATAGAATATACCCTTGATGATTTGATAGACTATATAAACAAAAAGCTAAATATTTGATTGAAGGAAATATTTAATATGCTACAACCAAAAATAAGTGTCATTGTCCCAGTCTACAACGTCGAAAAATATATTTCAAAATGTATAGAGAGCATTGTAACTCAAAGCTACAACAATCTGGAAATAATAATAGTAAATGACGGATCTACAGACAAGAGCGGCGATATATGTGATCAATACGCGCAAAAAGATGACAGAATAATTCTCATACATCAGGAAAATGAAGGTGTTTCAATGGCGAGAAACAATGCGCTCGATATTGCCAACGGAGATTACATAGGGTTTGTTGACAGTGATGATTGGATTGAGCCGGATATGTTTGCGACCCTATGTAACAATGCCATTGAATATAACGCTGATATTTCCACTTGTAATTTCTATTATGTATACGTGGATCAAAACGGAGAAATTGTTTTAAAAGTTAACAGATTTGAAGAAAATAATGTGATTACAAAAACAATCCTGGAAAACGATGAAAAAATAATCCATTATTTTAATTTTATGGTGTATAATGTTATTCCGTGTAATAAGTTGTATAACAAAAAATTATTTAATGAAATAAGGTTTCCACGGGATAAAATATATGAAGATGCTTTTACAATCCATAAGTTAATAGACAAGGCTAATAAAGTTGTTGCTCTTCCCGATTATAAATATTATTATTTACAACGAAATGATAGTATAACACGAAACCGCTTTACCGTAAATCAACTCGAAAGAGTAGAATCAAGCATAGACAGGTATAATTATATTGTTGAGAAATATCCACATTTGGAAAGTCTAAGCAGAAAGTATATATTTACCGATTTACTGGCTTGCGTATATAAAGCGGTTACGGACTCTGCTATAGACATATACAGAGAAGAAATCGAAGCAGCAATTAAAAAAGTTCATAAATACAGTATGGATAATTGCGGATTATCGGCTCCTGATGAAAAAGGACTTACGTTACTCTTTGACGATATAAAAAAATATAGTATTGGCGTAAAAATGCACAATAGAGCTATTCGGAACCCTTGATTTAATTGAAGAAACACCAAAAAAGAGGAAATATGAAATATGTTACAACCAAAAATAAGTGTCATCATTCCCATTTATAACGTCGAAAAATATATCTCAAAATGCATAGAGAGTATCCTAATTCAAAGCTATAATAATCTGGAGATAATAATAGTAAACGACGGATCTACAGACAAAAGCGGAGATGTATGTGCTCAATACGCAAAGAATGATGATCGTATAGTTCTCATACATCAAGACCATCAGGGTGTTTCTGTGGCAAGAAATAATGCACTCGATATTGCCAGCGGGGAATATATAGGATTTGTTGACAGCGACGACTGGATCGAGCCGGATATGTTTGAAACTCTGTATAACAATGCCGCCATATACAATGCGGATATTTCTATGTGTAATTTCTATTATGTGCGTACAAATGGAGATATAGTTCCGTACAGTAATGAAAAAGAAGACATAAAACTATTAGAAGGCGTATATAAGATCACACATAATATCCGGTTGTCAAATAATGTTTTGTGGAATAGGTTATATAAATGTGAGTTGTTCAATGATAATCGATTCCCGAAAGGAAAAATATTCGAAGACATTTTTGTTATGTATAAATTAGTGGACACCGCAAATAAGATTGTATTGTCCGCCGAATGCAAATATTATTATTTGCGCCGTGATACAGGTATCACGCTGAGTCTATTTACTATAGAGCAAATGGACATTGTTGAAGCGTACATAGAAAGACATAATTACATTTCATCGAGATACCCAAATTTAGAAAAAACAAGCAGAAAGTTTATATTTACCAGTTTATTATGGGGGATGCGCAAAGCATACACAGACAAACGTATTGAACTGTACAGGGAATCTCTGTGCAAAATTATAGATAAAGTTAAATTTTATGATTTTACAGATTGTATACTATCCTCAGAGGAAAAGAACCTTTTGAAATTACTTTCTACAGATATAGATTTATATATTATTGAAATGGGACGCTCCATTCAATTAAGATAAAAGGTTGAAATAAGATGTATAAAGATAAAACATTACTAATAACGGGTGGAACCGGCAGTTTCGGTAACGCTGTACTGGAGAGGTTTTTAGATATCGAAATAGGTGAAATACGTATATTTTCGCGCGACGAGAAAAAGCAGGACGATATGCGTAGGTTATATAATAACGATAAAATCAAATTCTATATCGGTGACGTGCGAAATTTACCAAGCATAAAAACTGCTATGGAAAATGTGGACTATGTGTTCCATGCGGCAGCTCTGAAACAAGTTCCGAGTTGCGAATTTTTTCCCATGGAGGCTGTGAGGACAAACATAGAAGGTACAGACAATGTAATTACAGCCGGCATCGAAGCGGGCGTACAAAAAATCATATGTCTGTCAACGGATAAAGCGGTATACCCTATTAACGCTATGGGCATATCAAAAGCGATGATGGAGAGAGTGTTTATCGCAAGGTCCCGCACCGCGAAAACGTTAATATGCGGTACGCGCTACGGAAACGTTATGTGTTCACGCGGCAGCGTTATACCGTTGTTTATTGACCAAATCAAAAATAATCAACCAATCACAGTTACCGACGCTAACATGACGCGGTTTATGATGAGCATAGATGAAGCGGTAGATCTTGTGTTATTCGCGTTTAAGAAGGGATCGACAGGAGATATATTCGTCCAAAAAGCGCCTGCGTGTACGATCGGCAATTTAGTACAAGCGCTTAAAGAATTATTCAACGCCGACAATAAAATGAAATATATTGGAACACGACACGGCGAAAAAGTATATGAATCTTTGCTAACAAAAGAAGAAGCGGAAAAAGCAATTGATATGGATGATTTTTACCGAGTGCCTGCGGATACGAGAGATCTGAACTATGATAAATATTTTGTTGAAGGTCAAAAAAAATCCGCTGGTATTAACGAATATAACTCAAACAATACAACCCAATTGGATGTGGAAATGATGAAAAACAAGTTGTTAACGATAGATTATATACAACACGAATTAAACGAATGGAAAAATAAAAAATGAACATTCTTATAACGGGAGCAAAAGGATTTATTGGAAAAAATCTTAGTGCATATCTTAGAACATTAAAAAAACATACTCTTTTTGAATATGGTAGAGATTGTGATTTGAATTTACTTGATGAGTTTACGAAAAAATGTCATTTTGTATTTCATCTCGCTGGTGTAAACCGACCAAAAAATGAAGACGAATTTTTCGATGGTAACGTCGGTTTTACTCAAACGTTGATAGAATACTTGAAAAAAAACAACAATAAATCCCCAGTATTAATGACTTCTTCAATACAAGCGGTACTCGATAATCCATATGGTAGAAGTAAAAAAGTTTCTGAAGATTTGTTGTTCAAGTTTTCCAAAGAAAACTCAAATCTTGTATATATTTACCGGCTTCATAACGTTTTTGGGAAATGGTGCAGGCCAAACTATAATAGCGTAATCGCAACATTCTGCAACAATGTCGCAAATGAAACTGATATAACTATTGACAACCCCGATACGGTAATTACTCTGGTATATATAGACGATGTAATTCGGCAATTCATCAATGTTCTTAACGAAAATGAAAAAATAGAAAAAGAATATTACGAAATTACACGAACATATACAACAACGGTTGGTGAAATCGCGAGATTGATATATTCGTTTAAAAATAACAGAAATAGCAAAGAAGTTCCCGATTTAGCAGACGAGTTTACGAAAAAACTTTACGCGACTTATTTAAGCTATTTTCCAATGGATAAGTTCAATTATCCGTTGAAAATGAATATTGATCAAAGAGGTTCATTTAGTGAATTCATAAAAACACCTGATAGAGGACAAGTGTCGATTAATATTTCAAAACCAGGTATAGTAAAAGGTAATCACTGGCACAATACGAAAATTGAAAAATTTTTAGTAGTAAGCGGTAAAAGCATAATCAGATTAAGAAAAATCGATGAAGATGAAATTATTAAATATTTTGTAAGCGGAGAAAAATTGGAAGTTGTCGATATCCCCATCGGATATACTCACAATATTGAAAATATAGGAAATGCTGATATGGTAACGATAATGTGGGCAAGCGAATCATTTGACCCTGAATACCCAGATACTATTTTCGAAGAAGTGTAAACAAAATGAATAAATTAAAAGTGGCAACGATAGTCGGTACCCGACCAGAGATAATACGACTTTCTGAAATTATAAAAAAAATGGATATATATTTCAATCACATATTGATCCACACAGGTCAGAATTGGGACTATACGTTAAATGAAATATTTTTTGAAGATTTAGAGTTGCGACACCCCGACTATTATTTGGAAGCTGTAGGAAACACATTAGGCGAAACTATCGGTAATATCATAGCCAAATCATACTATGTACTTCAAAAAGAAAATCCTGACGCATTGTTAATTCTGGGGGACACCAATTCAGCGTTGACCGCTATCTCGGCAAAACGCCTTAAAATCCCGATCTTCCATATGGAAGCCGGCAATCGTTGTTTCGACCAAAACGTTCCTGAGGAGATCAACAGAAAAATAGTTGATCACATATCCGATATAAATTTACCGTATACGGAACATAGCAGGAGATATTTGATATCGGAAGGAATCCGAAAAGATCATATATTTGTAACAGGCTCGCCGATGAGGGAAGTCTTGAACACAAATATGAAAAAAATTGACGCTTCCAATGTTCTTAACAGACTCGGGCTTGAAATAGAAAAATATATATTGGTTTCAGCTCACAGGGAGGAAAACATTGATAACGAGCAAAATTTTATTTCAATAATGAACGCAATAAACAATGTTGCGGCACATTATCAAATGCCTGTTATATACTCGACGCATCCGCGTAGTATGAAATATATTGAACAGCGAAAATTCCAATTTCATCAATTAGTAAGAAATGTAAAACCATTTGGATTCACAGATTATATCAAATTGCAAAAAAGTGCATTCTGCGTATTATCAGACAGTGGTACATTATCGGAAGAATCGAGTATTTTAAATTTTCCCGCAGTATTGATTCGAACATCGACTGAACGACCGGAGGTATACGATAAGGGAACAATGGTAATTGGCGGCATCAATGAAACCGATATTATGCAGGCAATAGAATTAACGCGGGCTATGATTGAAAACAAAGATTTTAGCGAAACGGTTACCGATTATACAGACGATAATGTTTCGTTAAAGGTAATCATGATAATACAAAGTTATACGAAAATTGTCAATGATGTAATTTGGCAAAAATAATATTTTAACAAAAATGAAAGGATGGCAAAAAATGTATAAAGAACTCCCTTATTCAATCTCCCCCATATGTGCTATGGGTAATCACACGATCGCGTTAAACATACTGGATAATTACCAAACCGTTGACATGAAAACATGGTTTATTAATTCTTTAATTAATATGGACGCATGTGTTTGGTTTAATAGAATTTTTCTTCGTTTTAGCAATGAATTCAATGATAATGAATTTAAAAATTGTCCTCTATTAAGCAAATATTTTATACCCGTTTCTACTGTGAAAAGCAAAAATATTGACATTGTACAATTAATACAGGACATGATTAACTGTGATTATTATACAGGTTTTTTATGTGACAGATTTTATTTAAATTTTTGCTCTGACCATTTTCAGAAAAATCATTTTACACACTTTGCACTGATAATAGGATATGATACTGAAGCAGAAACATTTATAATTGCGGATTATTTTAGAGAAAAATATTCAATCCAAAAAGCTTCTTTTTCTGAGGTGAGAGATTCTTTTGTTTTAAATACCCATATATCAGATATGCCTTTTGAAGATTCAATAATATGCGTTAAATATCAGGAAAGCAAGTATAGTTATATAACATATCAGAAGGCGCGAATCATATATCTTGTCGAACGTTATCTGGCAGGTGATGTATATCCTGACGTTGAACTTTGGGAAGGAGTTAGTATATATGATGCATTAAGGTTATGCGTTGATCGCGGACATATTCAGAATTCAGTTTTACAGGCAATCTATGACCATAAACTGGCAATGCAAAAACGTATGTATTACATGGATGAACTCGGTTTATTAAAATTTAACCAAGAAGAAAAAGATCAGTACCAAGATGCTGTTTTAAAAGCAAACCAATTAAGAAACTATTTATTAAAATACGAAATAAGTCCCAAAAAGCCTTCAATTGATCAAGTTTACCAAAAAATCAATGAATACAAGGAATATGACATATTATTTATGAATAAATTTCTTAATAAACTAAAAGAAAGTTAAATTGCAAACTTAAAAAATATATATTTAAAAGGTGAGGTTATGAATGATCCCCTTGTATCAATAGTTATTCCTGTATACAACGGATCCAACTATATACGCGAAGCTCTC
>Ga0123354_10020271_pt1 | contig 10454 bp, 8 predicted proteins | sample TergutLab28metaG_2_FD_97872 | JGI IMG/M metagenome (GOLD analysis project Ga0123354, IMG submission 97872) | Labiotermes labralis P4 segment gut microbial communities from Petit-Saut dam, French Guiana - Lab288 P4 | ecosystem: Host-associated > Arthropoda: Insects > Digestive system > Gut ...
AATATAGGGGAACTCAAGAAAGGCAGTTTGTCCTGGCTTTGCGTTTATAAATTCAAGGTTCTTGGACAACTTACTTTACTTGGGTATAATGTGGAAAAAATTGAAGAGATCGTACTTACCCTTGTCAACATTGGTTCACATGAAAATTTCTATAGAGATTTAAAAAATCAATAAAATAATATATAAACCTTTTTTCTCCATTTAATATTTATTCAGATTGATTTACATGCTATAATGGGCATAGCAGAATAAAGTATGAGTAATATAGAAAAAAACAGGTTTTTTCCGGATTTAAAGGAAAGCGGGAATAATAATTTATTTCCAAATAAAGAACTTACAGAAATACGCAAACAGCAGGCAGGAATAAGATACAAAAATTCAAGGCCGCTTGGATCCGTAGAAATTAAAATACTAAAAAATAACATGTGCGAAGCAGATGACTGGTCTTTAATATCTGTTACTGACCCATTTGATCCTTCTCTTATAAAAAGAACTGTTTTTAAAGGGAGTGTCCGCATAGGGTGTCTGGAAAAAGGAATTATCGTAGATAAGGACAGAGAATATTGCTGCGGAATTTATGACAGCTTTATAACATCATCAGATATCGGAGATTACTGCGCTATTCATAACAATAGATACATTTCTGCTGTTATTACAGGCAACTATGTTGTGCTATCAGATAATAACGAAATTTATACAACAGAAGATGCGAAATTCGGAAATTGTATTTTAAAAGAGGGCGAAGATAAAACCTCTTTAAGAAAAATCAATCTAGTAAATGAAAAGGGCGGCAGAAGTATTTCTGCTTTTAGCGGCATTACAGGAGCTGAAGTCTATCTCTGGATAAAACAGAGAGAATCAAAAGAATTTATTTCAAAGCTGGAATCTTTTACATGCAAAAGTTTTGACAGCAAAAAAGGTTATTACAGTTTTTTTGGCGACCACACTGTTATAAAAGGGACATCTCTGGTAAGAAATGTTATGGCAGGAAGGTGTTGCAGAATTGAGAGAGCCGCTTGTGTCGATGATGTTGCCATAAATTCTTCTGCTTTAAAACCTGTTATGATTACAGATAATGTAATCATAAGAAGAGGGATTGTGGGAGAAGGGTGCAGAGTAGCAAACTCTTCCATTGCAGAAGATTTTATTCTTGATCCGGGAAGTTCTCTTGATATGGGTGCAAGGTTTCTCCACTCTTTTCTTGGAAGCTGTTCCAATGTTTCCTGTTGCGAAATTATTAGCAGCTTTATATATCCGTGTCATCAACAACATCATAACAACTCATTTCTTATTGCATCTGTTATAATGGGGCAAAGCAATATTGCAGCAGGAGCAACGTTAGGGTCAAATCATAACAGCAGGGCTAATGACTGCGAAATGTGGGCAGGCAGAGGTTTTTGGCCAAGCTTGTGCGCATCAATCAAGTTTAATTCAAAATTTGCTTCTTATTGTTTGCTATCTAAATCTGATTTCCCTTATGAACTTAACATCAATCTCCCTTTTGCTCTGGTCAATAATAATGTGTATGAGAATTGCCTTGAGATATTGCCTGCATACTGGTGGCTTTATAATATGTATTCGCTGTTTCGCAACTACTTTAAATTCAGGGAGAGGAGCGCTGGGCTTGATTCAATGAAAGGTATAGAGCTTGATTTTATGGCTCCTGACACAGCAGAAGAAATTCTTTTGGCGATTTCTTTTATTGAAAAAAAACAGAAAAAAGCTATTAGAAAAATAAATAAAAAGAAAGCATCTTATATTAAGATCCTTTCGGATGGAATAGAGAATTCAAAAAGAGAAGTAAAAATTCTTTATCCTGATAAAGCAAAAACTGCTTATAAGGAAATGCTTCTCTTTTATTGCGGCAGTGCGATTTTTGAATATATAGGAAAGTCGCAGGAAAAAATCCAACTGCTTTTTAAAACAAACTATTCTGATGAGAGAGAAAAAGAGTGGGTCAATGCATGCGGCAGGCTGCTTCCAAAAAAATCTGTTATAAATGCAGAAAAAGCTGTTATGGGAAAATCCGAAAATGTTATTGAATCCTGGGAAGAGATGCATGACTATTTTAGTGAAGAGTTTGAACTTTATGAATCAAGAAAACTTTTACATGCATTATCTGTAGCCATGATGCTATATAAAAAAGAAAAGCCGGATGAAAAATTCTTAAATAATTTAAAATCAGATTATGAAAAATTGCTTAAAAAAATCGAACAGGAAATAATTAAAAGCAGAAAAAAAGATTATGATGATCCAATAAGAAAAATCATTTTTTCAAATATTGAAGAGATGGAAAGAGTGCTTGGCCCGTTGGAAGAAGATCCTCTGCCTAACAAATTTAAGAAAAAATTTATTGAACCACTTTCGATATGATGATTGATGTCACCATATTGATTGACAAATTTTATTTTTGTTTTATACTATGTAATTATGAACAAGCCTTATACTATTGAGGAAATCAAAAATAAAATCATTGATACTGCTCAGCAATATGGCATTCAAAAAGCATATTTATTCGGTTCCTATGCGAGGGGAGAAGCCGGGATTGAAAGCGATATTGATTTATGTATAGAGAAAGGGAAAATACGTACTCTTTTTGAACTTTCCGGTTTTCGGCAAGATTTGGAAGAAACATTTAAAAGTAATGTTGATGTAGTTACTACTGCTGGTTTGTCCAATGAATTCAAGGAACAGATAGAAAAAGAAATGATTCTAATTTATGGATAAGAATACCAAAATAATAAAACAAATCATTGAACATATCGAGAATGTGCTTAACTCACAAAAACGTTTTGGCAATGATTTTAATATATTTATTTCAGACAAGGATTATTTTAATTCGGTCTGTATGAGTCTGCTGCAAATTGGAGAACTTGCGCGTCATTTAACAGAGGAGTTTATTGCAACACATCATCAGATTCCCTGGAAAAGTATTGTTGGGCTCAGGAATATAGTTGTCCATGGATACGGACAATTGGATGCAGAAACAGTCTGGGTAACCATAACAGAAGACATTCCAGATTTGTACCAAAAATGTAAAAAGCTAATTACCTGAATTGACTTGATCGAGCTATCTATTTACAATTTTTAATATGAAATACAAAGAAACTTTTATAGTAAATTCATTTGATGTTGATATGACAAAGCTCGCAACACCGACAATGATTTGCGCAATAATGCAGGAATCAGCATCCAGGCAGTGCATTGACATTGGAATAAGTGTTGCAGATCTTGCAAAATATAACCAGACATGGATGCTTGCAAAGCAATATGTAAAATTCTCAACCTATCCTGCATGGAGAAGCAGTATAACAGTAGAAACATGGCCCAGAAATAAAACAGGACTGCGCGCTCTTCGTGATTTTTTTTTAAAAGATGAAAAAGGGATGGAGGTTGCAAGATCAGTTACAAACTGGATGCTCATAGATGTTAATACAAGAAGGCTATGTAAAATTGATGAGGTCGTAAAGGATCTTCCAATTGCAGAAGAATCAGTAATGCCCGAAGATTTTAAAATTAAGGTTGAAAAATTTGAGGGTAATAAGATTACTGCAACATTTAAGGCAAGGCCAAGTGATTTTGATATGAATTCGCATGTTACAAGTTTAAGTTATATAAAATGGATTTTAGATACTGTCCCTTTTGAATTTCACAGGACAAAATATGTTTCAGAATTGTATGCAGAATATGTTGAAGAAATATCATCTGAGGTTGATATTGAATCTATAGCATATATGAAAGAAAGCTCTTTTTATCATGAATTAAAAAACTTGCAGACAGAAAGAATTGTTTTTAGAGGTCAGACAACATGGCAAGCGCATAGCTGATTGCCATTGAGAATTATCTCCAGCACCTTACAAAATGCCTGTCTCCCACAGATCTTAAATCCGGTTTTTCCATGAAACAGCGCTCTTGTGCATAAGGACAACGTGAAGCAAAAGAACACCCTTCTGTCTCCGTAGTAATGCTTTTTATACTGGCCGCTTTGGCATGCGCTGCTGAAGAACCAAGCTCTCCTTTTGGGATTTTTCCCACAGAGGAAAAGAGCAGCTCTGTGTATGGATGCAACCCTTGTCTCCAAATTTCTGCAGCAGGAGCCTCCTCCATAATCTCTCCGCGGTACATGACTCCGATACGGTCGCAGAAGTAACAGGCAACTTTTAAGTCGTGTGCAATAAATAAAAATGAAAGCTCCTGATGCGAAGAGCGCAGATCAAGAAGCAAGTTGAGTATTTGCCCCTGAATTGAAACATCAAGTGCAGAAACTACTTCGTCGCAAATAAGAAGGTCTGGTTTCATGAGAAGCCCTCTGGCTATGGAGATACGCTGACGCTGACCACCTGAAAATTCTGCAGGCCGTCTTTCCAAATCTGCAGCAGATAGCCCCACTTCCTCAAGTATGGCAGCAGCTTCTTCCCTTAGGATTGCTTTGCCTGCAGCACCGCGTCTTTTCATTGACCACCTTGCTCCGGAAGTAAGCACCTCGTACACTGTCATTCTCGGGTTAAGAGATCTGGCTGGGTCCTGAAAAATATATTTTACTCTTTCCCTATAGCGCTTGAACTCAAGGCCTTTTAAACTCCTCACATCTTCAACATTACCATCTCTCCCCTGAAAGGTTATCTCCCCCTCATCAGCCTCATACATGCGGACAAGGAGCCTGGCAGTTGTGGTTTTGCCGCAACCTGATTCTCCAACAAGGCCATAGGTTTCATTCCTCCCGATAACCAGAGAGACTCCGTTTACTGCATGGACATATCGGCCAAGCCGGGCAAAGAATCCTGCCTCAAGGTTGAAACGCTTTCGCAAATTGGTGACGGAGATAACCGGATTCTCTTTACTCATGGTTTGACCCCTTTATGCAGCGGAATTCGTGGACACTATCTTTAAGCCTTGCAATGGGTGGAATACTCTTTCGGCATTCCTCAACAGCTTCCTCGCAGCGTGGCGCGAAGGGGCAGCCAGGTTCAGGATTTGCAGGGTCTGCCACTTTACCGGGAATAACCTTGAGCCGCTGCTCTGTGTAATGGCTTCCAAAGCAGGGACTTGCGGCAAGCAGTGCTTTTGTGTAGGGATGGATCGCGCTGGAGTAAATCGAATTAGCAGGAGCAGCCTCCATCACCAGACCGCCGTACATCACGAGGATGCGGTCGGAAATGTCTGCCACAAGGTCAATGTTGTGGCTGATAAATATAATTGAGATGCGCCTTGTTTGCCTGAGTTCTTTAAGGAGTTCCATAATTTGCTTTTGTATTGTAACATCCAATGCTGTTGTGGGTTCGTCTGCGATAAGGAGGTCGCAGCCTTGGGCAAGAGCCAGAGCAATACCAATGCGCTGGAGCTGACCGCCGGAGAACTGGTGGGGAAAGTTGGAAAGCCGTTCCCTTCCATGGGGGAGTCCTACCTCATCAAGTAGAATAACAGCTTTGTCCATAGCCTCTTCTTTAGTTATGTTTGGATCGCTGTTTCTGAAAGTCTCAAGAAAAACACTTTTCATGTTCTGTAGTGGATCGTAAGAGCGGCCAGGCTCCTGAAATATCATGCCGATCTTTTTTCCCCTGTATGCTTTTAGTTCTTTTGCAGAAAGACCAAGTATATTTTTCCCTTCATAAAGAATCGAACCAGACACTGTAGCGCTTGCGGGCAGCAAGCCAGGAAGCGACTGGGTGGTTACGCTTTTTCCGGAACCTGATTCTCCGACTATGCCAAGGACTTCCCCTTTTTTAATTGTGAATGAAACACCCCGCACAGCATTCACCGAAAGAACCTTCCTGCCCCGAAGCACAGAAAAGATCACTTGCAAGTCTTTTACTTCGAGCAGGTTGTCGGTCTCTGATACAATGGGCAACATAGTTTCAAAATCTCTCTGCGTACTTTGCGCATCTGCGCCACGGATGTCGCATCTCTCGTTGCAGCCTGGATGCCGCAATATGGCGCGGAATCGTGAGAAATATTTTAAGAATGGAATTCCTCTTTTTCTGAACACAGTATGATATGGATCAAAATAATCCCTGAGAGCATCTCCAAGAAAGTTGAAGCTGAATGTTACGCCCAGCAAAAACCACACTGGACTCAGTAGCCATGGGTATGCCATTAAGTTTGAAATTGTAGATATATCCCGCCTTATAAGAGAACCCCAGCTTACTGCAGGGTCTGCGATACCCAAACCAAGGTAGGAAAGGACAGTTTCTGTCATTATAAATCCAGGTACTGAAAGAGCTATGCTCACAATAAGGAGGCTCGCTATCTGGGGAATGATATGCCGGAAGATGATCACCATCGAAGGGATCATCTCAAGTTGTGCATTCTGAATAAATTCTTCCCGCTTGATTGAGTGGATCATTCCCCGCAGGGTACGTGCAGTCCCTGGCCAACCCACCAAAGAGAGGATGAGGGTTATCATCATAAAAGCCTGGCCAGTATCCATCTGCCCAGATAAAAGTGAGCGGAGAAAGAGTATTAGATAGAGGCCGGGAATAAGCATGAGGAATTCAGCAAAACGCATAACTAGCCAGTCTGTTTTTCCTCCAAAGTAACCAGCCAAGCCTCCAAAGAAAATTGCCAAGAGCAGCGAAATAGCAGTGGCGACAAATCCAATAGTCAGCGATATCCGCGAACCATATATGATGCGTGAGAAAAGATCACGCCCCAATGTGTCTGCGCCCATGAGAAAAACCGGATAGTCATTAGTGGTAAAAAGGCGTCTCTCCATAGAGATAAGCCCCCAGAGCTTGTATGGTTCACCCTTGCCAAAAAACCGAATATCTGCGAATTGATCTTTGATACGGACATATTTCCAGTTCACTGTGTTTATGACCCGATGTTCCTGTACCTTAAATCCTCCCTGATGAAAGCGTGCATTTGGCGGATGGCAAGTATATTCCGGAAAAGAACTATTCGGACCATAAGGAGCGATAAACTCGGCGAAGATCATCGATAAATATAGAATGATCAAGAGAATCACCGAAGCCATAGGCAAAGGCCGGCCCTTGAGGTAAATCAAAAAGCGTTTCACTTTTCATCCTTTCCGTAGCGTATACGGGGGTCAGCCAGGGCAAGACAAATATCGCTTATGACCATGCCCACCAGAACCAGCGAAGAGATGAACATCATATTGGCGAGCACCAGGTTAACATCTTGTTGCAGCACTGCTTCATACATGAGCCGCCCTATGCCAGGGTAAGCGAAGATGATCTCTAAAATGAGTGAGCCGGAGAAAAGCCCTGCCAGCATGTTGGCGCTTCCGGTGATGAATGGGTTAAGAGTATTTCTGAAAGCATGGACAAGGTAGATCCTCCACTCGGCAATACCCCGTGAGCGGAGACTCGTGATGTAGGGTTGACCCAACTGGTCCAGCATCATTGCCCGGACTATCCTTAGGGTTCCGCCTATACCGCCAAGGAATGCTGCGAGCAGCGGCAGAAAAATATGGTGAGCATAAGAAAAAACAAATTTGCCGGGCGCGTAGTGGAAAGGAAATGGTGGATAAGCAGTTACAGGGAAAAGACCTGAAAGAAAAGCAAATAGCTGCAACAAAATCAAAAGCAGTATTCCGGGAAAAGCATGGAGCGCCAGAGCAAAGAAACTTACTGCAACATCGGTTTTGGTTCCAGCTTTGGTTGAAAAATAAACTCCGAGCAAAAACGAAAAAAGGGTGATTAGCACAAGGGATATCAAGTTAAGGAGTACAGAATTCCAAAGCCTTGAGCCTAACAGAAAAGAGACCGGCGCCCGTGAAATAAGGCTTACTCCAAGATCTCGGTGGACAACCACTTGTCTAAGCCACTTAAAATATTGGACATAGAATGGCTGATCAAGACCAAGCTCTTTGCGCATGGCTTCTGCCCATTCGCCTGTCAAATCATTCCGGGTCACGTTCGCCCGTCCTTCAGCAGAACTCATTATCTGCTGGATCATCACCTGATTTACAATGTCACCGGGCGCTAGCGCCATAAGGCCAAAGACCGCGAAACCCAGGAGAAAAAGCATGGCCATCATCACAAGAATACGGCCCATTATATAGGAAAGGAGAGGGGCTTTTTTTCTAAAGAGGAAGATTGGCTTTGCTAAAAGAAAAACTAATTTTTTCAATGTCTTCATTTATAATACACTCACTGCTGTTTTAAAAATAAATACGATGTCTCTGCGCCACTGAGATTATCGAAAAAAAAGTTTGTAAAATCCCATCGGTTCTGAATAGCGAAAAAACTTCGCGACCTGGAGAGATAGATTAAAGGTAAGTATTCCAGAATTATGTTCTGAAACTCATCCCAGATGATCCGCGCCTTTTCTGGATCAACTGTATAACTCCCCTCATTGTAAAGATAATCAATGCGCTTCTCCCAATATGTTCCGGGTGATTTCTGCAGAGGATGCCACAAATGGAGGTTGCCGCCCGAAGGCCATACATTGCTTCCCTGTGATGGAAACAGATTGGCGCCCAAAGAAATAATGACTGATCCCCAATCATAAGTATTTGTAAGCTGATCCACCAGCTTTTGAAAATCTGTAGGACGCACATTTATTTTTATCCCGATCTTTGCTGCCTCATCAACAATAATCGAAGCAGTATCAGAAAGAATCGTTACATCACTTGTAATTGAAAGATCGAATTCAATAGCTCTTCCCAAAGTATCCCGCATAACTCCTGCTGCATCCCGGGTTATACCTATGGAAGCAAGAAGTTCAATTGCTCTTTGAGGATCGTAGGTATAGCGGAGTTTTATATCCGGGTTATAGAAGCGATTTGGAGGAGGGAAAAAATCCTCCTTGGGTTCTGCCAAGCCCCGGAACACCTGGGAAACAATCCTGTCCCGGTTAAGAATAGAGCTCATGGCCTGGCGGAATTCTTTTTGCGTAAACCAGTCATAGAATGGCTGGTCGTTGTTCCGTGGATTCTGATTAAAACTCCAGAGCGGTGCTCCTATAGAGCCTTCGGCATTAAATACTGTGTAGGTTCCTCGATTGTTTCTGAATCGGTTATTCCTCCCTTGTCCTGCCTGGCCTTTGATGATCTCATCCAGATCTTCTGGCCTTGCGCCGTAACTCTCAAGCCTTCCTTCCTGGAAAACCAGAAATTGCGTATTCGTGTCCGGCAAAATCTGGACTATGCTTTCGCTGGGGTAGGAAAAAGAAAAACCAGCATCGTCTTTTTCCCAGTGATCGTTATTTCTGCTGAATACCAGGCGCAGTCCCGGCACATATTCAATAAGGAACCATCGGCCCATGGATGGGATCTCTCTTGGGTCAGAGGCAATGCTGAAAAGGTCCATCACCCCCTGAGAGCCTTTTTTTATTTTTGCTTCTTCAAATATGAAGCTGGGACCAAAGGTCATGTTTGTGCTAAGAAGTGGGTCAGCAACAATGCGGGGAAAAAAGAAAGCAAAGCTCTTATCATTGATTCTTTCTATAGTGATTCGGGCTGCGCTGCCATCTTCCAGCATAATAAACTGACTGTTAAACGCAGAACTTAGAAATGCTCTGTCCCCCTGAATCTCATTGTACCAGAAGATAACATCATTGCTTGTAACAGGAATCTTTTTGTCGGAATTGTAAAAGCTCCAATAGAGATCATCCCTAAGTGTATAGATGACCCGGAGTGTCCCGGCAGCCGCATCAACTTCGATTTCAAAAGATGCAACTCTTGGCTTCCATTCCCGGTTGACCATATCATAATCAAGCAGGGAATCAAGCATCATCCTGGCAATGGCGCTGGAAGGGGCATCCCGTTCTGCAACCAGGAGATTAAAGGTCTTGGGCTCGCTGACAACTGCTGAATTCCAAACCCCTCCAGGACGGCCGGAAACAAATTCTTCCCCGCGCCAGGGCTTGCTTTGGGTCATTGCCAGTAATTCATCCAGCCCCGCAACAGTAATGCTTTTCCATTGCTCAAGAGAAACCTCCTCTGTTTTGAAACAAGAGGAGAATAAAACCAGTAAAAGCAAAAACATCACCATTGTTTTCATGGCTTGATTATAGAATATAATTATGGGTTTGTCGAATCGGTTTTACTATATTTTGGCAAGCAGTTTTGCTCTGCAAAATGGTTTGTGCTGTAGATAATCCCTTTTTAAGAGGAGCGATTGAGGTTATGTCATAAATGGATTGGCCGAAGGTTGAGACGTCGAGCGTCTCCACAGCGAAGCGAGGACTTAGCGAGATCGGCTCAGCCATAGGCTAAATTGGGGAAATGGATTGCTTCGTCGCCTAATAGCGGCTTGCAATGACGGAATGGTTAATTGGTTTTTATTGACAATAGTATGATCTCATATATTATTAAAGAATGAGAGAATGTTATAATAATAAGATGATGAAAAAAATAAGCCTTGTGTTTTTTTGTATTACCTTTTTTGCTTCCTTCATATTGATTTCATGCGAAAATCCATGGATGAAAGATATCCTTGATAAAATGAGTAAAGAAAAAGATCCACCGATAATTCTAGGGTATGAGTGGA
>Ga0123354_10020272_pt1 | contig 10454 bp, 10 predicted proteins | sample TergutLab28metaG_2_FD_97872 | JGI IMG/M metagenome (GOLD analysis project Ga0123354, IMG submission 97872) | Labiotermes labralis P4 segment gut microbial communities from Petit-Saut dam, French Guiana - Lab288 P4 | ecosystem: Host-associated > Arthropoda: Insects > Digestive system > Gut ...
AAAATTCTATTGCGGAAGAAATTAAGAGCAGATTGAGGTCAGGAAATGCTTGCTATCATTCGGTGCAGAACCTTTTGTCTTCCAGGTTGCTATCCAAAAATTTAAAGATCAAGATACATAGAAGTATAATTTTGCCTGCTGTTTTGTTTGGGTGTGAAACTTGGTCGCTGATAGTGCGGGAGGAAAGGAAGCTGAGGGTGTTTGAGAACATGTTGTTGAGGGGAATATTTGGACCTAGGAGGGATGAGGAAATGGGGGAATTAAGGAGATTGCATAACGAGGAGCTAAATGATTTGTACTCCTCACCCAATGTTGTGCGGGTGATAAAATTGAGATGAATGAGATGGGCTGGGCATGTGGCGCGTATGGGTGAGGAGAGGGGGATGTATAGGGTCTTGGTGGGGAAGCTGGAGGGAAAGAGACCACTGGGGAGACCTAGGTGTAGGTGGGTGGATAATATTAGGACGGGTCTCCAGAAGGTGGGATGTGGATATATGGATTGGATTGGGCTGGCCCAGGATAGAGACAGATGGCGGACGCTTGTGAGTACGGTTATGAAACTTTGGGTTCCGTGAAATGCGGAGAATTTCTTGACAAGCTGCAAACCAGTTAGCTTCTCAAGAAGGAATTTGCACAATGGAGTAAGTAAGTAAGCCCATTGAAATTGTCCAGTAGAGCACGCTTCTACAGGGTTACATATGTTAAGTTAAAAGATATCGCGGCAGTCGTTCGGAACCAATTGGGAGGAAGAATACAAAATGTTGAAGTTTTCAGCCTATTATGGGACTGTCAAATTTACAGGGGACCAATCAGCCTTGTTAGGCAAATTAGAGTAGGCGGAATTTTGAAACAGGGAATCTAACTTCGGATATTGTAACGAACGAGACACAAGTTTGTCGATTGTCATAGGAGGAGGACGCGCGTGTGCATCGCTCCAGATTTAGGCCAGATTAACAGACTAAATTAGATAATTAGAAATTTATAAGTGTTTCTATGGGGGTACAGTTTTAAAACAAATAATATTAAATTGGACATACTCGGTATTACCAAGTTTCAGACAATATAATTTTATTATTCCTTAAAGATTAATATCCAGTGAATAGGCTGCGTGAGAGAGTGATCCATGCTACGTTTATCGTATGCAATAAAAACCTGTACCAAATTAGCGCCCAGTGACTGAAAATAAAATCACAACAATTTCTCCAGATTATTAATTCAGCAAATTCGTATTAACAGTTCATCTTCATCAAGCCCATCAAACTCAAACCACGGTAGTCCCTGAAAATTAGGCCTCATGCGAACCGAGTGAGCTAGAAAGGTGAGCCAGACGGTTATAACTGGCTGGTGACTGGTCATTATAGAGTATAAGTAATATCCCAAAAAAAGCAGAATTTTTACATGCCACTTTCTGAACTTACTTAACAATACTTAAAGCAAGTCACCAGAAACACAGCAGCTGACAGCTACACAGCAAGGAAAAGAATGGCTTGCAACAGTGCCAGATGGAAAGCTGTCAACCAATGAAAAGACTGAAGGATAAGAAGAATATTATGTGTCTACAACGTCTAAAGGGAAGGGTGGTTTTCATTACCTGGTGCCAGGTCTGGCAACATCTGCTGTAGGGCTAAGACCTGTTGCAGCCAATCTGTAACGCCTGCTGCTCCCTCCAGTACAGTTGCTGTACCGCACACAGCAGCTGCTGTCGTTGGTCCTGTTGCTTCCGAAGTTGACACTGTGGCTGGAGCACGTGATTTTGCAGCTGCTGCTGTTGTTGCTGTTCCATATGTGACAGAAAACAGGTTAATTGGAGCCTGGTGGAGGCAAGATTTTCCGCATCTGTCCAAACACGCCCAGGGACCCACCCAGCATGCTATACGATGGGTACTGGGTCTATTGCAAGGGTAAAGCGGCTGGGGGGTGGTGTTGAGCACCCACCCCTATCTAGCGCAGAGGTTAAAGAAAGAGTGGAGCTATAACTCTACTCCCTCTCTGGGCCTTCGTGAGTTGGTCTAGGGTGAACCTACATTTACCTTTTCCCCTTATGGCAATACATTCATTATTGACTTGTAACGATCAAACGTATAAATTCATATCTATGTATGGGAAGAAAAGAAGTGCATACAGAATTTTGCTTGGGAAACTTACAGTAAAGGAGCGACCAGGAAGACAATCGTAATATTAAAATGAAACAATGCTGAATGTAGTTATCAGGTGTGGCAATTTAAAGGTAACCCTGTTTACAGCTTGAAGACATATGTGGGAGTGGAGTTAGAGGTCCACCCAATCATGTCCTTGGCATTAGCTAGAGAAAATCCTCCAAAAGAAGAAGGTAACAGGATGTCAAAAGACATTAAGATGAATGTAAACACTGAATTAAGTGCATTATCTTTGAACATCTTCTTTGATGGATACGTGGCAACTTTTAGAAATACAGTGAGTCAAGGAAGATCATTTTTATGGAAGAAAAAAGAGTGTACTTTCCTATTTCATGTGTACCTGCTCCAGATAGACTCAATAGAGAGTTTTATTTTTTGATTTTATACAACTCTCTGCTTCTTCCTTACCAAACACATGCTCATGCAAACACACATTTATGTGACAACTGAAGAATAAGAACCAACCAGATGCCACTTATTGTTTTATTATACTTATGATAGGCTCAACATGTTTCAGGCACTGCTATGCCCATCATCAGGAGCTCATGACTATAGTGCTGATTACCACATGGTCCGTATGGTTTCTTGGGTTGCTGTTGGTTGGAAGTTAGGTACAGAGGCAGGCTGGATAAGTATCAGGGCTGCAGGCTATAGCACAATTGCCATAGCCTGCCACTTATCCAGCCTGCCTGCACCTAACCTCCAGCCTACAGCAGACCAAGAATGAGAAGACCAATGTGGTAATCAGCACTATAGTCATGAGCTCCTGATGATGGGCATAACATTGCCTGAAACATGTTGAGCCTATCATAAGTATAATAAAACAATAAGTGGCACCTGGCTGGTTCTTATTCTTCAGTTATCACAATGATGCATGGTCCAACACACATCAAACATACATATGTGTATCACATTTATTTATTTAATTCAAATTGATGCTAAAAGTTTGGGAAACCTGTTTGATATAGAAAAGGTCTATGTGAATGAATATCCATCATAGGCAAGGAGGACACATCCAACTCGACCAAAAAGGAGGGCATGACAGCAAAACAGGAGGATACACAAGAGCACATATTCACATACATGCGTACATATATTCCATCGATCCATCATTCTGCCATATGGCAGTTGCATATGAAGCAGGCCATAATGCTATAAAAACTTGATTATAGAAAACAATTTGAAGCTATATATATCAGAAACGTCCTTTCTTACTGCATGGAGCAGAGTCCTTGAGAATCTAACCTGTTCTCAGCTAATCAAGAAGTTCCCTGTATTCTATGGAACCCAAAGATTTATTAGTGTGTTTACAAGAGCCTGTCACCTGTCCCTGTCCTGAGCTGGATCAATCCATTCCATGCCCCCCATCCCACTTCCCGAAGATCCATTTTAACAGTACGGAAGGTCGCGGGTTCGACTCTCGATGGTGTCACTGGAATTGTTCATTGATATTATCCTTCCGTCCGCCCTATGGCCCTGGGTTTGACCCGGTCTCTAATAGAAATGAGCACCAGGAATATTTCCTGGAGATAAAGGCGCCCAGTGTGTAGGGCTGGCAATCTTACCACTTTCATGTGTCAACTATCTTGAAATATGGGAGTCTCAACCTCCTGGAACCCTCAGGGCCTGTCCAGACCTGTAATGGGATTGCTTTACCTTTACCTTTACCCTCACACCTTGACTGCTACATCAGGGCGGAGTGTGGAGCATTTGTTGTAATATTGCTGAATTGTTATGTTGCGGCTGTTGGGTCATGATAGATATGCACTGTGAAGCCGAAAAGTACGGTACAGATTTGTTTAAATGTTTCAGAAATTAATTCATCACATTAAAGCTTGAGGTGTAACTTTGACTGGTTGATTTACACTTCAGTTCCATATTTAGCAGTAAGCGATAATAATTAGATTAATTTCTTAAATTCTTAATATGTGTTACTGTGCGAGACATGGACGCCTCTAACAACAGTATTAGAAAGCTCGGATTGGCAATGTGAGACCGTACATTCAGAATTACAGTAGCTCAGTTTGTGTAGTGACTAGACTAGAGGAATAGTGGTTGAATTCAATATGATATTTTCATCTCCCACAAAACGTTCAGACGTGCCCTCGGGGCCAATCCAGTCTACTGGGAGGCGTGATGCTGACCACTTACGTCCAGCTAGTGCCAAGGTAAAATGGAGCCCTACCTTTACAACCCGTATTCACCTTCATGGGATGCAAAGGTAAAGTTCACTCTAGAACAGACCACGAAGGCACAGAGGGGAGCAGAGATATATCTCTACTCTTACTTTAATATCGGCGTTAGATAGGGGTGGGTAGTCAGCGCCACATCACGGCCTCTTTACCCCCAGAGAAAAGTAACGTGGCTTTTTACGTACCCTCACTAAAGCCATTTCCCCACTATTCCCCAGTAACCTGACCTCTTTATGTAACCCCACTATAGCCATTTCACACTTTTCCTCAGTAAACTGACCCTTTTACTTACCCTCAATATAGCCATTTCCCCAGTAACCTGACCTCTTTACGTAACCTCACTATAGCCATTTCCCACTTTTCCTCAATAATCTGACCTCTTTACATACCCTCAATATAGCCATTTCCCTCTTTTCACCCCGTAACCTCACATCATTACGTACCCACAATATAGCCATTACCCCACTTTTCCCCAGTAACCTGCCATCTTTACGTACCCTCTCTATATCCTTTTCCCCAGTAACCTGACATCTTTACGTACCCTTACTATAGCCATTTCCCCACTATTCCCCAGTAACCAGACATCTTTATGTACAATCATTATAGACATTTCCACACTGATCCCCAGTAACCTGACATCTTTACTTATCCTTACTATAGGCTTTTCCCCAATTTTCACCAGTTACGTGACCTCTTTACGTACCGTCACTATAGCCATTTCCCTCTTTTCACCCAGCAAACAGACATATTTACGTACCCTCACTATAGTCATTTCCCCACTTTCCCCCAGTAAACACCTCTTTACGCAACTTGACTTTAGCCATTTCCCCACTTATCCCCAGCACCCTGACCTCTAAAACTACCCTCACTATAGCCATTTCCCCACTTTCTCCCAGTAACCTGACCTCTTTACCTACCCTTACTAAAGCCATTTCCCCACTTTTGCCCAGTAACCTGATATCTTTACGTACCCTCGCTATAGCCATTTCCCCAATTTTTCCAAGTAACCTGACATCTTTTCATACCCACACTTTAGCCATTACCCCACATTTCCCAAGTAATCTGACATCTTTATATCCCTCAGTATAGCCATTTCCCCAGTAACCTGACCTCTTTACATAACCTCACTATAGCCATTTCCCACTTTTCCTCAGTAACCTGACCTCTTTACGTACTCTTATTATAGCCATGTCCCCACTATTCCCCAGTAACCTGACATCTTTATTTACCCTCACTATAGCCATTTCCCACCTTTCCCCAGTAACGTGTGCTCTTTACGTATCCTCACAATAGCCATTTTCCACTTCTCGCCCAGTAACCTGACATCTTTACTTACTCTCACTACAGCTATTTCACCCATTAACCTGACATTTTTTCGTACCTTCATCTTAGCCATTTCCCCACTTTTGTCCAATAACCTGACATCTATACGTACCCTCAATATAACCATTTCTCCACTTCCCTGGTAACGTGACATCTTTACGTACCCTCACTATAGCCTTTTTTCGTCTTTTCACTCAGTAAACGGACATCTTTACATAACCTCACTGTAGCCATTTCCCCACTTTTCCCCAGTAAACACCTCTTTATGTACCCTGACTATGGCATTTTCCCACTTTTCCCCAGTATCCTGACATCTTTACGTACCCTAACTATAACCTGTCCCCACTTTTAAAAGTCATACTGAAATTTCAAAAGTGAGTAACATTACTGCTGTATGTACATCCTAAACAGCAATCACCAATACGGCCCCATCAATTACACCATGACCTTAATGAAACATATGAGCGAAACATCACTATTGTTACCACACGAACAACTGTATATCCAGACATATTACCAACACGAGCAGCTTATTTTGGAGCAGTGGGTAGGTGAACATAATCCCATATATCGTCTGATACATGACAAATTCCATACGTCACTACCCACGAGACCAACCACTCAATACCCAAACAGCGACGCAACTGAGCCAGTTCCATCCTGATCCCGCGAGCAAGCAGTCAACATAACCCGGCATCTAAACGTAGAATTTTACTGTATCGATAGAAACTGTTGCATTTTGTGGAATATTTTTACTGTTTTATCATTTTATATAACATAGAATTTTACCCACTTCATGTTTTACAATTCTAACTACAATGTACATATATATACACCGGTAATTTTACCCATTTGTGAAATTTCGTTATGACATATACCTATTGCTGTGTGTAAATTCCTGAACTCCTGATGATGGACAGAGATACTGTCCGAAACATTTAGAGTCCTATTCCAAAAATAAATTTGAAAAATTAGTGCATCTAGTTGGTTTTATTATAAGACTGTGGATATGTGTTTATGTCAGTTCGTACCGGTTACTGCGGGCGGAGTAAAGAAAACAAGTTAGGCTTCCGCCGCAGAGTAGTTGAGGCCTTCGCTCTTCCGTGGTGTTACGCAGAGTAGGATGGTCATTGTTTACCGACTTTAGGGACAGCCTATTGGTCCCATCTTCAACGGTCCGGCAGTACGTTCTTCTTGGACTGCCTGACTGGAAGTTGGAGCAGATAAGCTGTCCCGAAACGTCAGATCAACTACCTATCTACACTACGTAACATCACAGAAGAACAAAGCCCTATGTTATGGAATGCACGCACAGACCGACATTTCGTCACATTTACACTTTTATTTATTTTTCGAAGCTGAAACACTTTAGGAAGGACCTAATTAAATACATAATTAGAATTCGTCTATTTATTTGTTCAAAAAATTGTTCTTACCGCCAAATGTACACACAGCAAACTGCGAGTCACGCGTGGCGTAAAGAGGCGCCTTGCTAACGGAAATGTCCATTGCTGTGTCCGACGTGAAGCGAAAATTACAAACAGTAAAAATAAAACGCCCTAACATTAAATTTTATAACAGTCAGTTCAGCTTCTCTCCTGCTGTCACATGTCAAGTGACACACGGACTGACCGATATTGCACAGACAGTTGCTCAGCTTATTTTCAGTGTTTCGAGACAAAAGCGCCGAGCGTTTTAGTATGAAATAGCAACAATGAAGCTCAGTGGTCACTATATGTACCACCAGTTTAACATTCCTACGTTTTGCCCCCACAGTGTATTTATGTGTTTTCTGTGGATCTGAGAACAAACCGCAACTATTTCCAAATACAACATTATCTGATTGGCTTTTATCACAGGGATTTAAACTCTAAAGCCCATTGGTTACTATATGTACCACCATTTTAACTTTTAACATTTAACAATCCTACGTTCTGCCCACACTGCTCTATTTATGTGTTTTGTGTGGATCTCAGAACAAACAGCGATTTTTTCCCTATAGAACATTGACCGACTGGTTTTATATCCGTGACGGAGTGTGTTTACTGCGCGGTACGGACTGATTGTTTATATAAAATACATGTTAATATCAATGTTGAAAGTTCTAATGCAAATCTGCAACATATTTTCGGTCTCCGATAGGACCCAGCAATGCACCGAAACAAAACCAACACAGCAGCACAGTTTGAAATGTCATTGCGAAATTCTGTTACAAGATGTCACCCCGAAACAACTGCTTGCAATCAGCACAAAGGATGCAGTAACCGTTTCTTAGGTAATGTTGCTAAATGAAAGACGGGCGAATCAATTCTATAACGGTTACATGTTTGATTATAGGTTCCTAATTACGAATAAAACTTGTTCGTGACTACGGACTGTTGCCAAGCCTGTTATATAATGATGACATCAGAGCATCAGTAGAGACTGCATCATGCCAACCGATAATACCAACATTAGTGACATTTTATGCAGTTCGCGAAATCCAGAATGTTTTAAGTTTACAAACAGCAAAGCTATGAATGTTGTTTCCCTTGCATTAGGTTTACATATTTCAGGTACTTCCTTGGATGTCTGTTTTGTGTTGTGACGTCAGATATCATCCCCGCTGATATTAACAAAACAGGCAATGAATGTATACGTAACATTTTGGCGCGTTCGCGTAACCACTGTTGCAGTGGTTAACACTAAGTATTACATATTGTGAAAGTGTATCTGTAGCCTTACGTATCCAGCATGCAACGCGAGAGTGCCGTATTGTTATCTGTGTCCTGCCCGCTCTACAATATTTTCAACATTATCTCACAGACGGCACGATTTTTTTAAAAATGTTACTGAAAAAGAAATGTGTGTTGTGATTTTCTATACAGCTTTTTTTCTGGAACATTTCTCGTTCAAAGAAGAATTCAGCGAGATATAATAAAAGATGTGAATCGGTCTGCATGTAAAGCACTCATTATTTTTGTCAGAATTTAACAAAACCTAAATTTTCTCGACAGATTTATGAAAAATATTCAAATGTCAAATTTAATGAAAATCCTTCCAATGGGAGTCCAGTTGTTCCACGCCGACGCGCCTGAAAACAGCCGGAAGCTGAATAACTTGTACAGATACATCAGTGTTTTGATCTCGTCCGACGACAAAAGAAAGCAGCACAAAACAGACTTAAATTTTTGAGACTTTTTAGCCATGATGTTTCAGTCGAACCCATTAGGTAATTTCTCTTTGTCCCCACGTCTAATACGGCTATGGTGGCCACAGTCCACACATTCAACATACACTAAACTCATACAGCCATGGCAGATGCTGCATAAGCTGTTCATATACTCGTAGCCTGCGGACGGGCGTGGCTATCACCCACCTGTAAGCACTCTACAGGACCACGTGGACTGGTATGATGAGAGGGAAACACTGTTAGTCACGCCCGCCTACAGTTCAACAGTCGATGTAAGACTTCTAGACGTGCAAACCGTAAACTAATTCCCATATAATGTAGTAAGAAAGTGTTGAATTTACTTACATGCCCCTGTATTTCGTTATCATTTGCTGAGATACAAGATAAAATAGGAAAGATCAGTGTTTCAACTTGTGGTTTCGAAAAAACCCACGAATCGTCACACCCTTGCTCAGGTAAAAGTGCACCATGGAACAGACCATGGAATTCCACTGAGAGAGAGGGTACAGCTATAGCTCTACTCTTTCTTTAACTTGGGAGATTAGGGAGGGTGATCAACGCCACGCCCCTGCCGTTTTGACCCTGTGAAAGAGAAGCGGTATCCATTGTACAGAGGGTTGAGTGGACTCCAGGGCCGGTCTGGACGGGATTCGAGCCCTAGAACCGTCCAGCCCGTGGCGAGTCGCTACAGTGATTGAGCTATCCTGGCCCACCAGCTGTTCTATTACAAGAGTATAAATCTTCATTAATATATCGACAGTCTCTTTTGAATGCAATCCTTGTTGATGGCAAAGTGGAGGTTGAAACGAAATATCAAACAAGACAGGCAGCGTACATATAAGGTGACATTAAGGCGCGTTCGTGCAACCATTGTTGCAGGGGAAAAGCAATAACTATTACATATTGTGAGTGTATGTTTGTGACGTCAGTTCTTCAGCATGCATTGCGCATGCACCGTTTTGCCATCTGTGGCCTGCCCCTCCCTACAATATCCTTCAACATTATCTCATAAACGTCAGGGTTTTAGGGGAAAAATACTGACAAGGAAACATGTGTTTTATTTCCTTTAACCTTTGAAACATTTCTCATTCTAAGAAGAAATGAGTCCGCTAATTGTAGGTGTAGGTCGTAAAGCTGCCTGTTTAGATTTTTTTACAGTGTAGGTATCTAATTTCATCTTTAATTCTCATGATTGATGCCTTATGTTTTGTGTGCAAGTGTGCCGGTGAGGTGTTGGGGACTTTTACCCTGGCATATGTGGGTGTTAGTAAATGCATGCATTGCAGCTATATAGCTTCCTCTTAAGGTTCTCAAAAGAACGGATGAGACTTTGACTAGCGTATAAATCTAGGAAGTGTGTCATCCCCGTTGTGTGTGTGAAACTAGGAGAAAGTATGTAGTCAAACACAACTTAATCACTGAGTTGTATTTAATGACTGTGATGGAAACAACTACATGTTTCGGCCTGTATTGGCCATCATCAAGTGTGCGCGCGTGGTGTAGAGATCTCTACATACGCATAGTTTGACAAACCGAATCAAAACAGGGGTCAGATAAAACACTATGAAACATAACAGATACAGGTAGTAATACAAAATACATGAAATATAA
>Ga0123354_10020273_pt1 | contig 10453 bp, 5 predicted proteins | sample TergutLab28metaG_2_FD_97872 | JGI IMG/M metagenome (GOLD analysis project Ga0123354, IMG submission 97872) | Labiotermes labralis P4 segment gut microbial communities from Petit-Saut dam, French Guiana - Lab288 P4 | ecosystem: Host-associated > Arthropoda: Insects > Digestive system > Gut ...
ACTCCCTTGGCGTTTTTCAATAGCGTGGGCAAATGCTGGTCGTGGATATAGGCCACCTTCTCCTGCAAACCGAGGTGTTCGGAAAGACGTCGGATTGCATCGGCGTAATTCCGGTGTCCCCTGTCCAGGGGATGATGCTTGAAAACCAGCATATCTCCGGCAATCGACCGCCCGCCCGTCGGAATGCCTTCGCTTTGCTCTTGGGCCAATGCCTTGGCGAAAGAGCGCATGACATGGCCGATGAAGCTCATGACGTAATCGAAGTTTGAATGGACGCGGATTTGCGCGTCGTTATGTACCTGCAAGGGAACCAGGAAGAATTGCTTTTTCAGCTTCCCGTACAGCAGCGATTCGATTTCTTTTTCCGTGTGGCGGTACCAGATTTTTCGCAGAAAACTCAGCCCCCACCACGGTGCATCGCGCACGGTCATGGCGCGGTGATGAAGTTTATTGTTCCAGAACCATTGCCCCAACCAGCCCGCAAAAAAGTACAGCACGGCCCACATGGCCGCGTGCCAGAACGAATTGCCCACCTTCTTCCACGTCGTGACGGCTGGCGGTTTTTCCGGCATCGGCAAGCGCCGCGCAGATTGGGTGCGTTCTCTGAGCCAGAATGCCAGCCTCTCATCGAAATCGAAATTCGAGTGCCCGTTCACCCCCATCGGCTCAAAGGTGATGTGATCGGGCCGCAGATAGCCTTCCTCAAACACGCCCAGCGTGCAGCCCAGGCGCTTCGTCAGGGTGCGTGCGCAAGCATGCACGGGGCGGCAATCGCCAAACAGCAGCACCGCATCGATGCGGTGCTCGATGATGAATGCTTCCAGCACGGCGGGCCACTGCGAAATATTTCCCCGGAAAGCTTGTGCGTTGCGCGGATAAAACAGCCAATCCCCGGCATTAAAATTGAACTTGAATACCGTTGCGCCCGCCGAGCGCAAATCCCGGGACAGATTCCAGAAAAAAGGTCCCACTGGGCCTTGCAGCAGCAAAATGCGCCGGGATGCGAGTTCAACACTATTCATAATCAAAACCACTCAAACATCGCACGAACCAGAATCCTTCCCTTGCGCCATTGCCGCCGCAGCCAACCCGTGCGTAGGGCGTGCAGGTTGCCCTGTTGTTCCAAGGCCGTTCGTTGTTCCAGCAGGCGCTGCAGTACCGCCTCGCATGTCGTGTAGCCCTTGAGCGCCGGATCCCAGTACAGGGGATAGTGCAGCAGGGCGCCGGCTACCAGTTCGTCGAGCGATAGCCGCCGCTCGCGGCGCGGTACGGGCAGCATGTCCTCGGTCAAGCCCCAGCCGGCATAAAATGGCCGGCCATGCACCAGTACGCGCTTGCCGCGCAGCAGCGCGTCGAAGCCGGTGAGCGATGTCATGGTTACCACCGCGTCGCAGGCGTCGATGCAACTCACCGCCGAAGCCGCCATTTCAATGTAATCTGCATAGCGCATGGCCTGCGCCGGTTTTACATGCCCCTTGCGGTTACCGCTGCTGACGTCGGGATGCGGCTTGAAAACGATGAAAGTCTGGGGGAACGCCTTGCGCGCTGCCGCGATCAAGCCCAGATTGGTACGCACCCCGTCGGGATCGCAGCCAAAACGGATCGAGGCATCGTCCTCCACCTGCCCCGGCACCAGCACCACCTGTCGTCCATTGGCGGCCCACTGCACGGCGCGGCGCGGCTCCAGGTTGTACTTGCTCATGCCGTGCCTGACCATGAATGCGCGCACATCGCGTGCCCGTTCCAGATCCCGCGCCGTGAAAACCCGCGTATTGAGCAAATCCTCCAACTCGGAGGGCTGGCCGGGATCGAAATAAATCCCTTTGGCATCGAGTACGAAAGACAGCGGCGGGATCAAATCCGACCCCAGCCCCACCGAGCGCACAAAGCCATCTTCCATACGCAGCAGGCGCACACCGGCAACCTCGGCCAGTTCCCGCACCCCGGCGGGCGGCACCCGGCCCCAGCAGACCAGGCAATCCTCGCCTTGCGGCCGCAACGCGGCGGCAGCGGCGGCATTCTTCACAAAAACCGCCTTGCCCGCGTGCAGCGACAGCATGGCCCTGACATTCGCCGCCTTCCAGCGCCGGAAACCCACCGCGATCATCCGCCCCGAAAAGCGCCGCGCCACCTCGCGCTGGCGTTCCAGCCAGGCCATCGCATCCAGCACATCGCCGGGCTGCCGCGTTTCGGGGTTCAGATAACGCGCATAGCGCATATAAGCTGCCGCGAACAATTCATCCACCGAGCGCCGCCGCCCGGCCCGCCGCGCCAGGGCCGAGTGCTTGGGCTGGCGGTCGTCCGTCGTGCCCCATCCTGCGTACCACGGCACGCCAAAACAAGTTACCGGCTTGCCCGCCAACAACGCCTCGAAACCCAGGGTGGAGCTGACCACATACACCCGATCCATCCGCCGGATCAGCGACAGCGGATTCACCGCGTCGCGCAGCACCGCCGTGCGCGCATCCGGCTGCACATCCGTCAAATAACCCTTCTTGCGGCCCGAGGAAACTTCAGGATGCGTCTTGACGTAGATCGTCGCCTTCGGGTTCTCCGCCAGCGCCGCCGCCAGCATCGCCTGAAAACTGCCGGCATCCGCCCCGCCCAGCGTCACGCTCATGTCGCCCGCCGTCTGATCCACCACCAGCACCCGCTCCAGATCGCCGGAACGTAGCGCGTCGGCAGGCAAATCCGGCGCATGGCAATACTTGCTCAAACCCGCCCGCACCAAGCGTTCCCGCGCCTGCCGCACCGCCTCCACATCCGGCAGTAGCACGCCAGCGTCGCTACGCAGCAGGCCTTCCAGCGCGCTCGGGCGTGTGCAGTCGTAGTAGACGCCCTCGTCATCCAGTACCAGCGACAGCGGCGGAAAATGCTCGCCCGTGCCGAACGAACGCAAAAAACCATCCTCCAGCGCCACATACCGTAAACCGCGCTTGCGCGCAAAAGCCAACGCCTTGCGCGTGCTGGGCCGCATCCCCCATCCCGCCACTGCATCCACATCGGTGCGGGGCCAAAGCTGTAGGCGCACAATCTCGGCGTCTGTCAGATTTTCGAGAAACGGGATTAAACCAATACCACTGGAAAGAATTCCGTACCGCATATTGACGTCTCTTATACGTGCAATACGTTGGGTGAGGTTACGCATAATGATTTGTCAACGTGCACGATGGTATCCAGCGTAGACATTCCCAGTTATAAGCATCTTTCGGTCTCCGCAACCCAAATTCAAGAATACGGAGAAATTTGGTATGTCGACCGATAATAGAGCAAATCGCATACACAAACCGAATCTTCAATTGCTGGCAAAATTGATGCTTCTTCTTGAATGTCAGCATGGCGCCTCTATTTGCGATAATATTTTTGACTCCCACTTGGCTTTTCAATATTTATGAAGCCCTATCTTTGAAAAAATTATTGCCAAACCTTAAGGATTGCATTCTCTGATTAGTTTGATCTTGCTGTAAAAACAAAATCAACCGGCGATACATTTTTGGCAAATCCGTTTTTGCTTGCCAGCCCAAAGATTCAATCTTACTCGTATCAAGATTCAGCTTCACCGTAGGCGCATAACCCATTTTTGAAAGATTATCTGGAATATCGACGACAACCCGAACAGGTTCTACCGCACAATTTCTAGCCACCAGTTCGGCCATATCACGGATAGTTATATAGGTGGCGGGGTTGGCTACATTGTATGCTTGGCCGCTTTCGCCTTTCAACAGCATAATCAACAATGCAGTCACTGCATCGGCACTATATAAGTAGTCGCGCTTTGTTTCTCCGAGTGTATGCAAAACAATGTCTAAACCCTGCATTGCATTGCGGCAAAATTGCGCGAATACTCTGCTATCATCGTGTGAAACTCCTGGGCCAAAAGTTTGTGTTAATCGCGCTATCTTGACAGGTAGACCATATTGTTTGAAATAGGCGTAACATAGTGTTTCTGTAGCCCGCTTGCTCTCGGAATAGCTGCTACGCGCAGCCAAAGGATTTATATAGCCAAGATCGTCTTCCGAAATTTTTTCTTTATCGTTGAAGGTGCCGTAAACTTCCATGGAAGAAAGGTAGACCATGGATGCAGTATTTTTCCTTCGAGCCAGTTTCAATAAATTATCACTACCCCATAGTGTGGTTTTTATAACATCAAGCGGGGTTTCGACAAACAATTTTGACTGCGTTATACTGGCGCAATGGATAATATAATCTATCTCTTCATCAATCTCTATTTCTTTTGCGATGTCTGCCTCATAAAACTTTAGCTCATGGCAGTTTGTATAAGGCGAGAACATTTTTGACGCTCTGAATTTGTCGCGTACTACAGCAATAATCTTTGTTTGATTATTATGTGCAAGGTTGGCATATAGAATCGCCTTGACAAGCAACCCGCCAATCAATCCAGTAGCGCCTGTAATCAGTACGGTTTTATCATTGAATGCAGACCAAGAAACAGAAATATCATATGCAATCGAATGCAAATCTTCAAGCAGAATTTGGTTTTCTGTGCTGAGAAAGTTCATGCGGATCACTCCAAACCTAAAAGCTGAGAATTCTCTTTTGAATCCAAAATTGCCCTAAAAATATAAAAATCCAATGGCGTGGTAATTTTTATATTAAAGCTCTCACAAATCACCGAATAGAGTCGCTTGCCATACCATTGCATGAGAGTAGCCGAGTCAACCATATCCTGTTGCTTTTCTCTATGCGCTTTTTGGTGAGCCGCATATATATCTCCTAAATAAAAGCTTTGTGGCGCTTTAGCCACTTTGCATTGGCTCCTATCGAGAACATTAGCAATATCACCATCCCTTCCATTTTTTACAGCAACGGTTTCATTAGCATGAGAAACGGTAATTGCATTACCATTTGTAAGTACAGAATTTATATTGTCCGTAATTACCTGATTATTTATTAATGGCCTTACACCATCATGAATCAGAACAACAGTATTCGGTGGATATATCTCCGCCATTTTTTTTAGGCCATTAAATATAGATTCTTGGCCGGAGCGGCCACCAGGCACAATGGCTACCACTTTGCTAATATGAAATTTTTTTAGCAATTTCTCTAGGTAAGAAGCCCATTTAGCCAAACATACCACCACAACCCCATCAATATCGTCGTGGTTTTCAAAGTGCTCAAGTGTATAAATGATGATAGGTTTGCCGTGTAGCTCAAGGAATTGCTTCGGTCTGGTGCGCGAATTCATTCTCTGGCCTGTACCGCCCGCAAAAATCAACGCCACATTCATTCGTACGCTCCTTTGTTATTCTTGGTTGTTCTAATTTTCAAATGCCTATTTTTCTGGTATTCCAGCATATCATCGTAAATGCGCTGACAATTATTCAAATCGTCAAATTCAAAAAAATCATCTTGGCGCCCCGCATAAAGGGGTTGAAGCGTGCAATTACGCCTCATGTAATCACAAATCATATCCACAACCCCATCATGGCTTTTGCATATTTCACCAAACCCCATCGTGTCGTATATAAAACCACCATCCTTATAATGCGGAGGAAGCTCGTCAGGGTGGTAATAAATAACAGGTTTCCTCATATAAGCAAAATCATATTGAACGCCAGAATAATCAGTCACCATAAGACTTGACTCGGTCAACATCTTTTCAAAATTTGCATTCAATGCAGAAACAATTTCGACTTCTGGAGAAACTTGGTAATCATTTTCTTGTGCACTAACAATGGGATGCAAAAGATATATAAGCTTATAGCCGCATTCCTGAACCGCTTGAATAAGCCTCTCATCAGACAATAGACGGTTATAAATATTAAAATATTTTGTGTTTTTAAAGTTGGCATTATAAGGCCGAACACTCCCCATCACAGGCGGCATTGCAATATAATTCCTCCATGTTGGGGCTATTAATATTTGCTTTTTACTGGCATTTATCAAACCATCAAACCGCGGAATGCCTGTTAACCTCAAAATCTCTTTGTCCTCGTACCCATAAATTGGGCGAGCCAAATTTCCAACCTCGTATTTTGACGCACAATAATATCTTTTTATGTTGTTGTGTAAGCGATTGCAATCAAATGCCAAGCCTTGCATCGTCAAACCATGCTGAATGCACGCCACATCAAATTTCACAACATTCTGAAAATATATGATTTGATCATCATTAAATGCGTTAAAACCACATACTGCAGTATGAGTTGTGAAAATTACTTCTGAGTACAAAAAATAAAGACGCTGCTTAAGAGTTCCACGCGCCAAAGGGCTAAACCCTTCTTTTCTCAGTCTTCTATAATCTGCCGTGTTTTTATTTACCAAGTAAGCAGGCTTTATTGCTTTTTCATTCCTAGAGATTGCATATTTATAAAAATACTCACCGCAGTCACCAGCTTTATATAGCTTATCATAAGTTAGCCATATTCTTTTGTTCTTAAAATAAAAGTATGATAGCCAATAATAGCATCTTAACTTAAACATCTCCAAATTCTTTTTTTTCCCAAAAGCCATATTTTTCATATATATCAATTCAGCCTTTAATGAATTAAATGCAGAAGACTTGATTATTTTTATGGATTTTTTATTGTTAGTGAATCTCACAAGGTAGCCATGAGATATCCAGTAACTTCCGGGAAAACTGGAACTCAAGTGCGCAGTGTATCGTTTTGTGTTGATGCAAGGAGTAATTTCAACGCCATTGGGTAGCTCTATTACAAAAGAAATCAGTTTCAGAGAACCATTCAAAAAAGCCTTCGGGATTTTTACTTTGAACGTGTGGCGTTTATGCACAGATTTGCCAAAGTATTTCATATGAGCATAACGATACGTTTCCTCAATCTCAATAGGTTCGTTATCAAAATATGACTTCAATTTACACCGAGTAAAATCAATATAATTCTCAATCGAACTTTCAATAATTAAAAATTGAGAATCAAACTCTAAGAGATCTAGAGATATTTGGATGGAATTTATTTTATAAAATGTCCTTCCTTCATGCTCCAAATATGAATTGCCAGAGAAAGTAAAATAATTAGGTTGGTATTTATTGCTTTCTTTCAATCCATGCTTTAATCGAAAAAACAAGTCCTTCAAGCCTAATGAAAGCGCAAATTTCTTATTGACAGTCAACAATACTTCAGGATCCATATGCTTTAATACACATGAGCACAAATCAAAGAATTCATCAACACAATCATCAATAACGCGCTTTGTTGCATTATTGACGTTTAATTGAAACAACCATTTTAATTGGTATAAAGCCGCAAATTGCAGATACCTTGGAATATTTTTTCCGTTCACTGTATACGAATAATACAATGGCAGCAAAAATTGTTGAAAGCAACCCCAATACCACTCCTTATCCATTGCATGATTGAATGATATATTCTCAGACTCCAAAGAATCAATCGCGTCAAAAGTGGCATTTTTTACAATGGCAAATTCAGGCGTTTTTGCCAAAAGACGATAAATTAAATTCAAACCATAATCATAGGTGGCATTTTCGCTGAAGCGATATAACTTCAGTGTTTTTGTTTTAAACATAACTCCCGAGAAAATCAAAGGGGTTAATTCTGCTCTTTTCGCTAACAAAACAGTCTCAGGCGCATCTATCGGAAAATGCGCTATATATCTCTTCTCAACCCTAGAATAATATCTGATATTAGGAAAAACAAAATTGAATTTTTCATGATTTTTTCTATAGAAATCCACCATTAAATTTAACGTTGCCGCAGAAAAAGTATCTCCGGAGCTCAAAAAAACCATATATAGGCCGTTTGCCTTGTCAACTGCAATATTTGATGCTTGAGCAAGACTTACACTCGAGGCATCAATATAAACAACGGCGTTGCCATGCTTTCGGAAAAAGGTTAAAATTTTCTCGTTATTTGCAGCCACACCAGTTTTATCAAGGACGATAAGTTGCAAAAAATTGTCGACTTTATTTTGAGTAACACCAGATAGCTTTTGGCTAAAAAATAGATTGGCCGTCGAAAGAAATCTACTTTCGTTCCCATTATAAATTATTGTTGCCGTAAGCATTTAATAATTCCTTATATAGGGCGACTCTGTTGCATCGTCAAAAAAATACGGTTTATCGTTTCCCTCAATGAAGATGCTTCGCCGTTTTCTGGATTAAAGTATTTTGGATACAATATGTAGGCACCAGCAAACAACTCTTCCAAATTAAGCTTTTTTGTCCGGCGAGCATTGATTTGCCGTGAATCTGTTAAACCCCATCCTGCATAAAACGGACTCCCCAGTGTTACGACAGGTATCCCCCGTAATAAACTTTCAAAGCCTGCTAGCGAGCTAATCGTGTAGACTTTGTCTACGCCGGTTAATGCGTCGTCGAGAGACATTGGTTCCCGAATTAAAAGCGCCAAATCTTCTACTTCTTCAGGGCTGGATTTTTCTTTTCGTTTTTCGGCAATAACATCAGGGTGTACTTTATAAATAATTTGTGCGCCTTTATTTTCCTTGGCAGCCAACCGCACAACTTCGTTATTATTGATTTTGGAATCGCAGCCAAACAATATAGATTGATCATCTTCAACTTGCCCTATAACCAATATACGCGGGCGATTTTTCTTCCCATACAAGCTTTCAGCCAAATTCGTTATAGGGAGATTATATTTTGTTATTTTGCGCTCCAGTATAAGATTCAAGCATTCTTTAGCCTCTTTCATAAGAGGCGCATCCGTAGAAAAATCTTTTGTTTCCAATAGCACTTCAAGATCGGATGGCGTGCGTGCATTATAATAGATTCCCCGCTGATCCAGGCAAATTGAATGAGGAAGAATGTGAAATGCACCCAAACCTGCCGAACGAACAAATCCATCCTCCAAATAACGCACTTTAACGCCAAAATTTTGGATGTAGTACTCTACACCCTCTGGTAGGCTCGCCCCCCAAACAAGAAATTCATAATTTTTACTGATTGAAAGAAATTTATGATAATTCCGAATATTGAAACTCGTTGGAACAAATATCAGATTTTGTTCAGGGAAAATCTTTTTTAGAAAATCTCTCTTCCATGGAGATACATTAAAGACAAAAACTACTTTTTCACCTTCAATTGTTAATGATTTTAGATACACCCTGCTGTTTATTTTTTTGTAATAATCGACAAAAAAGAGTCGAGGACTTTTGATCAGTTTGAAAAATTTCTTTTTAGTCATTGATGTGTTCTCAACCGAAATGAATAACAATCCTGCCTGTTATGCTCAAAGCCCAAGCACCACCTTCGCGCTCACCGCAATCTGGTAGATGATTTGCGTCATTTCCTTCCAGAACTGGCGTTTCTTCTCATCTATTTTGGGCAGTACAAGAATCTGGTCGCCCGCGCGGATGGTGGTGTTGCTGAACAGGCGGCCGGTGTCGATCTGCTCGAACGATCCGTCGCGTCGCGCCATGACCACGCGGGCGTTGTCGGCCCTTTGCGTGAAGCCGCCGGCGCGGTTGATGTAATCTTCCAGGCGCAGGCTCGTTTCATAGGCGACGGCGTTGGGGAACAACACTTCGCCGCTGACCAGTACCAGATCATCCTTGCGTGGGATGCGGATGATGTCGCCGTTTTCCAGCAGCATGCTGCCTATCTGGCTGGCCTTGGCGATCTGCACTTGGCCGATGGGTTCTACCTGCTTGGCGCGCTGCACCCATTTCAGGCCGAGATCGGCTTCGTCCTTGCGCAGGCGGGCTTCGTCGCTGCTGCCGCTGCGGGCGGTAAGGAGACTCATTTCCAGGTTGTGCAGGCTGGTTTGCAGCATTTCTTTCTGTCGCTGCTTCACGCTTTCGCGAAATAGCTGCACGCTGCCCATTTCGGAATTGGCATTGGACTGAATTTGCCGCAGTAGTTCGCCCATCGGAGTGCCGTAGGGCAGCACGTATTCCTGGACGCTGTCGTGTTCGCCTTCGACGCGCACGGTGATCGTGCCGGGTTTTTTGTCGGCGGTGAATTCCAGTTCGTCCCCGTCCACCAGCGTGACCTGGCTAGCTTGGGTGAGGGGGTAGTATTCGGCATTGCGCACGCTGCCGGTGTTGCGCACCACGCGCACATGGGTGGCTATGGCAAGGGGTTTGGCCAGTTCCATGAACTGGGCCACGGTTTGCCGGTTGGCGTTGAATTCGAACCGCTTGGCGTTGGCCACCAGCCCCTTGACGCTGACGCGCTTGGCGCGTGGCGGCACGAAGATGACGTCGCCATCGGAGAGCTGTACCAGTGGCATGGTGCCGTTGAGCAGAAAGTCGTAGAGGTTGACGGTGGCGCGCACCTCGGCGCCGCGTTTGACTTGCACGGTGAGAAAGCTGCCGCGTTCCAGGTCGATGCCGCCAGCCTGATCGAGATAGTTGAGCAGGCTGTCCATGCTGGTGCCGTGGTACAGGCCGGGCCGCACGACGTTGCCGCCGACGTAGATGCGCACGGGCTGGGCGGCGGCGAGGCTGGTGTAGCTGAAGACGTTGGCGCGGAACACGCGGCGCACGGCGG
>Ga0123354_10020275_pt1 | contig 10453 bp, 5 predicted proteins | sample TergutLab28metaG_2_FD_97872 | JGI IMG/M metagenome (GOLD analysis project Ga0123354, IMG submission 97872) | Labiotermes labralis P4 segment gut microbial communities from Petit-Saut dam, French Guiana - Lab288 P4 | ecosystem: Host-associated > Arthropoda: Insects > Digestive system > Gut ...
GGATGTTATTTTCTGTGTTGTTCATTGGTTAATTGTGTTGTTCTATGTTGTTCTTGTATGTAAGTGTGTACTGCCACCGGGTGACCACCCAATTGCAGTTAATAAAAATATATATATATAAAACATACGAGATAACCTAACTTTTGGGCCAGTAGAATGGCGTAAAGTTCACTTTCACGTCACGCCATGACGTGATATGTATCTCTGAGCCTGACATTTTCAGTTGAGTGCCATGGACTTCAAACAGACTTTGCTCTAGAGACTATCCACAGAGCAGAAGCAATCAACGGTCCTTCGTCGGGAAGCAGGAGGAAGGAAGAAATTGCTTTAATCTGAGCGAGTTATCTCAGTAAGCAGTCTGCTGGGAGGGACGACATGACTTCAGTTCCCGACCCAAGTAATTTCATGTTATGAGTTGCTCCGGTATCAATCCCAAGGGAATTAGAGCAGCTAAGAGTTTAATTTCATGAAATAATTTAGACAGGATGCGTGTTCATAAGCGGTCGTGATTTACATGTTAGTCGTGCAGTCTCTTGTGGGTTTTGTAGTTCAAAGGGCAAGATGGTTATTGCTGTCATGAATATTAATTTGTAATATTTTCCGTCATTATTCTATTATTGGTTTTCGCAATTTTGCAAAATCTGCTATGCTTGAACAATTTGTTTAATAACCTATAATGGAAACATAATTGCATAGGAAAAATCTAGTTAACAAGCGGAAACACAAATGCAGTGCAACGAGAGGGTTAGAATTTTTTAAATTTCATTGTAATTTCTCCTCATCTTCCATTTCAGCACCCACAATTAAAGAAATATATTTTAAACTCGTACATTAGTAAACTGGCATTCAGGTCAGCAGTCGATAAAGCGACTAGAATATGGCCTTGGCGTCTGAGGAATGCTTGTTCGATTTCGGGCAGGGAGAAAATTTTAACACTTCTCCAAATCATGCAACCTCTCCTTGGAACTAATACAACCTTCTGCATATCAATAGTGGAGCCCCCCCATTCGGGATAAAACCAACGGGCTTCAAGTTGCCCTCTTACCTCCATCTAATACCATGGTGAAAACGACTGTATCCATGCCTCCATTCCCACCTATGCCTTTATATCACTCACAAGAATGATTTGTTATAAGTAAATATATTGTTGTAAGGGTTACATGGCTATGAAATATAATATTCTGTAAAAGGTATTATGCCTGATTTCTTTCTGTTCATCCATTAAAAAATAAAGTTTTTAAGGGGAAAATAATAATAATAATTTAAAATATAATTAATTATTCTTTTGTTAATATCCAGCAGGACAAACTTTCATGCTATTACATTTCTTTACTTTGATCTCAAAGATTCATCCCATCTGCTTGATTTGCTTAAAATGTAAAGAAGGTTTGATTCACATTTTAGTCTTAGGTTAATTATGTATCAACATAACTGTCATAGTTTTAATAATTTCCTGGTGTTTCTCTTCCAAAACAGATAACACGATACCTTACAAGATTCCTAGCTTTACACTCTTCAAACACAAATTAACACTGAATTTTAGTACATGTCACTTTCAGGAGGAAGCAGCAACAAGGAACTGCGTTCTTCTGGGTTATTACGTAGCGAGTAGTGGTAATTCCTTACCGACGATCCAAAAATGATCCATTTCAAGATCTGGATTCTTTTTGGTTTATTGATCCTTGAAGACGGAACCGATAGATTATCATCGTTAAGGAATTGCCAATTCGCTGCTCATTAACCCAAAAGAGCGCAATTCTAATCTAATTCGGGGCGAAAGCCTGAAATGACGCAAAGTAGCAGAAAGGTTGGTTAGTCAATAGCAGCGTGAAGTTGGATCGACATTTAAATAGATCAATGTTAAAAAATCAAAATTCTATTGCGGAAGAAATTAAGAGCAGATTGAGGTCAGGAAACGCTTGCTATCATTCGGTGCAGAATCTTATGTCTTCCAGGTTGCTATCCAAACATTTAAAGATTAAGATATATAGAACTATAATTTTGCCTGTTGTTTCGTATGGGTGTGAAACTTGGTCGCTGACATTGCGGTAGGGAAGGAATCTGAGGGTGTTTGAGAACATGATGTTCAGGAGAATATTTGGACCTAGGAGGGATGAGGTAACCGGGGAATGGAGGAGATTGCATAACGAGGAGCTGAACGATTTGTACTCCTCACCCAATATTGTGAGGGTGATAAAATCGAGAAGAATGAGATGGGCTGGGCATGTGGCGCGTATGGGTGAGGAGAAGGGGGTGTATAAGGTCTTGGTGGGGAAACCGGAGGGAAAAAGATCACTGGGGAAACCTAGGCGTAGATGGGTGGATTACATTAGGATGGATCTCCAGGAGATGGGATGTGGGTATATGGACTGTATTGGGCTGGCCCAGGATAGAGATAGGTGGCGGACGCTTATGAGTGCGGTAATGAACCTTCGTGTTCCGTGAAATGCGGGGAATTTCTTGACTAGCTGCAAACCAGTTAGCTTCTCAAGAAGGACTCTGTACCATGGAGTAAGTAAGTAATGTTATTAAATATTTGAAAATGTGTGAGGCGATACGGCAACTGGACATCATAAGCCTATCCTTCTTTGTAAAAAATTAAATTGGATTAAAAAGCGTCATATATTGAAGAATGGATTGAGATGAGTTTTGCATAAGGATATTTTTTACCATGACATGATTATCCACACCCTGAGAATAATAGACATGTGCGAAATTCGGTCATGTCGCTCTATTCAAAGTTGCTACCTTAGAACAACAAACACCTTGCAATAGCTAGCAATTACCTGCGGTGAAGCATAAACCATGCATATTTCAGTGGCCTGTTTCCTACTACCAGCAATAAATTCACCCCAACAACATAGCCATGTAGAATTATGATATCGTGCAATCAGTTTGCGGACAGCTTGAGCTTCAGCAATCATTCTATATACGGTAATACGTGGAATAAATATAAATTCAAATTTCAACAAATACATACACCTAATAGTCCTGAAATACTGATTCCGATAACCGTGAGGTCTAAGACGTGGGTCTATGGCTGTTCGATTGAAGGGATCGCGGTTTCGGATCCCGATTAGCGAATGGATGGATTTTTGCTTTTGGTTGGGGACATTCCGTTGTGTTTAAAGTACAATAAGAAAATAAAATTATATATACACACAGTCTAACACAACAATGTGATTGTTACATTAATGGCTACTAGTTTCGGCCATAATGGTCATTATCAGGCCACTTCACAAATCTGCATGTACCTACCTTTGTTACGTTTTTGTGAAATGGCCTGATGGTGGCCGTTATGACTGAAACTAGTAGCCCTTAACCTTTTGGCGCCGGAATTTTTTTTTAATTTTAGCACACCCTGTATATAAAATGTGAATAATACAGGAACCAAATATGTTAGAATTATGAAACAAACTGCATTTTGAAGAGAAAAAACTGAGAGTATATACCATGTTTAAAATATTCAGTACCTATATTTGTTGAATAAATATATAAAATGCAATTTAGAGGTTAGCGGTGCGGTACTACCACTATAGTTGACATTAGGCTTTAAAGGGTTAATATAACGAATATACTGTATTGTTGGGTTAGAATGGATGGATGTTTGTCCCTCGCGTTCGTTATGTCTTGTGTAGGTAGAGGCCGATGCGACGAGCTGATCACTCGTCCAGAGGAACCCAACCGGATGTGCGTCTAATTGTGTGTGACTTTGAAACTTCAACAACTACGCGTCCTAAGCCCGTGTTGGGCTCTTGCGCCAGAGAAAAAAAAACAGTCTGAAAATATTTGTTACTCTAATCAGAACAGAGTTTGAAATATTGAGATCGGCGTAACGTTCTCCAAAGCCACCCTTCAAATTATCTTGCCTACAAGGATTTAAAAGACACGCACGCACACACATGCACATGCACGCAAACGCACACGCGCGCACGCAAGCAAGCACGCAAGCACGCACACATATACACACACGCGCACACGCGCATGCGCAAGTGCACGCACGCACACGCATGCACGCACCACGCATGCACGCACGCAAGCACGCACGCACGCGCATACGCAAGCACGCACGCACGCAATTACGCGCAAGCACACACACACACGAACGCGCGCGCGCACACACATACGCACGCGCGCGGGCGCACACATGAGATGCTTTTTTAAAGAACGTATTCTATCATTTTTATAACGTTTCCTTCAGTCCAATATCCATACTATTTCGAGGAGAACTTAATATGAAACCCTACAAGGACACATGCATTTACTTTACCTAAATGAAACATAATGATCTTATTTATACAAAAAAAATACTTGCTGAGAAACTGTCATGTCATTTTTCCCTCCTCATTTAAATCTCTTGGAGGAAAATACCTGAGAACAGCTGCTCCCTTAGATACTTCATTACTTCTTGAAATGAAACAGCAGCAGCAGCAGAATTTAATTTAGTGGTAGTCTGCGTTGCAATATTGTATTTGTGGGGCGATGGAAGATGCGCTGGAGTTTTACTGGGTCAAGGTTTTTCCAGTTTATAAACTCAGTGGAAAGTACAGCTCTTCTCTGTTAAATATGACTCGTTGAGGTCGAATGGATTATAAATATATCATCTAAGGTCTGATACACGCCGCTGGTTTCTGAGTCACCATATCGAGTGCGATTAGGAAGGGTAAATGGATCAGGTTGTGCAACCATCTTAGGTGACTTGAAATCTCTCCCCTCATACCGTATAGCCTGCTGCACTCCAGTTCAACATGCTGATGAAAAATTATTTGGATATAAGTGTTTAGTGTTTCAAGTAACTGGAAAGCGGGATGAGAGATTTGTTCTATTTTAGGTACGTTTGCAAAATTGCGAAAAGCGACTATTAGTTTAGTCCTGTCTGACCGTCTGTTTGTCTGTCCGTCCCTCTGTCCGCATGGAACTACTCGGCTGCCACCGGAAGGATTTTCATAAAATTCGGTATTTGAAGTTCTTTCATTAAAATCAGACAACAATAACAAGCACTTTACATGAAGACCAGGCACACTTTTTTTTATTATATCTCACTCAATTCTTAGAATGAGAAATATTTCAGACAAAAATTTTGGAGAAAATCAAAATACACGCTTTATATGTTTATGAGGTAATTTTAAAAATATTGTACAGCCGGACAGACCGCAGATGACAATATGGCCCATGCGCATTGCTTGCCCGATGAATAAGGCTACAAATACAAGCTGAGGATATGTATTTCTTATTGCTTTTCCGCTGCAACAATGACTGTGAAGAATGCGTCTCATTGTTAATTTATACGTACGTTGCTTGTCTTGTCAGATTTTAATTTGAGCGTTTGCCATGCGATTTGTCGTCCAGAAAACTCAGTTTTTCCGTTTCAGTGGTGCCTGCAGATATGTGGGTCGAAAACGCGATCGCTAACCTACATTCGTGTTTCGCGTTTTCCCTCATTTGCTTTTAGGCTCCAAAATACATTATCAACGAATTTCGTGAAATATTTCCGCTTAGATACTCAATTATTACACCAACCACTGCACATATATAAAATTTATAAAATTTACACATTAAAACATTAAAAACGCTCCGGCATGTTTCGGCCCTAAGACCATCATCAGGGAACTATATATTCCTTGCTAAAGTCACACTACAAGTAGTCGCAGATGAATTTCGTTGTACAAGTTTGGGTATTGTGGCAGCATGCCGTTTTGTGTAATGTTATGTTGCGAAGAGTGCCTTGCTAAGGATGCGCATTCTGTGCTTCGTTGCGTGATACAGTATCAATTTCTGTACTGATCGAAATTGCTGATCCAGGGATAATTATAAAAATAATACGATCTTATTTATGTACAATTAACAGTATAGCTGGTATAGCTACCTAATAAGAGAAGAAAAAGGAATTCAATATTCAACACTTATATTAATATAATCGCCAACATATAGCGTATTATTTATTCAATATAAGCTCCCTGATGATGGTCTTAGGACCGAAACATGTCGGAGCTTTTTTAATGTTTTAATGTGTAAATTTTATAAATTTTATACATGTGCAGTGGTTGATGTAATAATTGAGTAAATCTACAACATGCACGGTGTAACAATAAAAATTTTAAAAAAAATAAAAATTTCCGCTTAGGTTTTCACTGGTGTCGGATATGAGCAGAGGGCGGCTAGAGAAATGTTCTACAATGAATTATTAAGTTGCCAATATCGTGCGTGTTGGTACAACCCTCAGTGCATCAACCAAAAATTGCACTTAATACAATGCAGTTTATGAAAACCTTTTGACAATTACAAAAGTCCTACATCTTTTAACAGCGGGGCGACATTCTCAGGGAGCCTTTTCCTTTGTTCTAGAGGGGAAGGGCTCCTCTATGTCGAAACATTTAGGAGTGTGACACTTGTCATGAATTGTGTTTTATTAAGTAAATTTTTTGATTATATAGTGATTCCAGGGAATTTCTTTAACGTGGGTCAAACACGAGCACACACAGTCGGTCATTATTCCAAGCACTCCATTAATATTGCTTGTTATTACGGCTGTGCAGTAAGAACTGTGAGGCGAATGTATGATAAATTAAACCGTTCCATACCTCTGGCTGTTATTCGTTGTCATCTCTCGTCTGGAGCTTCACAGCATCCTCGTCTGTCGAACATGCCTACTCCTGACCAGGTATAATGTTACAATCTCGATCTTGACGGGGAGAGATTCATCTTTCTGACCTTGTCCTTGAATGTCCATGGCAGAAGGATGATCTCAGTTACAGTTGTTTTGTGCTTAATTAAGTCGTGCAGCTGAAGTGCGTAGGAAATTGGAGATACAAATCCATATATTTTTAAATTTACATCTGACGGAAAAGAGTTCTTAACTTCGGCATCCAGCTGCCTTATTCCTAGGAAAAAAAACCTTGATACTACCTAGAAAAGAGCTTTGGTGTGCCCCAAATGTGATCTGCGGGTGATGATAAATTTTATTTCTTGCCGGCAGTTCAATCCCGATATGAATTGTGTATCCAGTCACTTAGAAGTCTTGTTTGACGCATTTTTGTGATTAATTTTGTAGTAACAAAATTTGTCGAACTATTTAAAAATAAGTCAACGAGAGCTATTTTAATGTGACTGAACACATCACATTTCTAGATCCAACATTCTGCTGTGTATAATGTACAGACAAAATAAAGTTACGGTTCTTTATCATTTCATTTTACAACATTGTATTTTCGTAGCGTGTGGTTTAAAATATTCAAGAGCCTATTATTTCTTACCAAGAGCTTCTTCGCGAATAGAAAAAAGAGTGCTGAAAAAGTATGTACATAAATACGAACATAAATCTAATAATGTAGGTTTTAAAAAACATCGACTTAAAGGAGCTTATAAATGAATATCGAAATTGCGCAAATCTCAAATATGAGAATAAACCAGAAATATCAACAGTGATGTATATGAGCTTCATTCAAGACATGTAAATATATATATATATATATAGGGCAAACAGGTAGATATAACAAGTATGAAGGATTAAAGAATATATCAGCGGGGTTACGTAAAATAGAGACAAATCAAACCTACACATATATATATACTCCAATCTGGGCACCAATAGGACACTGTTTGGTAAATAACAGACGTAGTGTGAACACTCCCTTATATACACATTAGAGAGATGCATATTAGATACATAGAAAGGATTTCTTATTCGTATAAATGACGAGTATCACACAATTTTTAATGCGCATTGTAACTCAGCTGCTAATATTTTTTGACTTGCTGCTAGAAGTATATAACACTGTTTCATCAGACAAACACAGTAAATAAGCAACAGCAAAAGACACGCGTACCCTCGACGTCGAAAATTGAGGAAGGACAAAACAAGCAATAAAGACAGTGTAAACACACAGCTCTGTGTAATAACACATAACCTACAAGTATCCTAAACAATCAGGACAAAATATCCATTACTGTTTTGTATCAGGTGTAGTTACATTTAACCAAATGCAACAGTCAATATCTGTGTTCCAAAATGTAAAAAGAAAAATGCAAATAGTGTGAAATCATAAACATGAAATTGTGCAGTAGTGCATAAATCCATAACTACGTTCCACAAAAGTAAACCAGTTTACAAACAATTCGGATTAAATAACAAAAATGGCATAACCGTTAAGTGCAACTAAGGCTAGTGAAATATGTGCAATCCAAATATACAAAAAAAATCAAAATATGTGAATTAATAAATAGCTGACGGATTGTTAGCCAAGATAAAACTTAAGAGAATCTCGATGTCAAATCGATAAGACATTTAAACTTTTATGTTTTTCTATTGTAATACTTAGCTAGAAACATTTTATGTAACAAACATTATAGCAAAATTCGCCAAACATGCTTGTAACCAGCGTAAGCTTTAGTGATAAAGAGAATGATGCTAGATGGGGTCCCATATTTTATGATCTGCATAATTGAGAAAATTGTTTGTAAGAAATAAGATCTACTCTAACACTTTAATTTTAGGTTCCTTTATTTACTCAAGTAGCAGTGGAGTCGTTATTAATAATCGCAGATTAAAACAGTTTCCTCTGTGTCGGATGTCGAAAAATATCTCAAGTGAAATTTTACCAGCGTGTATCTTGCCTGTAACTTTAAGTCTGTATCTACTTTTATAACAGATGTTCAGTCCAGCAACGCTTCAATTTCTTACAAGAAACCCGGAGGGGATGAGAACTAAACCTGTCTATGTGTATTTACCAAAAAAAAACGCGTTGTTCAATCAGGAGCAAGGTTATCTAAAGAGACAGGAAACGCGCACGAGAGAGATCAGTAAATCTGCGCCGCCTGCAGTTCCTGCGTACTTAAATGCGCGAAGTTATTTGGAACGAAAAAAGCACTGGGTTCCACGTTTCAGATTTTAGATAGGATGGCTAAAGGTTGATAACCTTTACTTCCCGTTGCATGTACACTGCTATGGGCAGATTAATTATTCAAGAATTCCAACCGAGTTTTTAACACACTAGTTTAAAAGGAGTGCAGTCATCCTCCACTAAAATGTGACAGATTGGTTGACCGGAGAGAAGGCAAGGAATTTTGTTGTGGATATGAAGTCAAAATATCTTCCAAAGCCACTTAAATAAATCAGATGACTGCGAAATTTTTATTGTTCTAAAAATCCAAAATTTAAGTAGGGAAAGGGGTTTGAGGAATATTTCTAAGCAGAATGGATCTTTCGATTCAGATTTTCCGTATCGTTGTTCATCCACATGAGAACTTTAGCAATTACGACCCGACGTTATATATCCTAAGGAATTTACAGCGTCATTAAATAGACTTCTTACTGTCTTGTTAAAACGTCCGATAATCAAAAGAGCAATTATTCAGCCTGTGATGTGCCCTCCTGTCTAAAGGTACGCTCGACGTATTATGAAGCACGTTTGGGTATTTTTACATTTTTAGACGATGAAAAACTTTTCAATCCACTCTGAATTTCTAATAAAAATTTGAAGTTCTAGGTCTAAAGATCGCGAGAAATTCGTATTGTTCACTGGATCCATTTTGGGGGGGGGGGGTGTAAATTTTGGTACAAAATTTAACTCTTTGAAAGATTGAAGTCTGTTTAAATTATACGAGTTTTTATAGACGTTAATTTTAGTTTCTACTTCAGAGAGAACAAATTAAATTTATTTTACAAAGAAAGATCAGTTGCTTTTATTCATGAAAATTATTGCTGTTTGTTATGAAGTTTATAAAAATCGGACGAATTCACGACGATGTAGAATTACCGCTTGCATTAATGTTCCAACAGATTGTATTTTTTAGTTGGCACTGGGCTTCAGAAGGTTGAGAGATTATTAATAAACGTCAACCATTTTGACTCCATTAAATGTTATAATATTATTAAAATGCTCAAGAGACTGTCCAAGCTGGAATTCTTGCCTTTCGAATAATACAGCATGAGCAATATTTTGGTATCCAGGTGGAAGTTAAATATTTCCTTCAAGTCACATCATCATCAAAATCATCAATAAAACGAGCATCGTGATTATATTTATTATAATGATCAACAACATTCTGTAAGAACACCCGATATTATCACATCATAAGCATGAAGAATTACACAGTTGTTTTCATTATGCTTTATTTCCGGCATCTGCCGCGGTGTAAATCAGGGCTTCTCCCTCCTGAGTTGTTAATAACAACCAATTAAAGCTGCGTAACATCTAAGAAGAACGAAGGCCTTCGTTTTGTTAATGGTTCTGTTCATCCTAATGTTTATATTTCTTATGATACTATTTATCCGTATCCGTGTATCAGGCTGAAGCCTGCTACACGGATACCACCTCAAACCAGCCACACTGAAATTCCAACACACATCGAAACAAGAACACACGACCAATGTGGTGATACAATAGAAAAGTCGCAGGCTCCTGATGATGGATGTATTAATGTCCGAAACATGTTGAGCATAGAAGAAGTGAAA
>Ga0123354_10020276_pt1 | contig 10453 bp, 11 predicted proteins | sample TergutLab28metaG_2_FD_97872 | JGI IMG/M metagenome (GOLD analysis project Ga0123354, IMG submission 97872) | Labiotermes labralis P4 segment gut microbial communities from Petit-Saut dam, French Guiana - Lab288 P4 | ecosystem: Host-associated > Arthropoda: Insects > Digestive system > Gut ...
AAAGTAGCCTCTGGAGTATAGTATAGCTTTTAAAAAGGTGAACGACAGCCCTTTGAGGCCCATGGAGTCTTCGGAGGCTTGGAGGAGCCTTTTTAAAAGCTATACTATACTCCAGAGGCGGAAGTTTTAGGCTAAACTGTTAACCAGCAACTTAGGGGGGACGATTAGGAAACAATTAACTTGTAACTACAAAAACATTAGTTGAAAAAGCTTGAAAAAAGATAAAATAAAAGGTATAATATTGGCATAATGATATAAGTATATAAAAATAATAATTATGGAGGAAAAATAGTGGCTTATGAAAAAAATAATTATTGTAATAATAATAATATTAATCTTAATAGCAACAATTGCGATAATAGCGTATAAATATATAAGTTCAAGAAAGGAGGAATCAGATATGTTATTTACAAATAAATTCATGTACAAAAACATAACAGATGATGAAGCAAAAGCTGAATTAGACAAGGACAAAAGCATAATAGTTTTAGATGTCAGAACACAAGAAGAATATAATGAAGGACACATACCAAATAGTATTTTAATACCAGTAAATGAATTAGAAAAAAGAGCTACAACTGAATTGCCAGACAAGAAAGCTAAAATATTTGTATACTGTAGAACTGGAATGAGGGCTACTTCAGCATGCGGAATTTTAACCAGTTTAGGGTATGAAAATATATATAATTTGGGCGGAATTATTAGTTGGAAATATGAAATTGAAATGTAAGCAAAAAAATTATTAAAAGAAGGAAAGTGTAATGAGTAAAAAGAAAAGTAAATCATATTATATTGTTTTTTGTATAAAAGAATTTGCTAAATCTCAAAATATGTCTCTAAAAGATGCCTATTTGTATCTTAGTAAATATAAGGGGATAGAATTTTTAGATGAACATTATGAGGCAGAACATCTTTTAGGATTTGATGAAGCGGTAGAAGATTTATTAGTGATATGTCACAGAGAAGGAGGACACTTGATATGATAGTATATCATGGTTCTAATATGGAAATAAACAATATTGACCTTTCGAAATGTCGTAAATATAAAGATTTTGGACAAGGGTTTTATGTTACTACACTTGAACAACAAGCTATTGATATGGCTAAAAGAGTTGTACGACGTTCATATAAAGGAATTCCTACAGTAACAATATTCGAATTTGATGAAAGTAGATTAGGTGAATTAAGTATAAAAAAATTTGAAAGAGTTAATGAAGATTGGGCAATAATGGTTATAAACAATAGGAATGAACATATGACTGATATAGATAATGAATTGACTAATCAAGATAATAAATATGATATAGTATATGGACCAGTTGCTAATGATGATATATCAACGATATTTGCGTTATATGTTAGTGGATTTTTAAAAAGCTATCAGTTGGCAGAAGAATTAGCATATAGAAAGCTTAACAATCAATATTCTTTTCATACAGAAAGAGCAATAAAGTTTTTAACTAAGGTAGGTGTTAAATTTTATGATGAAGACTAAAAATCAAGAGTTGTTAATTCAATTTATTATAAGCGAAGTGGTATCATTTATTGCAGAAGAACAAGATATAAGTATTGAAAAGGCATTAGAAATCTTTTATTCCACAGAAGTAGCAAGCAAATTAGAAGATTTAGATACAGGATATTATTTAGAAGGTGCTAGATATATTTATGAAATAGTAAAAGAAGAGATTAATTAAAAAGATATATAGTATACCACCACTCAGAAATTAATTTTAAAACACTCTAATAATTGAAGGAGTAATAAAAATGAGTTACATAAAATTAAAAGATATAACAAAAACATACAAAATGGGAGATGTTGAAATTCATGCAGTAGATGGAATTTCTTTTGAAGTAGAAAAAGGAGAAATTGCGACTATTGTTGGACCTAGTGGCGCTGGGAAAACAACAGTTTTAAATATACTAGGCGGAATGGATACATCTAATAGTGGGAGCATAATTGTAGACGAAAAAGATATAAGTAAATATAGCAAAAAGGAATTAACAGCCTATAGAAGAAATGATATAGGCTTTGTTTTTCAATTTTATAATTTAATTCAAAATCTAACTGCATTGGAAAATGTAGAACTAGCAACACAAATATGTAAAGGAGCATTATCACCAAAAGATGTGTTAAAGGAAGTTGGACTAGAAGATAGAATGAATAATTTCCCTGCACAATTATCTGGTGGAGAACAACAAAGAGTATCAATTGCACGTGCATTAGCTAAAAACCCAAAGCTACTTTTATGTGATGAACCAACTGGTGCACTGGATTATGGTACAGGAAAAGAAGTGTTACAGATTTTGCAAAATATGGCAAGAGAAAAAAACATGACAGTACTGATTATTACTCATAATCAGGCAATTACGCCAATGGCAGATAAAGTAATTAAAATAAAAAATGGAAAAGTTAGCGAAATTATTAAAAATGAAAATATAATTCCAATTGAAAGGATAGAATGGTAATGAAACCTTCAATGTTCAAAGATATAGTAAGACAAATAAAAAATACTCGTTATAGGTATTTGTCAATAATAGCAATAGTAGCATTGGGGGTATTATTTTTTGTTGGAATAAATGCAGCAAGCCCAGACATGAGGATTACAGCAGATGATTATTTTAATAATCAAAATTTGTATGACTTTAATTTAATGTCTGCAACTGGATTTACAAATGATGATTTGGATGCTATTAGAAAAGTAACTCCAGATATTATGCCAGCATATAGTTTGGATGTAATTGCAAAAAGCGGAGAAAAAGAATTTGCAGTCAAAACATATTCAATTGACAATATGGATACAGGTAAATATACTAACACAAATGAAGATAAAATAGGTGTAGACTATTTTCTTCCTAAAGATACTATGAATAAATACACCATAATAGAAGGTAGCGAGCCTAAAAACGAGGACGAATGTTTAGTAGATTATGATATTATGAATTTGAATGGACTAAAAATAGGCGACAAAATTACATTATCTGTTCCAGAGACAAATACAGGAGCAGGTTTGGAAAGTAATACCAATAAAACGAACCAAACTTTGCCATCTTCAGAAACCACACCATTAAAAATACAGGACTTCACAATTGTAGGAACTGTAAGAGATCCCATGTACATATCAAAAGACAAAGGAAGCACAAGCCTACTAACAGGCTCGCTTTCAGGATTCATTTTAATAAATGAATCTGTATACAACATGCCAGTTTACACAAATGTATTTATAACAATTGATAAAAGTGGGTTAAGCAGATTTGATGATGCTTATACAAATAAAATAAATGAAGTAAAATCACAAATAGAAGGTGTGGTAAAGCCAGAAACATATGTATTAACATTAGAGCAAAACATAGGAGTCGCCTCATATAAAGATGATTCAACTAAAATAGAATCAATAGGAAAGGTATTTCCTGTACTTTTCTTTATAGTTGCGGCATTAGTATCGTTAACTGCTATGACAAGAATGGTTGACGAAGATAGAAACAATATTGGAACGTATAAATCTTTAGGGTATGGCAAACTGGCTATATCAATGAAATATTTGGTATATTCAGTTTCAGCAACAGTTATAGGGAGTGTTATAGGAATCTTACTTGGTTCAATAATAATACCAAGGGTAATTATAAATGCATACAAAATTTTATATGTATTGCCAGGCACACTTACTCCAATTAATTTGAAATTCAGTTTAATTGCGGGGGTTGCAATGACTTTAGTAATTGTACTTGCTACAATGTTTGCATGTATAAAAGATTTAATAGAAACCCCTGCACATTTAATGCGACCTAAAACTCCACCAGAAGGTAAAAAAATATTTTTAGAAAAGATTTCATTTGTGTGGAAAAGATTTAATTTTAATCAAAAGATTACTTATAGAAATATCTTTAGATATAAAAAGCGTTTACTTATGACAATTATAGGAATTGCAGGGTGTACAGCACTTGTATATACAGGTTTTGGCTTAAGGGATTCTATTATGGCGATTCCAAGTAAGCAGTTTGGCGAAGTTATGCTGTATGATATGCAAGCAGATTTAAAAAGCGATGTAGATACATCTGGGGAAAATGGTTTGATTACTTACTTAAACAATAATTCAAATATACAAAAAAGTAAGTTTGTTAGAGAACAAAGTGTAGATTTGGCAAATGGAAGTCTAACAAAGACTGGTGTAACCTTGATTACAGCGGATAATCTAGATAATTTCATAAATTTAAGAAATAGAACCACAAAAGAAAAGCTTGAGTTATCTGATGACGGAGCCATTATATCAGAAAAAACTGCTAAATTGCTAGGAGTGAAAGTTGGAGATAGTGTTACAATTCAAAATGGGAATTCAAACTATAGTATTAAAATTACTGGAATCACTGAAAACTATGTAAATCACTATTTATATATAACAGAAAATACATATAAAAAAATATATGGGCAAGAGGTTCAATACAACCAAATTTTAATTGATTCAGCAAACACGGACAATGCCTCGAATTACTTATTACAGAATAATCAAATAAGTGGAGTCTCAGTTGTAGGAGCAATGAAAACAACATTTGAAAATATGATGAACAGCCTTAATTATGTTGTTGTTGTATTAATTGTTTCAGCGGGATTACTTGCATTTGTTGTATTATTCAATTTGAACAGTATAAATATAGAAGAAAGAAAGCGAGAACTGGCTACAATTAAGGTGTTAGGCTTTTACGACAAGGAAGTGGCGAGCTATATTTATAGAGAAAACATTGTGCTTACAATAATATCAGCAATACTTGGGTTAGGACTTGGAATTATAATGAGTGCGTATGTAATAACAACAGCAGAGATAGATAAAGTTATGTTTTACAGAGCATTAAATATATGGAGCTTTGTTTATGCATTTGTAATTACTATGGTGTTTGCATTGGTAACGAATTTGATTATGAATAGGAGTATTAAGAAAATTGATATGATAGAGTCGCTCAAAAGCGTGGAGTAGGGGCGAACATCGTTCGCTCTGCACTAATAAGAATTCTGTTTTCAACTACAGCAGAAAGAGTTTTCAAACTTGAAGTCGCAATTTGCGACTTCAAGTTTAAGTGATAAAGATACATATGGTGGTAGAAGAACATTACCATGAAAAATAAAAATGTTGAGGTGGTTATTTTAACATCAGATAAAAGCATGATTGATAGTATAATTGGGTATTGCGTTTAAATTTCTAAAAAATATTACAATTATATTTCATTTTAACAATAGGTATTGACAGCAAATTTTTACATAGTGTAAAATGAGGTAAATACAAAAGAAAAAGGATAAAAATTATGGATAAAAAACTTTTAATTGCAATAATAGTAATATTATTGATAGTAGTCGTAGGGCTTATGACATGGGTAATAATTCTTACAAAAAATGGGAATAGTTTAGGTAAAAATGATGCCTCAAACGGAGGTAGTACTGTAAATATAGCAGATATGAGAAATAATACAACGGTTAATAATAATAGACAAGCAAACACAAATACAACAGACCCATATGCAAATTATCCCAATTTTGCATGGGTCAGAACAACACTTGCAAATTATCCTGAAACTAATTCCGATTCTGTATGGATAGATAAATTAGGTATAATAAATATATCATTTCCTACAGAGTTTAGTTTACCCAACGTAACAATAAATTCTATATCAGAAAAGCCCAAATATTATACATTCATACCAGACAGTCAATCAGTTGGTGATGGAGAAATGTTAGTTCTAACAGAAAATAATAATCTATATGTTATTATTTTTAGTTCTGGTAGTAATCCTATTATTCAAAAAATTTCATCAAATGTAATAGAAATATACGATGACTATACAGATATAAACGAATTAAATATACCTAATACAGACTGGCCTATGAGCCGAGGAACGTTTACTGAAATTTATGCATTAACTGGAGATGGAAAATTACTTAGTATAAATGCAAGTTATGACTCAAGTACAGATAAAACTGATTATGTATTAGGATTGTCATATGAAGACTGTACTTCTATAAAGAAAGTACTTTGGATTGGAAAAAATGATTATTTTATACAAATAACAAAAGACGATTACTTAAGAGATGCAAGTAATGTGCAAATGAATTATATATTAGATAGTAATAATAATAAAATTAGCATAAAATATTCATTTGATACTACTGGTAGTGATATGGAATTGTTGGGCACTTGTGATTATATAATTACACAAGATAATAAAATATATAAAGTAGATTATTATAATGGCATTAATGATTACAGAATTGATTTATTAAATAACAAAACAGTTAATGGAATAAATTATGATAGTAATAATTCTGTTATTACTGTAACTTATACGGACAATACAACAGATACATTTAATTGTGATCAATATTTTAATCCAGATATAAATAAATATGGATTTTAGCATGTATAATTAAAAAAGGCAATTGTAAATAATTTCAAAAACTCTTTACAAAACAAATAAAATTTGTTAAAATAAAGGTTAAATAAAGGGGGAAACTTTATAGTAGTACCGCTTTATTTTTTTATTGGAGGAAGTTATGGGTAATGAATTAATAAAAACAGAGAAAGAAGATATAAAAAATTTAATATACACAATAAGAGGAAAACAGGTCATGTTAGATAGCGATGTAGCAATGTTGTATGAATGTGAAACAAAATATATAAATCGTGTTGTAAAAAGAAATTTAAAGCGTTTTCCAGAAGATTTTTGTTTTCAATTAACAGAAGAAGAGTTTAAATCTTTAAGGTGCCAATTTGTCACCTTAAACAAAAGTAAGAGAGGACAACATCGTAAATATATGCCATATGTATTCACAGAACAAGGGATTTCAATGCTATCACCATTATTAAATAGTGAGATTTCTGTACAGTCTAGTATTAATATCATGCGTGCCTTTGTTGAAATAAGAAATAAAAACGTAGAAGTAGTAATCTTAACATCGGAAAAAAGCAATATATCAAAATTAGATGTACAAAAATTTAATAAAGAATATCCAGTATTAAAAGTAGCCAAAACAGATAAGTTTCATGATAGATTTATCATAATTGATAATAAAGAATTATATCATTGTGGAGCTTCTATAAAAGATTTAGGAAAGAAATGTTTTGCAATTTCAAAAATGGGAGAAGATACTTTAGATCAATATGGATTGTTAACATTACTTGCTATAAAACTAAATTTACCAGAAAAAGATACAATGTATAATTATACAATAAGCCATGAAACAGATATAGAGATAAGCAATTTCTTAAAAATATTCTATGCAGAAAATTCTATATTAAAAAATACAGAAAAAGCTAGTGTTGATTATTCTATAAATGGCACAAAAAATCAAGTAAATTTAGATAACGGGAAAGTTGTTTCAATAAATATAAAAAGTGGTGATAATTTTGTAATAAACCAAGTAAACGGAAACGTTACAGCATCTTTAGAGCAAGTAAAAGCAGTTACTAAACCTGCAAATAACAAGAATATTATAACAAAAACTTACTTTGTAAATAATGTTGGAACAAATAATTTTAATGTTGGAGATATTGTCACAGTTAAAATAGAACTATATTGTAAAGATATTGAAAAAGGGGTATATACCGTTGAAGATGTGCTACCAAATGGAATGTCATATTTATATGAGGATACATATAATAGTGATAAGTCAGCAGTAACAAATCCTATGAATATATCTGGGCAAAAGCTAACATTTATAGTATATTATGACGGAACTACAAATCCTTATATTATGTATAAAGCAAGCATATCCGGAGTTGGGAATTATATGTCTGATGGAACAATATTGAAGGATAACAACAATAACATAATTTCATACAATGCAGGAAGTTCGATTAGTGTGAGTCACTAGTTAACACTTTAGCTTAAAACTTCCGCCTCTGAAGTATAGTATAGCTTTTAAAAAGGTTCCTCCAAGCCTCCGAAGACTCCATGGGCCTCAAAGGGCTGTCGTTCACCTTTTTAAAAGCTATACTATACTTCAGAGGCTACTTTGCTGAAAACTGTTAACTAGTAACAAATTATATAACAAAAACCAAAAAACAGTTGAAAAAATGGAAAATAAAAGGTATAATATTGGCATACCGATTTAAGAATACAGATAAGAGAAGGAGTCAGAATGCAAGAATTAGAAATTGAAAATATAAGAGCATATATTAGTAATAAAAAAGTCAAATGGAGTGAACATTGTGCTAATAGAATGTTTGAAAGAGATATATCAAAAAGTGATGTTATAAATGCCATTTTAAATGGCAAAATAATAGAATATTATGAAGATGATTATCCATTCCCTAGTTGTTTATTATTAGGATTAGATAATGAAAATATTATGCTACATGTTTGTGTAGGTATAAGTGGAGAATATACATATATTATTACAGCGTATTATCCAGATGATGATGAATGGGAAGAAAAGAGAGAGAGGAGGAAGCAATAATGGAATGCTTTATGTGTAAAGGAAAATCAGAAAAAAAACTTGTAAATTACTTTTTAGATTTGCGGAAATACTATGATTATCGTTAAAGATGTTCCAGCAGATGTTTGCACTCAATGTGGGGAAAGATATTTTGATGATGATGTAATGGAAAATCTTGAAAAAATCGTAAATAGCTTAAAAAATTTATCTACAGAAATTTCTGTTGTAAATTATCGCGGAAAAGTAGCTTAATAGTAATTTATAATATATTAAGTATGTCAAAATTTTTGGAAGGAAAACGAAAATGAAAGAACAAATTTTATTAATTAAAGAAAATGCAATTAAAGAAGCAAATGGAGTATCTAGTATCAAAGAATTAGAAGATGTTAGAATAAAATACCTTGGTAAAAAAGGTGAACTAACCTCAGTTTTAAGAGGCATGGGAGGATTAAGCCCAGAAGAAAGACCTATTATAGGAGAATTAGTAAATCAAGTTAGAGATGAAATAGAAGGATTAATACAAAAACAAGAAAAGGAATTTAAAATAGAAGAGTTAAATAAAAAACTTGTTACAGAAAATATTGATGTTACTATGCCAAGTAAAAAAACACCGTTAGGTTCGTTACATCCAATTACTCAAGTAATTAATGATGTTGAAGAAGTATTTTTAGGCATGGGTTTTAAAATTGAAGATGGACCAGAAGTAGAAAAAACATACTATGTATTTGAAAAGTTAAACATGCCAGAATCGCATCCAGCAAGAGATACGCAAGATACATTTTACATAAATGATAGTGTGGTATTAAGAACACAAACTTCATCGGTTCAGATTAGAGTAATGGAAGAAAATAGACCACCAATTAAAATAATTTGCCCAGGAAAAGTATACAGATCAGATGCAGTAGATCCAACACATTCGCCAGTTTTTCATCAAGTTGAGGGATTAGTTGTAGATAAAAATATAAGAATGTCGGACTTGAAAGGCACGTTGGAATTATTTGCTAAAAAATGTTTGGGAGAAAAGACTAAAATCAGATTTAGGCCACATAATTTTCCTTACACAGAGCCATCAGCAGAAGCGGATGTTTCATGCTTTGTATGTGGTGGAAAAGGATGTAGAGTTTGTAAATATGAAGGCTGGATTGAGCTTTTAGGTTGTGGGATGGTTCATCCTAAAGTGTTAGAAAACTGCAATATCGACCCAAAAATATATTCAGGATTTGCATTTGGTTTTGGACTAGAAAGAATAGCAATGGCTAAGTTCGGAATTGAAGACATGAGATTGTTATATGAAAATGATGTAAGGTTTTTAAGGCAATTTTAATTAAAACATATTGCAAAATAAATAAAATTTGTTAAAATAAGCTTAAATAAAGGGGGAAACTTTATAGTAGTACCGCTTTATTTTTTTTTATTGGAGGAAAGTTATGGATAATGAATTGATAAAAACAGGGCAAGAAGATATAAGAAATTTAATATATACAATCAGAGGGAAACAGGTAATGCTAGATAGCGATGTAGCAAGGTTATATGAGTGTGAGACAAGAATTGTGAATCAAGCTGTGAAAAGAAATATTAGAAGGTTTCCAGAAAGATTTTACTTTAAATTAACAAAATATGAATTGGAAATTTTGAAATCACAAATTATGACGACATCAAGATCACAATTTGTGATCTTGGACAAAGCTGGTAGAGGACAAAATCACAAATATTTACCGTATGCTTTCACAGAGCAAGGAATTTCAATGCTATCAGCATTATTGAATAGTGAGATTGCCATACAAGTAAGTATAAATATAATGGATGCTTTTGTTGAAATGAGAAGATTTATGATATCTAATGCCCCAATATTAGAAAGATTAACAAATGTTGAATATAAACTTTTGGAGCATGATGAAAAAATTGATCAAGTTTTTAACGAATTGCAAAAAGATGAAAATTTCAAGCAAAAAATATTCTTTGAAGGACAAATTTACGATGCCTATATCTTAATTATAGATATTATAAAAAAGGCAAATAATAAAATAGTAATCA
>Ga0123354_10020277_pt1 | contig 10453 bp, 7 predicted proteins | sample TergutLab28metaG_2_FD_97872 | JGI IMG/M metagenome (GOLD analysis project Ga0123354, IMG submission 97872) | Labiotermes labralis P4 segment gut microbial communities from Petit-Saut dam, French Guiana - Lab288 P4 | ecosystem: Host-associated > Arthropoda: Insects > Digestive system > Gut ...
CATGGGATGACGAAGGCGTACCTACACCGGTTTCACCTGAGTGAGGAAGCGACGTGCACATGCGGCAATGAATACCAGACCATGGATCATATTCTGTTTCAATGCGCAAACACCAGCGCTCAATGTGAGGTCCTGAAACAACAAATTGGAACCTGGCCAGCAAGCAAGGAAGATCTCATAACCAAGCACAAGAAGGAGTTTTGTGAGTTCATTGAATCAATAGACTTTGACAATCTGAAAGTATGAAATCAATGTACATAGCTGGTTAAACGGCATGTACTACTACCGAGGGTAGTGGAGCATGCTCAATAAATCATAATTAAAAAAAAACACACACACACACATACAGGTGTGTGTGTGTGTGCGCGTGCGTGCGTGTGGAAGCAGCTGGAAGCACAGAAAACCTGCACACGACAGCTCCCATACAATCTGACACACGGATCAAGTGTGGCAGTGCATGGAAATGGCTGGGAAGCTTGTGGATTGTAACACACATGGAGAAAAAGCCCTTCTTTACCACACTGTAAGGATGGATGAGATATGGAGCACACTGTTTATCTGAAGCAATGACAATATCTTGTATTCTAACATGCTCCATTTCTGAAATTAAAAAATACAGTAATTTCTAATGTGTCCCATTTGTACAGAACCATACAGTAATCCAGGATTTTTGTTGTGCATGAATGGCTGAATCAACAGTTCCCAGGTCACTGGATAGGAAGCAAAAGCTCACAGAAATGGTTACCAAGGCACCAGACTTGTAGTTCGTGGACTTCTTTTTGTGGGCCCATAAGAAGACTTTATTATACTTGGAGATAACACATGGCCTGCAACACCTAATCACTGCAGCCTTCATGGCAATCACATGTGACATGTTGAAGAGAGGGCGGCATAAGTGGGTGACTTGATTAAAAGAGTACCAACCAAAATGGTGATCATGTGGAACAGACCTTATATAATGGCATATATTCCTCATGGTTCCAAGTAAATGGGACACCTATAGTATTATATGGGGTCATAATTCAGAGCATATGTCCATTTGTCCATCACTCCATTAATTAAGAAGTTTCCTAACTTTAAATTATAGTTTAGTATCAACTTTCAGACTTACTTCGTGGCCTCTGGAAGTGAACAGCTATCACAGGGCTGAGGTAGCCCTCAGAGTTCTTGTATGGATAGAAGTAACCAGGGAATCCAGGCCCAGGGAAGAACTGAATTGGTCCAATATTTTCCACATCTGCTGGGTTCTCACCTTCACAGCTTATCCAGATTGTGTTAAGCTAAAACAGTACAATATTCCAGCCATAATAATGACCAGGAAACCCCTAACATCAGCAAGTTCCACGTTATCAACTGACATATAATTAGTCATCATTTACTTATGAAGACCGGACACAGGTTCCATCATATTTATGCAGAATCTGCTTTCAATGTCACACATAAGGTATCAACATTCTGTCAAGTGGCGAAACCTATCCTGGGGCACAACTGGTTTATGCATCAATTTTCTCACAGAAAAGGATTACACGAAATCTACAATGCTCAAAACAACTATGAAAATTTCCAGTCCTTCTGCATTACCAGGGAGATACAAAATGTATAAATCTACAGAATGATGGTTCATAAATCACAGACACTGATGTGTGCTTAGAAGTAAACTATATAAGACTGAATGTGACCAAAAATGATAAAGCTATAGGCATCTGAAATTTTCAACTTGTAGAGAGACGATAACGTTTCTGCAGTAATTTACATACACACCTTATGCTTTAGTTACACTTCTTCAAACAGACATAAATCTTCCACTGCAAGTTTCCAGTAAGATTAAAGACGCCTGTTTCAAGACACCATCTATGCACATCTAAACAGGATGTTGTAATATACGTGAATAGCGTGCATTATTCTGAGACAAGGCTCTTCTAATCAAACTGACTTTAAGTCCTATATTAATTACGTATACGCCTAAGTAAGAAAAGTATGTCTTAAGACATAAAAGGGACAGTGAATTTTCAAAATGGAATTGTTTGCGTTTTAAAAATTCTTTACATCTCAGTGTAAATGCGTTCACACACATGAAGTATTAAGAATGCATTATGTACATCTGTCAGTCAACTCTGTAAAATTTGTACAGAGATTTAATCTAATTTAACGAAAAAGAACATAACTAAAAGTAACCAAAGACATGTATTTGAACTGTGCTGCCTATTTATGAGGGTTGCTCGAAAAGTTCTGCATTACTTTCCATACATCATTCAAAATCAACAGGATATGTCTGCAATTTCTTATGTGGCTAACTAAAGACATGTTCCTAAAATAACATTTTTTTTTATTTGCACACACACACACACACACACACACAACAATAATGACAATGACGATAAGGACGACACTGCATGTGCAAGTGTATATGTAAGTGAAACTGCCAACTGCTGAAGAACCATGACCTCCTCCATTGCAGGATGGATGCATTCAGGGGCTTATTCACATGCAGGAGCTGGGTAATCATAAGAAGTCTATCAGAATGGTCACCCTCAAAGACTCAACTCTTCATTGTTGGCCTCGGTAAATGATTTTCACCTCCCCTTTCCCAACCCAGTCAGCAGTTGGCATTCAAACCTCATAATCATTGAATGGTTAAGAAATAAATGGCCTGAATAAGAAGAAGTACCACAAACTAACAGTTCATACAGTAAGTAGTAAGGTACGCAATCCCTGTACAGACCTGGATGGGCCCTGAGGTTTCCAGGAGGTTCTGAGGATCCAAGATTTCAAAGCCATCAGCACATGACATTGCTAAGGTTGTCAGTCCTAGCACCAGCTGTGTTTAACCCCGAGAAAATTTTCCTGGCACTCATTTCTGCTACAGGGTGAGTTGACCCCAGGGTCCTAATGTGGCCGGAAGTTTATGTTAATGGAAAATTATGCTGACATCATTGGGCACTGAACATGCAACCTTCTAGCTTGCAGTGCAGTGATTCAATAGTAAGTAGCACAGCATACAAACATGTAGTATGGCACACCAAAAGAGGATATTATAAAAAAAAAATACTGCTGATCCCTGCTAAACGTAAACCTGCACACTACACTTCTTAATGTAAGGTATATTAATATTTGCAACTGCCATTTTCTTATACATGATAAATAATTCCTAACACTTAACTCTATGGTTCAGTAAACCCAAATTACTTCATCCTTTAAACCCCTTCAGAGGCACGCACCCAGTATGTGCATCTGCTAGGCAATCTGACAAATCATAGCACAATTATTTGCTGAGTGAAAGGCTTAGTCCAGTTTCACCTCTATAACAACTCAATCCTCTCCAAAAGTACTCAGTCAGTAGCACATTTTGTGAAGTCTTCATTATTCTCGAATGTGATGCCTCATCACTAAGTAGTTGGTTCCCAATGTTCTGAAAACATGCTCTGATCTCAAAACACTGGCAACAAATTACCCAGTGACAAAATGTCACATCCAGGAAGAACATGCAACTCAACTACCCTGCTGCAAAACCCTAAACTTGCCTCATTACATGCAAACTGTTGTTACCATTAAACAAAAGAAATAAATCCTTTTCTAGGCTCTCTAAATCAGACTTTCACCATGCATTTGTAACTACAAAGAACATGAGGACAAATGTAAGCCCCTTGTTCAACAAGAATCATTGTAGATGTAATGTGGACATAAACATAATCACTTAAAATAAATATCAAATTTAATAATTCAAGGCACACATGTGATTTGGAAGAACATAGGATGATCTTTCGAAAAATACCGAATTAATTAAGAATGTCCAATTTTCATACATGAACATTTAACGTTATAGCAGACTGCAAAGACTTAAAAATTCCCACTTGGCAATGCATAACAGAATGCCTCACAAGCTGTATTTATAACTGTACAATAGTCTATTTGATACTCCTCATAGATGAGTTAACATTTAATTAAGGACCATGTCACAGCTGTGCAAATGTTTGCAGTATAATTTTAAATACATGACATTCTAGTCTATTCTGCAAAATGCAGAAGCACTCATTTTGCCAACTGTTCCTTATGGGTGTGAAACGTGGTATCCTGCTTGGGAAGAACAATGTTTCAAAACAAACTGCTCACAAAGTACATCGACTTAAGAGGATGAAGGAATGTGTGCTAAAGAACAGTGAACAGCATGTGGCTTATACAGATCACCTTCTGTTCTTAGGACACTGAACTGAAGGACATGACAAGAAGAACAGAAAATCTCTTAGAAAAGGTATGATCGGAAGTCAGAGAAGATGGGAAGATGACACTGAGAAATATCTTACAAGGAAAACTATTTAAGCAGGCATGATATTATGTGCATTTGGAATAAATGCAAAGAATTTAAATTTAAAAAATTTAAGCTACTAACACATGCTGCAACTATCAGTAAAATTGTTAAATTTGTAACATGAAGCATAGGTCACAAATTCAAAACTTAACATATACTCTCTGAATAAGGTATCACAAAAGTGTGCTGCATCAATGATATGTTTGAAGTACATGTTGAATTTGCAAGGAAAGCATAACTTGCCACTTCCAAACATTATTCTTTAAAAACAAAATCACCTGAAATTTGTGGCTATTTGGTGATATTTTGTCTGCTAACTGCTTTGCCAGTCAAGATGCTGAAAACTTAAATTTAAGAAATGATTGTAATATCAATTTTCTTGTTTTAAATTACTCAAATTTAGCAGTACTGTTGCAGAGGATCTTACCCAACAAGCCACAGAAAAGGTCTTTGCATTGACAAAATAACTCTTTGTTTAGCAGCTGAATATGCCCTGCTGATTCAGGAGTGATTTTAAAGATTTCCACAGGGGCATCTGCTGGTTTAGTTAATTCAGAACCAGCCTCACCAGAAACAACAATAATATAACAGTATTAGTAACAATGACGGTGGTGGTAGTTGTGTTTATCATGGTCATCATTGTAATAATAATAATAATAATATTGTAAAAGTACAAAGCACCACATTTCACAGGCAAAATAACATTACATGTAGAACAGATTGTAAATACAGAACAGCTGCAACACTATACACCCTAGAAACATGGTTTGTTTCATGTAAATACCCTGCATAAAGGTGATACCAAGGATAGTAACAATAAAAATAACAATAATAACAATCGCCAACATCACCAAGGACTAAAGGGTTGCCAGATATCACAGTGTTATACGGAACGTGTATTTTTGTGTACCTTGCAAACTCATGGACAGAACTGCCAATTTAATTTCAATTTGTCACTTCATATTTTGTCCTGTTTCCTACTGTACTTTCCATTCCCTTTTCATCACTATATACATAACATGGTGCATACACAGGATGATTCATAACTTATGGATATTAACACAGGAGATAATTTCCAACATCTCTGTAATCAAAGAAGTTCATATAAAAAATGTACAATTTTGGTCAGTTACAGAGTAATGGCCACTTTCATGAAACTGCCTTCAGTTTGCACAGACCTGTGCTTTAAGCAGGATTCTGAAAATTCCACCACAGGCTGCAACCCGACCCTACTGTTCGGTGGTGAACAATGTAAGTTGTGAGCTGCAGTTTCTGCTGAAAGTTCCTGCTCTAGCTGGTTCAACATCACATAGTGTGACTTAAGACATGCGGCCCACAGGACGGCATTTAATACAATTAAAAAACACCCATCAGTCCATAACCATTGAGAATAGGACCAATAATGATTTTAACGTTTTTTGATCATAGAGACCTAGGAAGTCATCTCGTACAGTAATATCCACAAGTCATGAATCATCCTGTATAACCTACAAAAACCAGCAACATACAAAAAGACAAATTTTGCTGTCCCTCTCTAAGCTCTCCACTTCTGTGAATTTATTCTGTTAACAGTCCTTCTTGATGAACTTTTGATTGTCGAACTCTCAGAATCAGTGCTTCATGTTGCTGGTAGATGGAACAGTGAAATGTAATTGGTCTTTGAAAATTTACGGTTAATCTTTAGCACACAGCCTTTTTGAGAACCATATTTCTGCTGCATCCAGAATGCTGTTTGATTTAAATGCCCACTGCAAGAAAATGTTTTTCTTTTCAGATGAAAGGACTGTATATTTACTTTAACACAAGTGTCCCATTTGTAAGTAACAAGGCAGAGCATCTTGCATTATCCAGTGCCAGATAAACCAGCTTTTACTGTATTATGTCATTTAGTACCACTTTAATGTTACACAAATAAATTTCTTACTTTCTTCAGATACTTTCTGTTTTTACTGGCAGCTATTTCACACACAATTAAATTATGCTCTGTGCAAAATTTCATGTAAGTTTTTCACATAACTGAGTGATGTCCTTGTTGGGATGTGAGGACCAGACCTGATCAAGATGGCTCAGGATTATGCTCTTCAAAAGCAGAATTTTGGGCACAAATTTCAGTTCAAATTCTCAGTTACTACAGTCAATTAAATGACAATAATTTCATCAGCATGGCCTCTCTAAATTTGATTAGACTAAAGGACAAGTGAACAGAATGAACAAATCCTGGTTTTTGTTTTTCTTTGCACAGCCATTCTCACGATGATACTGTCCCAAGGTTCAATGCTCAACTGGTAAGGGAAGACATGACCACTTACCTTCCGACGATCTACTGTCTCCTGAGTGTATATATGTTCTTTGAGATGTCTTGGCATTTTTTGTGGCAAGTTATTAGTGTCATTGTAAAATTCCGGTCTCCAATCATATATCTGAAAATTTATTGAAAGATGAACATTAACTACCCTGCATTGTGAACTCAGTCCGCACCCACATGCAAGAAGCAAAACATCTCCTGTAATGGTTTATAAAGTTCCTAGAACCCTCACACACATGGGACTCTACTACCATGAACATGTGCCATTGTTAAGAATGGACTACAATGTCAATACATCAGATCTTAACAATTTAATAGATTTGATGTTCAATGAATCTATAGCACTGTGCTGACCACTACTGTCTCAAATCTTATCAAATGTGTACTGTACAATTAGTAATGAATATCATGAAAGTGAACGTCACACTAATGAATTCTGTAGAGAGAATGGCTAGAAACATGTTAAAACTGTATTGGTTAATAATAATCACTGTACGATGGCACTTTACTATTACAGTAACCAAATCAAAGGCATAATAGAGCTGGTTTGACCAAACTGATACCTAGAAACTCAAAATAATTTTTAAAAATTCCCTGAAAGAAACCCCAGGACAGTCAGATGCCACAGACCACAGCAACTGATAAGCTTGTTTCCTGTTCCATTCTGAAAAGCAGGTGAACTAAATACTGATAAATGAACACACAAACTATCATTCCCATTTTTGCAGTACACCACAGGTTCAAATCAAGACAGATGAGAAGAGTGGGGCATGAATCATGCATTGGGGGGGGGAATGGAATTCTCAGTCAAAAACTTGATGGCAGGAGACCACTTGGCAGACTTAGGTTTTGATGGTAAAACATTATGAAGGATCTTAAAGAAAGAGGATCTGAGAGTATGGAATGAATTCAAACAGCTTAGGACAGCAGCCAATGGAGGATTTGTGCACACCTATGGAAGGTTCATGTACACAATGTACCTCCAGGTTCCATAAAAGTTACAAAATTTGTTGACCATCCAAGAATCTTTTAGTTTCTGTGGCTTCTCAAGGACACTCCTCCACAGAAATAAATACATTCAAAATAATATAAACAAAATTTCAGCAAGAACATGTAGTAGTTTCTAACAAGTAGCAGGCACGTCTGGTTATGGCAGAACACATATGAACAGAAAGATCAGAACTTCTGTTGGTTGTAAAATCAATTACCTTGTTCAGTTTGATGAAGATACAAGGTGCAGATTTATGGTAGTTGAAGTTATTTTCTTGTGTACAAGGAAACCAGTCCTTAACATTTACATCACATACTTGATTCTCGTTTGGTGGTCTGTCATAATCACAGTTGTAGATGTTCTGACCACGACCTGGGGTCAAACCTGGCTTCCTATACACTGTAAACAACATAAAATAATATACTTTAATGGAGCATACAGGACAGTATCAAACAATCAGTAAAATTTACTTTTTTTTTCAGGTTGGTTTACTATAAATGCACTATATACAGTTATCCGGAAAAAAGAGTACCAAACAAAATTAATTTAACTCTATGAAGTATACAAAATGGTAACTACAGAAAACAAGCAAGACTTTCCTACATACCAATTATATATGATACAAACAGAATACAGGCTTTTCAGTTTATGTTGCTGTGAATGTACTTGAAAATTGAGCTCACCAAGTCTAGTCTTGTGCAAATATGATGTCACATGCTCTTCTACCAAATCACATACAAGGTATCACAAACTAAACTGGCTGTACTTTCCCAGCAGAGGACTGATGTTGAGAATATTATTCACTGTACTGAGAACACATGTCCCTCGTCAAAATACATGCCAAAAATTCATTCTACACCTTATGTTATGTTAAATTTCATAAAGTTTACTGGTCTCAATGTTCCCAGCAAGCTGATTACTAGTATTAAAAGAAAAAAGTATGGGATTAGTGCGATGCAATTGGGACCTTTGTTTGAAAGATACAGACCAAGGAAGTCTGGCAAGCTAAGCTGCACAATCTGGTATGTTATTGGGATATGCTGACACACAGCATCCAGACTTCTGAAACTGTGACCATAGAAGGTAACTGTTGTTCAAAGCGCAACAGCACTGAGAGTGGTTACAGCGTTTCTGCAACAGGGGTGTTCAGATTCATGCTGCATGACGGAACCATTAATCCAGATGTATTTCTTTTAGTAAACAAACACATTTCATTTACTCAGACAGTATCAAATCAACTGCATGTTTTGGTCCAATGGGCTATCATCAGGTTGGCAAGTATGGAAGACAAAAATATACTGTGTATTTATCTTCCAATTTTGCCAACCTGATCATGGTCCATTTGGCCAAAACATGTTGTTGAGTTGGCACTGAATAAATAAACTGTGTTTGAATAAATATACAGTGATTCTTGTTATCTAAAAGAAAACGGAGATGGAGAATGTTAAAAAAAATTACCCGTAAGAACTTAGGTCAGTATAGGTACTGTCTAATAATTTGGAATAGTTCATAATCCAGCACCTGTCTGGTCCCATGGGTGCCCGAATAAACGAATTCCACTGTAACATTTGATGAATAACGTCAAATATTTCCCAAGAAGAGGGACATCATTCTAAATAATAAATAAATATATATATATAGTTTGTGATTTACAGTAAGAACAATCAAAGTATGAGTAATAACATTTTTTGTTACAAGAAATACACATAACTCAGAGTTACTACTGGGAAGATTGGTTTGCAATTTGTCAGCTGCTCAGCTACAGCTAACAGGGGCACTACTGATCAATTTAAAGTGGCAAAGCGGTGTCATACAGTGAAAACCTTGCATATGAAGTGTCCCTTCCACTGCTACTCAGCATCAGAATCAACAAAACAAATGTAAGACAAGGTTAAGCATGCACAACAAACTAATGAATAAGTGAGTCCTCGAGTCAACATACACATTTGAATAATGAATTCCATTTACACCCTGAAGATGTCTGTACATGTAAAAGCAATATCACAGGCCAATAACCAATAAAACAAACAACAATTACAACAAATTCTGCTCACCCTCAAGGAACTTCTCCAAACTTTTTGTCCAGTATGCATACTGTTTAAGGTCTGTTCCCCTGTACCATATCAATGTACTCTCCACATTGTCAACTGGAGGCATAGGCCGGAATCCAAGGCCTGGAAGGGAATAATGTGAGATCAGGCATAAAGAATCCAAAACATAACACTTCTGATCACCACACAAATAACATTAACTACTGTGTAAACAAAAAATGTAATTCTATATTTAAATGCCAATGACCTTACATATGTGAGCCATATCTGTAGAAGTAAATAACATGGAACTCAAATATTGAACTTTTCTTGTCTTTTACACCAACACAACTTCACTTTACTATCACAACATACTATTTGATTCCTCAATAACACATGGCCATGCCATGGCTCCCATGGTTAGCCACCAGCCTGTCACTGTGGAGGCTGTGGTTTAAGGCCAGGCCAATCCATGTGGGATTTGTGTTAGGCACATTAGCATTGCAACATGTTTCTCTATAAGTACCTCAGATTCCCCATGTCATGGTCAATCCACCAATGATTTGTACTCATAGTTCATTCATCTACCACCAATGCTATAGACTTTTAGCAAATGACAGTGCAACTAAATAAAACACTTCTCACTTTTACAATTTGCAAGCCACATCTGTCAAAATACTACTTACTTACGCCATGAAGCAAAATCCTTCTTGAGAAGCTAACCGGTTCCTCAGCTAGTCAAGAAATTCCTGTATTTTATGGTACATGAAGGTTCATTACCGCATTTACAAGTGCCCACCACCTGTCCCTATCCTGAGCCA
>Ga0123354_10020280_pt1 | contig 10452 bp, 8 predicted proteins | sample TergutLab28metaG_2_FD_97872 | JGI IMG/M metagenome (GOLD analysis project Ga0123354, IMG submission 97872) | Labiotermes labralis P4 segment gut microbial communities from Petit-Saut dam, French Guiana - Lab288 P4 | ecosystem: Host-associated > Arthropoda: Insects > Digestive system > Gut ...
AAAAAAACCCCCGCCCCGTGCCTTTTTTTTTTTCCGGAAAAAACGGCCCAGGGGCCGGGCCGGTTGGGGAGTTCCTTGGGGGCCCCCAAACCCCCCCCCCCCCCCCCGCCACCCTGTGCGCACAGTAAACGCGCAGTCCCCACGACATTCAATCTTCATCGCACAAAGTTTCAGACACTTCAATTCAGGGCCTTTCTCCCCACCCCGTCAAGACTCTCAAAGGTAAAATTTCAAAGCGGACTTTATTAGACAATTACATATTGAGAGGCAGAAAACCCCAAGAGAACGCTTTGAAATCCCAGGCGTAAATGCAAGAATAACATTAAAATAGGGCGCCGCGATGGAGAGAGGATTTGATTCAGAATAAGGTATAGCTGCTGGATCTTTGAGCATGGTAATGAATACTTCGGTTTCGTAACTTGGCAGTTCCACACTCTTCAACACGTAAGAGTAAACTGATGTACTTACAAATTACCCTTGTAAAGCATTGCGGTAAATACACAAATTACCAACATGAACATTAATAAACGCTACATTTTGTCCACAAAGAGTACGTAATTTTCCTTGTCTCTTGATCAATTGAATGCAGCATAGTCTTTACAAAATGTAACACAATGTCAGCTAATCAAGAAATTAACAGGATTTTATGAAAGCTGGAAATTCATTATGTGTTCAAAAGAGCCGGCCACTTGCGCCTGTTATGAAATAGACTCATCCAGCTCACAACCACCCAACTTGGTTCTTCAAGATCGATTTTAATATTATCTTCATCCCTAGGCATAGGTCTTCAAAGTGGTACACTTATTTCAGATTTCCCCCAAATGCCTCTATACATTTTTCTCCGCCATCCGTGCCACATGTTTCGTCCATCTAATCTTCATGAATTCGATCACCCAGCAAAATATTTGGTGAAGATTGTAAGGGACGAATTTCCTCACTAAGCAGATTACTCTATTTTCCTGTCATTTCCTTTCTCTTGCCCTCAAATATCGTCAGCAGACACGTGTTCTCGAACACTCTTGGCCTGTGTCCTTCCTCTTACGTGACAGACGAAATTTTGCACCTATATGAAACGCAAGACTATGGTCCTGTTTATTTTAATGTTTGGTAGCCCACAGAAGAGACGATGTTCTGGATTCAGAACTGAATCATGTCTTTATTCCTTCGTGAATGCAACTTTTAGGCATTTTCACAAAATTGCGAAACACCACTATTAGTTTCGTCATGTCTGCCCGTCTGTGCGCATGGAGCAACTCATCTCTCACTGGACGAATTTTCATGAAATTTGGTTCTTGTGTCTTTCGAAAATCTGTAGAGGAAATTAAAATTTCATTGAAATATGACAATAGTGACTGGTACTTTACATAAAAACCTATGTTCAGTTGTCATAATATTTCGCTCAACTCTTCTTAGAATGAGAAATGCTTCGGGCAAAAATATAGTGAAAATAAAAACACGCATTTTGTGTTCAGCAACTTCTTTTCGAAATTCGTGCTTTTTATAAGGTAATGGGTAAAAATATTGTAGAGCTGGACAGACAACAGATGGCAAAATGGCGCAAGCGCATAGAATGCTGGATACCTAAGGCTAAAAATACACACTCAGAATATGTAATAATTAACGATTTTCTTCTGCAACAATGGTTGCACGAAGGCGCCTAAATGGTACGCTATACGAAATTGCCTGTCTTGTTATTTGTTAAAGTCATTCCAAAATATTGAAACTTTGCCAAAATTCCAAAGGATTTATGAGCTATATTTATGTTGTGAAATTCTCCTACATTCTGCTCACTTTGTTTTCTCCGCATTTACTTATACAAAAACTGCCTCATTAGCAAATAATAAACCTTTTCTATTTCCTTTCGTAGTATTCCTGTTTTCGTCCTTTAAATTAACATTATCAGCGCAGACAAAAATTACAGTACCCGGTTGAACTTCAGTCATTTCTGGTTTCTAAGACCTTCTAGCGGTATACGCTAGGGAATGCTGAAAATAAATTTCAAAAAAGGATCTGCTCGTTCTAGGCCACTTTAAAAACAAAAAAAAATCGACAATTGTTTTCACCTACTGGCAATTAAGCATATATAACTACTTACCTAGTTCCAAACTCAATGAGACTTCTACACAAAACCTCCACACCAATCAATCATAGTGTATATGTAGTTGATATACTATTTAGTCACATGTGCCTCGGAGGTCGCGGCTCCGATTCGCGATTGATTTATTCCCTCCGGCAGCACTATGGCCGTGTGGTCGACTCATCCTCTAACAGAAATGAGTACCAGAAGTTTTTCTTGGAGGTAAATGCGGCCGGTGAGTCTGACTAACAACCTTGTGACCTTTATGTGCCGATGACATTATTCAAGCACTTCCGAGAAATGTTCATTTTTTGTTCTGATGTATCTCCTAGTGCTATGTGTTACAGTAGGCAGCTAATGTTCAGCACTTTTGCTCACATCCTGTAAACACCGCTATTTAGTTTGCCACCTTAGGTATATAAACTTTGAACACTCTGGGTAAATCATAGTCTAGGTTGTTTCTTTTCGTAATATCCTACTCCACGCTCTTTAGCCGAGATGTTGATATTCTCTTAAATATTAGTTCATGCCCTAATTACGTCCCTCTTATCATTCAAGTTTTCCAGACCTGTATACAATAGTTGCAGACTTTCAACTGATTCTGTTCTCGAAATTCGAAATCGCTAACTTCATTAGATCAAATATTTAAATTGCTGTGCTGCTCGTTTACTTACTTACAGTCCTTCCCTAACTGTTTCGATCCCTATTAGTAAAAGATCATCACTTCAGAAAGGTCGGGTATCAAGTGTATTTTAATGTCATTTCCTCTCAGTGGAGATGGAATCAATATGACAGTACGTTTTTCCATCTGGATTTTTCCAAGTGTCGAGGACTTAAAATTAAATTTCAGCGACGGAACAATGTGTTTTTGATAATTCGATTTTTGTGTGCAGCACAGTTTACTACTCTAACACCATTGTTCTTAGTAGTTTCACATAAACAACCGTTCTCACATGGTTACAAAATAAATAGCTGTAATTTTAATTGCAATTACTTCCCCAAAATAATTTAACGGCCATTCCCTGTAACGGACACACAGTGTTTTCGCTTAAGGTAGAAACTGAACATTTATACAATATTTATATAAAAGACTAAAATTAGATATGTAGGAAAATTCAATATCAGCCGTGTTGGTCCATAACACATCCCAGTTTCGTAACGCCGTATGTCAAGAAACAGGCCGCAAGCAGGATCAATAAACTTCAAAGATCACCGCCGCTAATTTAATGCGATGTGTTCTAAACTTGTTCAAAACTGCAGGTCTTCAAATTGTAGTATTTGTAAACTCTGTGAAAGGTATCGAGATCTGACCTTGGGGTCACTGAGGGCAGTTGCTGTTAAAAACTACCTTCTTCCTAAGTAAAGAATTCGTCTTGTTAGATAATCATGCTGGTTGTGTATACGGTTGTCTGTCTCTTAGTACACTGCACGCACTTCAGCTGTTTTAAAAGCATACGGCACGAACATTATTCCAGTGTAGGTTACTTTGCAGTTGCCTACGGTCAGTAATTACCACACGGAAGGAGCAGGAAACTATGAGGTGCGGGGGACATTAGAACAATACATTTAGCATCAAAGAATGTTGCTCTGTAACAGATCTTTAAAAATATACAATCTTTAATAGGTTAATTTTTGTAGAATGTAAAGTAAGGACCGCGAGGAAAGTCGCTTTCCATTTTATGGCAATAATTAGTGACTTTTATGTTTATGTTCCGTGCATCGCTGATCTATATTAATAATTGTCCAACGAGATGTAACACATAGCGGTCTGTTTATTGCTCTGCAAGTTCGCTCTACATGTTTCGGGTGTCAACCACACCCATCATCAGGAGTACACAAAACTGTAACTACAGCCTCCGGTACTGAAGCAGCTACCTCCCTCCAATGTGGCCAAGCTTGGCCACATTGGAGGGAGGTAGCTGCACAAAAAATATGAAAATACCGGAGGCTGCAGTTACAGTTTTGTGTACTCCTGATGATGGTTGTGGATGACACCCGAAACATGTAGAGTGAACTTGCAGAATAATAAATAGACTGCTTTGTGTTGCATCTCGTTGGACAATTATTAATATATAATAATTAGTGAATTGCTGAATGAAGGCACGCGAAATATCCGTACAGTAACGAGGTGGGTTATGTCACAAACGTAGCTACACAACAGACCTGGGGCTGTTTGTAAGTCAGCAATTACAAAAAACAGTGATGATTCGAGTGTTGAAGATTATATCACACCATTTTAAGGTATATGGAACTGTTACTTAAGGCGTTTGAAAAACTCTAAGATAGAAGGAAAAGTTCAGGATGGAGGAAAAAGAGCAGATCTGTATGCTTATAATGCATGCAAAGAGAAAGAGGCCTTGATGAGCGCTGTTTCAAACTTCTTGCCTATCCGTGGAGGCAAAGTGAGGGTTAACTGCGTTGTAACTCAATCTCTGAACCAGTATGAACCAGTCTGTGAAGTACGGAAACAAAAGCAATAACAATCCTTGTTTCCATGGAACAGGCTAGTCAAGAAAGGAACAGAACAAGGTGATGAATATAAAACGCCACTCTATTAATGACTAAACTACTTTCTAGAGACAATCTCGAAAATCAAGCTTTGCAGTTGTTGCAGAGAAAAGGAAATATTCGAGAATCGGCGCTAAACAAGTAAACAAGTTCACAGCGCAGTGAGTTTTACTGCCAGTTATTAATTGTTTGTTTAACTCCTCCAGCCTCGTGTGAAATCAATTTCTCCGCCTCAGCAACTGAAGAACGTAGATATGAAAACATTTTATACGGAGTTACAAAAGTGAGTTTGAACTGCACAATATTCAACCGGAAACATGAATTTAAGCTGTGAGACACACACACACACACACACACACACACAAATATGTTACAATAAAACACATCTGGCTGACGCAGTTAACTGAGTCCGTCTCAAATCTTCAAGGCTCTATGAATTTTAATTCGGCCTCAGTATTGGATATTTCATGCAGACTGATGATAAAATCTAAGTTTTAATTTCGTGACAAAACAAACAAATAAAACCACGTAAATACAAAATTAAAACAGTACGCTATCCTTTTCACAATAAGCATAATTATGCCAGTAACATCAGAACAATGCGCAACAACGCGATCTAAACAGCACATAAACATATATATATATATATATATGCGCGTGTGTACATACATACACACACACACATAATACAAAAAGTCGATCTCGATGGCCGTCCACTGAGTGTTAACTGTCTCTTGTGTTTGTTGTGTAGCTAGTGGCCTCTACGACGAGATCACTCGTTCAGAGTGTGTTGTGTTTGTGTGTGTGTGTTTGTGTGATCCAGAAACCTAAAAAGAGGCGGCTCTGGGTCGATCTGAGATATAGCGCCACAGGATGTAAAACAAATACATTAAAAAAACACACACAAACACATACACACAGACAGACTTACATATGTAGGCCCTACAGACATAGGCAGAATGGGCATACAAGGAATAGGAAGGAGCTGTGTGTTACATACTTCCTCACATCTCTAGTTTACATCAAGCTAAAATACAAGACATGACGTAACGCAGCCTACTGAGCTATGACACCGGTAGACCCCTACCCTGACCGGCGATTGTACCCATAACCGCCCTCTTGAGGGTGAGTACACCCCTGCCTGCACAGCAAGTTTCCAGTTTGGTAGCTCCAATTTGTGATCACCCATTTACAACCTATATTGGATGTAGAGCGGAAAATTACAAGCTGACAGCAGTTTTCCGGGGAAAAATCCGATGTGCTCTTGTGATGGTAAGCAGTTTGAAAATGCTTGAAATATTTCACCCGGGTCAGGCGTCCAAGTCTCAGCTTCTGACGGTTAAAGCAATGTCTTCACAGTCTAATCCAACACAGTGTGCTGTTTAGAATTGCTGAATTCCTCGGCCCCTTGTTTCGAATCTCAGGGATAGCTATTGTGCACCTACGCTCTTTCTAATTCTCTCTGCATCTTCTTGCCTTACCAGTGTCTCCATGAAATTTCTAGTATCTCACCTCGAGGCATTGCATCTGGTTTGTGTTTGCGTTTGCTATTTTCATAGTTCTTAGTTCCATTTTGTGCTAAACATTCAACATTACTTTATTATTTGCCTGTTTATAGATCGCCTTCTTAAGTTTTCCGTAGATTCAAATAAGTGTAACTTTCAGAATATTATAATTTTTCATACGGTGCAGCCTGCAACAATTATCAGGTGTGGAACAGAAGCTGGCTACGTTTAAAATTGGGCTTATTTAAAGTAATGTATTTCATCAGACTATAATAAGACAGGGAAGTTACAATATTACACTATATCTAAATAAAGGCCAACCGCCATAGCTAAATTAATAATTACGCGTATCCTGTACTATGTCCACCAATATAGTAACTTTTATATAAATGCGTCATTAAAGAAAGCTGCCGAAGTCACAAACGGGCCGGGATAGCGTAGCCGGTATTGTGACTCGCTACAGGCTGGACCATCAGGGGATTCACCCTTCTGGGGGGAGTTTTCTCCCAACCGTCCAGACCGGTCCAGCAGCTCAAAAAGTCTCCTGTACAATGGTTACCAGTCATTTTCCCGGGGGTAAAGCGGCCGAGGCTTGGCGTCGACCACCCACCCCATCTAGCGCCGAGGTTAAAAAAGAGCAGAGCCATACCTCTATTCCCTTCTGTGCATTCATGGCACAAGACACAATTTTAAGGAAGGTCAGTTGGTCATTTCTTCTGAATCTCGGTCGTAAACACACAATCTGTGCACAAGAGACCTGCACTGAAAGATTCCGCCTAAAAAATCAGGCAAGCTCCAAAATGTGTGTTATATAGAAACGTGACTTTTGTACCAGGCATTCTGCATAAACAAAATGAGTCATGATGACTGCCCGAAATGACTGTGCACAAACAAATGTGTGAGAAGGTCTGTTTTTCCATGAAGCATTCAAAATCAGAACGCATGAAATCTGACTATGCGATATCCTTAGGGTTCGATTGCCCGCAGAACACTCAAATGTCAGGTATTAATGCACAAGAGGTGTTGTCTGGCCAGTGGTTCCCGACGTACCCAGAAACTGGTAATAATATAGGCTATAATCTAAGGGCAACGCGTAAAATAATAGGCATTGTACTGGAGAGATAGGCGGCCGAGTTGGCTCAGTCGGTAAGCGACTCGTTATGGGCTGGACGAGCCGGGAATCCAATTAAAATGGGGCGAAATTTTTCGCGCCGTCCGGACCGGCCTCGAGGCCTACCCAGCCCCCTGCACAAAATGATGTACCCGGTCTTTCCCGGCGATAGGGTGACCGAAGCGTAATGCCGACCACCCACCTCCTTTTAACTCCGGGTTGCGAATGGGCTGGAATACACTTCCTCCGCCCCTCTGTACCTGCATAGTAATGACTGAAATTTATCCGAGAGATCAATAGAAATATTTTGAAACAAGGGAAAAAATGTATTTGTTTTAGAAAGGTCCATAAATCGGAATTATTCATTCATTATTACAGGGTTACATACCCTTCTTAAGATGCCTGTTGCTGCAAAAGTATGGTTAGGTGAGAAAAAAATATGGTCAGGGACATTTCCAAAATATCGTCCTTGATAGGCAGCGAAAGTTACGGGTTTCTGCACGTTTTTAGGCCAGTTTGCAAAACTGCGGAAAGCGACTATCAGCTTCGTCATGTCTGTCCGTCCGTCTGTCCACATGCAACAACTCGGCTCCCAATAGACGGATTTTCATGGAACTGAATACTTGAGTATTGTCCAAAATTTGTCGTGAAAATTCAAATATCATTACAGTCTGACAAGAATAATGTGCACTCTACAACAACACCAATATACGTTTTGTATCACATCTCGCTCAGTTCTTCTTAGTATGAAAAATGTTTCAGACAAAATCTGTAGAGATAATCAGAACTCACATTTGTGTTCCATAATTTTTTTCCGAATATCGTGCCGTTTATGAGAGAATGTGGAAAGAAATATTGTAGAGAAGGGTAGGCCTTAGATGACAATATGGCGCATGCGCATTACGTGCTGGATAATTAAGGCTACACACACACACACTCAGAATATGTAATATTTATTGCTTTTCCACTGCAACAATTTTGCACGAACGCGCCTCATTATTTCGTAAACGGCCGGTCTGGTCTTAATTTGCAAAAACTGACGTAGGTGCAATTCAACAAGAACGTAATCAACTGCGATACATTTTCGGCCGTCGTAAGAAATACTAACCAAAACTTAGTCAAAGAAATGCACATATGAGATGGTGAGATTAGGAAGGTAATGAGGGAAGGGTTTGGAAGAGTACGGTTGTGGTCTACATGAATAATAAGGGAGTGTACAGTCATTAAGACGAATTGCATTGAAATGAATGTAGGGTTTATTTGTAGTAATATGTTGGTGCAAAATGAAAGCTCTAACTGTGAGCCAAGCTGCGTGTCTGTGTTAACGCTTCGTTGAAATAACAAACGGATTGTAAATATTCCTAAACCACTTCCCCCAACATCCTCTTTCAATGTATATATATATACTTAGCATTCCTGTGGAGAGCGGTTAGCTTCTGACTCTCTTTGTGCCTCTATAAAAGTCACATTAAAATTTCCTGTTTTTTTACGGGGGTGAAACCTGGTCACTCACAATAAGCGAAACACACTGGCTGAAGGTGCTCGAGAATTGAGTGCTGAGGAAACCGTTTGGATCTAAGAGGGAGGATGAATCAGCGGGATGCAGAAAATGCATAATGCGGATATTTATGATTTATAGGTTTAATCTTCATTTCAAATAATTTGGTAATAGATTCAAGGTGGAGAGTATAGCCGGAGCATACGACCAGTACGGAGGGAGAAATGTATGTAGGATTTTCTGCGTAAACTTGGAATAAAGAGAGTATTCGAAAACCTAGGTCTTCCTGGGACAATAATATTAAAATTGTTCTTAACATCAGGCTGGGAGGGAGTGGGCTAGACTAATATGGTTCTGGATAAGAAAAAACTGCGGTCTTCTGTAAATATGGTGATGAATTTTCATGGTGCTTAATTGCGGTAAATTTCTCGAGTGTCTGAGAACATATAAGTTTTTAAGAAATGCTCTGCTCCATGGAGTTGATTGGTTGGTTGTTTGGTTGGTTGATGGTTGGGGTTGGTTAGTTGGGTGGTTGTTGGTTGGTTGGTTGGTTGGTTGGACGGATGGTTGGTTGGTTGGTTGGATGGTTGGATGGTTGGTTGGTTGGTTGGTTGGTGGGTTGGTTGGGTGGTTGGTTGTTTGGTTGTTGGTTGGGTGGGTGGGTGTTTGGGTGGGTGGTTGGTTTGGTGGTTGGTTGGGTGGTTGGTTGGGTGGGTGAGTGGTTGGTTGGTGTATTGGTTGGTGTATTGGCTGGGTTGTTGGCTCGTTGGTTGGGTGGGTGGTTGGTTTGTTGTTTCGTTGTTTGGTTGGTTGATTGATTGGGCGGTTGGTTTGTTGTTTGGTTGATTGGTTGGTTGGTTGTTTGGTTGGGTGCGTAGATGGGTAGGTGGGAGGGTGGGTGGTTGGTTGGGGGTTGGGTGGGTGGGTAGTTTGTTGGTTGGTAGGGTGGTTGGTTGGTAGGTTGGTTGGTTGAGTGGGTGGGTGGATGGTCGGTGGTTGGGTGGTTGTTTGTTTGGTTGGTTGGTTGGTTGGTTGGTTGGTTGGTTCTTTCGTTAGTTGGGTGGTTCGTTGGTTGTTCGGTTGCGTTGTTTGGTGGTTGGTTGGGTGGTTTGGTGGTTGGTTGAGTGGTTTAGTGTTTGGTTAGGTGGTTGTTTGGTTGGTTGTGGTGAGTGGTTGGGTGGTTAATTGGTTGGGTGGATGGGTGGTTGGGTGGATGGGTGGTTGGTTGGTCGGTTGGTTGGTTGGTTGGTTGGTTGGTTGGTTGGTTGGTTGGTTGGATGGTTGGTTGATTGGTTGGTTGGTTGGTTGGATGGTTGGTTGATTGGTTGGTTGGTTCGTTCTTTCGTTGGTTGGCTCGTTGGTTGGTTGGTTGATGTTTGGTTGGTTGGGTGGTTTGGTGTTTGGTTGAGTGGTTTGGTGGTTGGTTGGGTGGTTGGTTGAGGGTTGGGTGGGTGGGTAGTTTGTTGGTTGGTAGGGTGGTTGGTTGGTAGGGTGGTTGGTTGGTTGAGTGGGTGGGTTGGTGGGTGGGTGGTCGGTGGTTGGGTGGTTGTTTGGTTGGTTGGTTGGTTGGTTGGTTCGTTCGTTCGTTGGTTAGTTGGGTGGTTGGTTGGTTGTTTGGTGGTTGGTTGGGTGGTTTGGTGGTTGGTTGAGTGGTTGGGTGGTTTGGTGTTTGGTTGGGTGGTTGGCTGGTTGGGTGGTTGGCTGGTTGGGTGGTTGGCTGGTTGGGTGGTTGGCTGGTTGGGTGGTTGGCTGG
>Ga0123354_10020281_pt1 | contig 10452 bp, 2 predicted proteins | sample TergutLab28metaG_2_FD_97872 | JGI IMG/M metagenome (GOLD analysis project Ga0123354, IMG submission 97872) | Labiotermes labralis P4 segment gut microbial communities from Petit-Saut dam, French Guiana - Lab288 P4 | ecosystem: Host-associated > Arthropoda: Insects > Digestive system > Gut ...
TAGGAGTTCCAAAGTCGAGTATCCGGGATATAGCTAACTGCCTATGGCAGGCATGTGGGTTCCCTAGGAGTTCCAAAGTCGAGTATCCGGGATATAGCTAACTGCCTATGGCAGGCATGTGGGCTCCCTAGGAGTTCCAAAGTCGAGTATCCGGGATATAGCTAACTGCCTATGGCAGGCATATGGGCTCCCTAGGAGTTCCAAAGTCGAGTATCCGGGATATAGCTAACTGCCTACAGCAGCGTGTGGGCTCACTAGGAGTTTCAAAGTCGACTGTGGCTGTTAATAAACATGATATAAAAATGTCGGTGCTGGGAACTGCAAACGTGGCCACAGGGCTAGCAGGTACTTCAGTATAGTGCGAAACCATTGAAGATACAAGGCAAACACTTGGTGGGAAATTGTAGCAGCTGAGGGGGACAAAAAACGAAACTTATGTGGAACTCTGTTGCCGGGAGTCTTACTTGTATATCGGATTGCGAGCGTTCAGAACGCACCGTACAGTATCTGTTGTTATTTTATCGATTTTATCACGTATTGTATCCTTTCCCAGACACGCCCTCTAGGTACTATGAAGAACTTATTACAGACAATATAAATAAATTATTTGCGGTTTATCCATAGTAAGCTGTACTAGTCAGTAAACACGTATTTTACTGCTACTGAAGATAGTCGGCATGACCTTGTAAAATAACGAAGAGCGTATTGTTCAGAAGAATAAACATAATATTGGACTATACATAGGCGCACGAGAAGGGCTGTGCGGCTGAGGCGTGATGGCTTCTAAGGGAATTGTGTAACACAGGAAACGTCATTATCTGTCATGTTTCAGATAATAAGTGCTGTGTGTTGGCTTGCAGTGGGTATACTTTGTTACCGACCCCAGACCTAAAACTTAGCAATCTGCTACACTAGATGCAGTGCTATCACATCATAGACCGGAACTCTATTCCTGTAACTATTGATTCGTCACTCCTATCCCTACCATAGTTTGTGTTGGGCTTATATTGTGATAACATGCTCTACGTCATCAGCAAAATAGTGACTGATTTTATAAAATCTTGCGTCAGTCCAGCTGAAAGATTTGGTAACAATTCTGACTTATATTGGGAGGTGGTCAGTTTTAATCTCGATCCAAAATCTCCTTATCTTTACTACGATTTTTCATATTTTTCCTGAGTCCCTCCTAATTAATGTCGGAATAGTTAGGCAGATTCAATTAACTCTGGTTCTTCTCTCATCCACATGTTTATGTACTGGTCGCCTACCGTTCGACGTTACAGGCGCAAGGTACTGGTAGCGCTGTTCGGTAAACAGCAGATATATATATATATATATATATATATATATATAGAATGGGCCGATACAGGTGTCTGTGCAGTCGCTTGATTGCTGGGATCGCGGGTTCAAGTATCGCTGAGGAGATGGATTTTCTTTTCCTTTTCTTCTTGTGTATTGTGTTAACGACCTATGCGACGAGCCGATCACGCGTTGAGAGGAGTCCTATCGGCTGCGCGCGCATGTGTGTGTGTGTGTGTGTGTGTGTGTGTGGCATATAAACCTAAACACGGAGGCGGCCTAGGACCGAACTGGGCTGTTGGGCCCTAGAATAAATAGAGAAGGAAGAGAAGTGTTTCATTTAACGACGCTGTCATTTACTAAGATTATGTAGCGTGTGTATTTTATGATTGAAATGTGGGTATGGGGCATTGGTGAAATGATGTTGACAGGGGAAATGATGTTGACAGGGGAAATGATGTTGACAGGGGAAATGATACTGACAGGGGAGATGAAACTGACAGGGGAAATGATGCTGACAGGGGAAATGATGCCGACAGGGGAAATGATACTGACAGGGGAAATGATACTGACAGGGGAGATGAAACTGACAGGGGAAATGATGCTGACAGGGGAAATGATGCCGACAGGGGAAATGATACTGACAGGGGAAAACCGAGTTACTCGGAAGAAAGCCTGTCCTATTGCCACTTTTTCCGTCACAAATCACACGTTTCTTGGCCTGACATCAAACCAGGTTCTCCGCGGTGAAAGGCCGGCAAACAATCATTTGGATCATGGCACATAGATAAACAAACAAATAAATAAATAAACTCGTGTAGTAACATTTGCATAATGCATGATATAGACGCTGACCATGTGTACCCTCTGATGTGGACGCACAATGCACTGAAGAAGTAAAATAAAAACGGTTTGGTGAGAAGTTGCTCTTCACGATTATGGAATAAGAACGAAATATGAATAAGCATTTGCACGGAGCCGATCGCAATGGTCGGACGGTCTAAGGCGTGGATCTGCGACCGCTTGCTTGGCGGGATTGCGGGTTCGAATCGCGCCGGATACATGGATGGTGTGTTCCGAGTGTTGTGTGTTGTCAGGTAGAGGCGTCAGCCATGGGCCGATTACTCGTCCAGAGGAGTCATACCGAGTGTGGTGTGTTTAAATTGGATCGATGAAAGTCACAGAGGAGGCCTAGACCCACTAGGGCTGCAGAGCCGTGAGAAAAAAATATGTCACATAGATTTGTAATACATTACAGTTAATACAAGTACGTTGGAAGTTACTGAGTTATTTAGAGATTCTCTATCTACTTCAGAGGTTATGCTGTACCGAATGGGACTGAGTATGATGCGGCAGGAATTTTGAAGGAGACTGTCACGGTTTAGTTCAAGGTACTACCTCAACATTCTCATTTAGATCCTGAGTTGTCTCTAAAATCCTGTCAGTACACCCGAAAATGTGAAGGATATTCAGACTGTTTCTCCCCAAGGTACCAGACTAGCTGCTCACTGCTATATCCCATCGATCAGTAACCGTTTGCATGGCATAGCTTTTTACGTATTATGATTTTATCAACCAAGAATTATAGACTATGTCCACACAGCTCATACGTGGAAAACAACTATTCTTAATTGCACTGATATTACACTGAAAGTTTCATGAGTAGTGGAGGTGGGGCTCCATATTGTCTAACAAGAAGCAGTTGGTTCCAGCTTAGCATTGCGCCGTGTGGGACGAATTTTATTGCCCATGTTTATATATGCGTGTTATGTTTTATCTGCCGGTCGATAATTCTGTTCCTATTAACGTCAGCAATTTATCAGGCACAAAAGGTTGGCCTATTTCTACTTGTAATGCAGAAGGTAAATATGGCCTCCAGATATAAGCCATTCAATAATATTTTTACAGCTATGTTTAAGGCTTGTATTCCCAGAATGCGAGGTGGCTTGAGCCGGATAAACCATTACCGCGACGTGTAAGCAGTTAATAATTGTAACAATGGGTCTCGGACTTCGTTGAATTCTTGGGAAGTATATTACAAGATGAGTAGCTCAAAACAAAATTTAATGGAGTTAAACCTGCCTGTAACGGAAATGCAAGAAGACTTATTTTTTTTTGTCACTGCAGGCAGTTTCATTTAACCTTTAAAAACTTCCTGATTACGTGATGCACCACCAGTTTAACATCCAACAACTGTACGCTCTTCCCACGCTATATTTATGTGTTTTGCATTTATCTGAGAACAAACAGCGACTTGTACCACTCACACCATAAATTGAGTGGTTTTTATAACCGAGATGAAGAGTGTTTATTGCGCGATACGGACTGGGTCTGCGTTTCGTCTTTAAAGGGTTAATACACGCAACTGAAATTTGGATCCTCGGGATTGTAAACGTTTTCCTCTAAAGACAAGTTTTATTATTCCAAGATTCCGTTTAGCACATGTTTCACTGTACTTGGTATGTCAGGACCTACAGATTAGGGCTAATCTGTAGATCCTGACGTAGGTGGATCTGAATTAAATAGATTTGTCGATTTATCAGGCCGAATGTACGGGCCAGTAAAAGGATTTCATGAACACAGCAATGGACCTTCGGTTTCCGAAAACAGACACTTTTATTTGAATGTCTTCTTGACCGTCAGCTTCTAAAGGACTCTGCCCCACTGGTGTTAGTCACTATAAATACGCTTGCTCAAATCCGTAGGTTTTGTAGCGTCCAGTGAGTATAAAATTGCATATACTGTTTAACATAGCACTACCGAACTGACACGCTTGAACTGAGTAAAATCGTAAGGTCGAGAATTGAAAACAGACTACGATGTATATCTCATTAAGTGCGTTCGCATAAATAGCGAAAAGCAAAGGTCAGCTTCGTTATGTGCGTCCGTCTGCCCGCATGGAACAGCTCGGTTACAGTGGATTGTTTTTCACGAAATTTGATATCTGAGTAGGCCTACATGTTAATAGCATAATTAATTGCTTTTCCCTCAGCTGTTCACACTAGTGACCTCCTAACTTTGTTTGCACCATGACAGCTATTTTGATGCTGTCAGCTCGTACGAATGACGTCCCTCGCTGTTTAAACGAGTACGCCTGTGTGCTTAGCAACGGCAAAATGTTATTCTAGTCGCTAAGCAACGCGCCTTGGCTTGTTGATTTTATCTGCCCTAATGTGGCGTAATGATACTAAAATAACTGCCATGGTCTTCAGCTTCAAAATTTAAAGCTTCACAAGTATTTAATTAAATAATTTGTATCTATACTCCAGTCACACAAAAAGCAAGTTCCTTGCGATTGTTTACGCCAAACGATAATTGATGGTGGTGGTGTTGTTTGTGATTGAAGTATAGATACACATTATGAGTATTACACGAACGAGGATTAGTGCATGTAAAGATGTCTTGATGAAAACTGTCAACAGAGAAAATGCATGTCGGAGATGAGAAATGAAAACACAACTTCAGCAGCAAAACCTGTAGTGAGTAAAGTGATCCCGTTACAGGCCCGGTGTGGCCCAGAGGGTGGGCACAGGTATAGCGCTACTCTTCCATGACCGCGGCACTAGAAGGGGGTGAGTGGTCAGCAGCACGCCCCGGCCGCACTTTACCGCCGGGAAAGACACAATACCCATTGTACAGGAGGCTGGGTGGGCCCCAGGACCGGTCTGGACGGGTGGAAAATCTCGACCCCACCGGGATTCGATCCCGGATCGTCCAGCCCATAGTCAGTCGCTATACTGACTGAGCTACCCGACCCACACCTGTTATGGATAGAACAGGAATATCTAGGGAGGATATCAAACTAATCATAAAGAAAACCGATTTTAGGCTGTGGACTGGACTCGTCTGTCTCAGAACAGAGCTCAGTGGCGGATTGTTGTAAAAGTTATGATGAATATTCACGTTCCACGAAAGGGGAGGAATTTCTTGACCATCTGCAACACAGTTTCTGAAGAACGATTATTCTCCCTGTAGATTGCCGCATCCGGGAATCAAACCCCGATAATGCAGCTTGTCTTCAGCGACTTTACTGATTGAGGTATCTGGGCCATTATCATATGGGTTAGAGGTCGGGAGACTTCTACCTACCGTGTATCGACAGACCGTTTTACGTGAAGACCAGGCCAACAGCGTGACACCAGCCTAACATGCAATGCAATGCCACGCACAAAGATAGCTTTTCGGACATGGCGTTAGAAGGCTGACTCTGTTCAAATGCTTGACGAATGTTAATTCCGTTACCTAGCGGCAGTATCCACTGCTTGTGGAATGAAAGATATTTTTAATATTAGGAATATGGAAATGCTGTCGTCGTCAGACCGGGGGTGCCTTACCGGCAATAGTGAAGTTTTTTTTTGGCGCAACAGCCCCCAGTGGGCCAGGGCCTCCTCATTCACGAGGTTTCTAGATCACACACAACGACGCGGCACAGTCGGTAGGACTCCTCTGGACGAGCAATCAGCTCGTCGCAGAGACCTCTACCTGACAACACACAACACTCACAACAGACAGACATCCATGCCGCCAGTGGGATTCGAACCCACAATCTCAGCAGGCGAGCGGTCGCAGTCCTACGTCTTAGACCGCGCGGCCATTGATATCGGCTGCTGAAGGAAGTTACTGCTTATAAAAATATTAAACGCCCTGTGATATTCACTATAATTTATCGGATCTCCGAACACTCATAAGGCAGGTATACGCGGTGTAGGTTGTGGTTGGTTACCGACACTACGGGAAAACATCGCATCCATCTTCAACGGCGAAGTAGTACAGCTTCCTAATTTCGCCAAGAACCAGTCACCTTTCACCCTCGCCCATTTACTCGTCCACCCGTTCTCCCAGTTCTTCTCGGACAGCTTGATGCTTGCAGATGTTTCCGATAATTTGTCTCGAAACGTCGGTGACCAACTGCCAACCTACGTTGTATAACATCTCAGAATAGTGAAGGCTTCAACTGTACCGGGGTAGAAGCCTGATATCTCATCGTCAGCTTTTGGAAAGAAGGTGTTTTATTGAAGATGGTAGTTGGCCCGTCCTTAGCAGTATTGCTCTTTCGATTAAAAAGCCCATGGCCATAGTAGAGGGAAATGACTGTACTGGTGGATCTATTTATTATTTCATTTATCGTTACAGAGCCGAGGGTCACATATATAAGAAGTATTACGGACAGCGGACACATTTGCGTGACAGAACGTTACGTAAGCACAATGGCAACTACTTCTCTGCACATGTCGCCTTCTTATTTCAGACCTCACCGTTTTTCGCAGTGAAATGAAGCAGATGTCTCCACTTGTGACATCCAACGCGAACGGCGTGTAATGCACAGACGGTGACGATTTTCGTTAAAAAAGGACAATTATACAAGCAGCACAAAAACTGATACTGAGTCAGCTCTATCAGTGCCCTGCGTCTAATGCACGGACCTATTATATCTTATCGCCAAATTATGTATTGGCCATTTAGAAATTAACTGGACTTTTTTTCCCTTCAGTGATTATTTACGTTTATGGACGTCGGGGTAGAGTGGGGCAACTTGGTGTAATGGTAAGAAGGGACATCTTATATTTCGCGAGTGCGCGATTCGAGTCTCGGCGCTATCCTGAGACAATTCTCGTGTTTTTCCTCGACACTTCCAGGAAAATATCAGGATAAAACTGTGATCTCTAATTAAGAACCGTTTCTGTTTTTATAACGCTTTATAGCCTGAGAAAATGACTGGATCGGAAAATTATCTACAAAATTCGTGAGATTTTTATGGCAGTTCTTTAAACGTTAGTTAAAAGATTACGGTCAGTGACCAGGTTTACACGTAACAAAACGAATATTGTGAACACAAAATGTTGGACCAAACTTTTATGGAAACCAAAGATAAATTGCCCTATTTACAACAGTTCATGTTCCTAATCTGAACTCATTAAAATCCATTAATCCATTCTTATTTCTTTAAGATCCATTTCAATATTATTCTCCCTTCTAAGTATAGACCTTCCAACTAAACTTTGCCTCGCGATTTTGCAGTTAAAATTTTGTACAAATTTCCCATCTTTTAATGTGTGCTGTATTTTCCAGCCATCATAGTCTCCTGAATTAGAATATCTTCACAATTTGACATTCAGAGGACCGTGCATCGTAATATATATTTTTATAATACTCCCAACCTCTCTTGCAGGCAGTCAACATAATTATTATGATAAATACCATTTGCTGTGAATACAGTATTAAAACTCCTGATGATGGACAGTAAGTCTGTCCGAAACATGTAGAGTTCTATACCAAAATAAAGTTGAGAAATAATGCATCTTGTTGGCTTGTATTATAAGAATTTCTTCGTAATATTGGGTACGCATCGCCTATTGTAAGGTTTCTCATTAATGTAACGTTTACCTATAATATTCACTTTAATTTTTAGACTGCATTTCATGTGATAAACATTAACTACCAGTTTCAACAATTGTTTCACTCTACATCTGTAACGTTTTGAGTCCTTACAAAGGAGTAAATTTATAGGAAGTGCAAATGCATCAAGTGTTCCAGCTGCACTGTAACAGTTCCAGTGTCCTGATTATTGGACACCATGTGCAAGGCTAATTCCGTGCGTTCTTTCCCTTATCCGCCGTAATGCAAATCTGTGCTAAATGCAGGTCACGCGCTATCATGAAGCACGCTATACAAGTTGATTGTTAAAGTGACGGAAGGCAACAGACACTGGAAGAGTGCGGAGCCGTAGAAGTGCTAGAGCACTCTTTAGCTGCGCAGGAATATTTATCTTCCGAGATTCAGACATTAGATTAGTTGCAGTCTCATATTAACCCTTTAATTGTCCTCATGAAGATACGATTGTCTGTAGAACAAGACGGGTAATCTACGTTTGACATAACATAAAGGCGCGTTCGTGTAATTATTGTTTCCGTGGAAAAGCAATGAGTGTAACATATTCTGAGTGTGTGTCTGTAGCCTTAGCTATCCAGCATACAAATCGCATGCGCTCTATTGTGTTGTCATCTGTGCCTGTCCGACTCTACCATACTGTTACATATTATCTCATAAAGGGCACGATCTCTTGTTTAGATTTTCTCTACAATCTTAAGGTGTGTCACCCCCGTTGTGTCAGGTCAATAATACAAAACTGTAGTATATATATCTATATATACATACAGTCATGAACACAACAACATTACAGTTAGTAGCGGTATATAGTATATAATTGTTGGCAACTTTTACTAATCCCACGATTTATGATGTAAGACGAGATCTCGTCCCCCTTCCAAATTTACCACACATACTGTGTAGTCACTTAATAAGTTCTTTGGACAACCTGATCATAGCCTATATACAGGGCCGAAACATGTAGTTGTATATTATATATCGCTACTAACTGTAATATTGTTGTGTTCATGACTGGATATATATATATATATACACTACAGCTTTTTATTATTTCTCTACAATTTTTCTAAAATATATCTCATTCTGAGAAGAACTCAGCCAGATACTGCCATAGATATATTCACTCCTTCATGTAAAGTGCCCGATATTGCTGTCAGATTTTAATGAAAACTGATTGTTCTCGATAGATTTTCGAAAAATACTCATATATCAAATTTCTTGCAAATCCGTCTAGTGGGAGCGACGTTGTTGCATGAGAACAGACGGACAGAAAGACAGACATGACGCAGCCGGTAGTTGCTCTTCGCCATTTTACGAACGCCCCTAAGAATGATGGACGATTATGTGAATGAAAATATGTTTTAAAGTGTTATTTTGGTATTTGCCTAAAGAACTAAGGAATTCTAGGGAAACCTCCAGCTACTAAGGTTACTGTCTGTGAAATGCAAGACAAGGGTGTGATTCCCGTCACTGTCAGAGGATGTTTTTCTTTTCCAAATTCAGACGGGCTCCGGAAGAAATCTATCACAAAATCCGGGAAATCGGTTGCGCAGATCGTGAGACTAAGAATTGGTCTCCACATCCCCCTTTCCGCGTCCCCAGCGACGCTTTACGGCGTCCTGTTAAAGCAAAGGGTTAAGCACGTTTTCGATTTTTTTCAGAGTAGAGAACACGTGGGCACAAGAACTGCATAAAAAGTTTTGGTTTAAAACCTAATGGGAAGAGGAAACTTGGGAGACATGGGAACAGTAGGAGGATAATATGGATATCTCAAAGTACAAGCTGCGAGAGTATGGAGTGACTTCAGCTTGCTGGAATTGTATCCAGTGGAAGGTTTTTCTAATACTGAAACAGGCCTTCCCGCTCCGTATAAGACGGAATCTTTCTTGATTAGGCGAGCACCTAATATTTATGAGACAAAACTCTCCTCCATTATGCTACGTCATTAAGAGTTTTGGGTAAACAGTTCGCGGAAGTTTGTTCGCTCAGAGCCTTATTGTACCAGACGGCCGGACTAGGCGTCAACTCCTCGCCCATTAAGTTACGAGTTTCCGTTTATCGATATCTTCATTTTTACGCTTGGCTAATTCCCTTACCCTGAAGAAGTAAGCGGCAGGTTTCTGCGAAATATTTGTACTTTATGCCAAATTACACGGCGACACATATCAGATGACAGTAGTCTTCATGTTCACCTCCGTCAGAACCTCATAACCTACCGCTTGTTAAAAGGGCGTTTTAAATTTCCACTTAGAAATTCCCTTGTGTTTTATAGTATTAACCAATAAGCATGTTAACTGCCGTCAACACAACTAATTATTAATATTATTGATAGATCTTTATATACTGTGACAACATGTTTCGACCCATATTAGGTCATATTCAGGCCAATATTTTACTTGAAATTTATTATATGTGAAATATTTGCCTGACGATGACATAAATGTGGGTCGAAGCATGTTGCCACAGTGTCTAACCGTCTGCCGGTAATATTAATACAAAGCTGTGTCGACGGCAGTTAGGCTACATGTTCATTTGTAAAATGTTTCTTTTAATGACCTCGTGTGTAGGTGAATTTTGAAAGAAGAGCTCAGTCTTATGTACAATCTTGCAGAATTTTATGTCGAACCACTGTCTTCAGAATATATTTTATGTAGAATCACTGTATTCAGAATAAATTTTATATCGAATAGCTGTCTTCATAATAAATTTTAAGTCCAACCACTGTCTTCAGAATAAATTTTATGTCGAACCACACTCTTCAGAATA
>Ga0123354_10020282_pt1 | contig 10452 bp, 6 predicted proteins | sample TergutLab28metaG_2_FD_97872 | JGI IMG/M metagenome (GOLD analysis project Ga0123354, IMG submission 97872) | Labiotermes labralis P4 segment gut microbial communities from Petit-Saut dam, French Guiana - Lab288 P4 | ecosystem: Host-associated > Arthropoda: Insects > Digestive system > Gut ...
GAAAGGGTGAGGTGGGGGGGGGGGGGGGGGGGGGGGGGGGGGGGGGGTGGAGAAATCTTTTACCAGGATGTGAAGATCAGTAATGCTTGTTTTTGCTTGTTACTGATGTCTGTCCTCTGATCTGTAATGGATTTAATTATTTTGAATAACTGCTAAATGCATTTATCTATCTGAACTCTTGATGCAGGCCTTCTTAAGGTGCCATGTGGAAACCATTAGTAACTTGTGCTTTTGAAATTCACTGTAGCTTGGCAACTAATTTAATGCAGTCGACTCAGATTTTATGGCTCTGACTGACATCAGGTCTGGCTGTAGGCTGTGGTGAAATTGGGGAGTTTGTCATGGCAAGGAATTGTTGCTGTTCATCTCGGTTACATTGGGTAGCTCATACTCGGTAAGATGAGATCTTCACTTAAATGGGGATATTACTTGGAGGTATCCCAGCGCCAGCGTGCACTTCACCAATCCATCCAAAGCAACATGTTTCACTGATTTTGGTAATTCATTGCCAGTAAATGAGTGATGTCATGAATTTATTACGCTTTTGAACACAGCAAGTGAAAGTGATCACATCTGTATTATATGGATGTCATTTAAGTTTTCAGTTCACACGTGAAATTTTGATTAACAAATTTGAAATTCACAATCTTCAGGTACACCTATGGAATTTAATTAAAGACTTCACAATACCTGTATGCATAAATATATCAATTTGTGCTTATAAATTTTGTTGTGGTATACCATAATTTTTGTAAGGCAATCAAACAGCGCATCCATCTGCCTCAGATGTACCAAAAACAGTGCCCAGCATTCGAGCTCGTGTCCTCGATCTTCCCTACAAAGAAATCTTCCCTCCTGATGCTGAAATAATCTCATTGGCTGGAACATCAATTTTACCTTCCCCAACAAGCCAAATTTGACTTTTTAATAGTTTAACGCCACTGGCTAAACCAAACTGCATGGCGGAATGCTCGAATTTAAGTTCGGAAGTCCCAGGCTTGCTGTAAATGAATATCTTGGGGCAGGTTACTACGTAACCTTCCGCTGGATGAATTATGGCTGCAAGAACGGTCACATTTGCGATGTCACAAAGAAACACAGTGACATGTCCCTGCCGCTTTCGAAGTGATACGTCACCACTCTCCTTCCTGAACCAGCTTTTCTCCCCTGATTTCTAAAGCCGAATGTTTTACTAATCCACCCCAATTCATGGGCCGAAAATAAATAATTAAATCTCATGATTGACATGTTCAGGGTTCAAACCCAAACCACTGATTACAGAATGTTTTAAATTAGTGAATTGTTTAAAGAATTGTGATAAAAATGCTGATGAATGTTGGGACATTCGTTTGCACGGATTGGGTGATGTCTTGTTTGCCTTGGTACAGTGTATGGGCAGCAGATGGTGTTACAGGGCCAGTACGTTACATTTTCTAAATTCCAAGGTGGTCGAGTTTCAAAATAAAGCCACAGTGTGTAGTATTTTGCGGATATTTTGTGTCGTAACGACTGTGTTCGGTTGTTCGAGATACAAAATATTTAATGAAAGACAAATGCACCTCAAAAAAGTTGGCACATTTGTGCCACGATGTCAGTTAGCAGTAAGTGGCATGCGCTCATTACCAAGCTATTTCAGCAGTGTTTGTGGCAGGAAGTTATGGAATGTAAATTACAGTGTCACAGAAGCACTCCTTGCTATGTGTTATTCAGCATGTAAATGTAAGAGGCCATGCACTGGCTGCTAAAGGTAAAGTTACCCCTCTCTGTGCCATTGAGGCTTATGGGGGAGTGGAGGTATAGCTCCTGTCATTTTTAAACTTGACAGTCGAATGGAGCTAAATGTCCACTCTGTTTCACCCCCAGGGGAAAGATCCCCTGATACCCATTGAATAGGAGGCTGGGTGGGCCCCAGAGCCCATCTGGATGTTGGATGTTGGAAATTCCACCAATATATCTTGGTTGTCCTGGGACTGTACACAGATACCTAGGGCTAGTCCTGATTGGCAGCAGTTGCATTAGTACAAATGATTGGAGATGAGAGTGTATCATTCAGTAACAAGTTACAAGCATTACTGATAAATGGTGTAATTATTGATGAATAGATGCATCGTGTGGAAACAGTTAACACACCTGTGCATAAAATGGCAGGCTTCGGTGTAATCTAATAATGTGTAAAGAGAATGTGATGTGTGGGGAACATCCACAAAGATCTCCTTCCAGTGTGAAATATTCTCTGTCTACGGCATCCAGGGAAATCAGCGTGAAATTACAGAACTTGGACACTTTTTCAGCAATAGAGAGAAGAAAATGGAAGTTGAACACTTATAAGGCAGAAATTTCACTTTTACGGTTACTAGACGTAAAGAGAAAGCATAAAGCTGCATTACACAGTTGAAACGTTGATCTCATACATTGACCATGGTTCAGCTTTTGAAAGCAAGAAAAGAGAAAACCAAATATAAACCCATGATTTGGTCAAGCAGTGACATGTGCTTTTTTTTTTGTGTGTCACAGTTGTTATTTTAGGTGACACGTTGGCGAGGCTTATGAAAATATCTGGAACACTAAAACAGATGGTGGCGGCACAGTTCATGAAAAAAGCTTCGTTGCCACATTTTGCTATTCATATGTATGGTCTTTGAATTCAAAACAGTTGCTATGAGTAGTGCAGCGAACTGCATCATTAATGAAGCCCTTTGTAGACGTCACAGTGTCAGATTGGAATCTGGGTTATTACAAACTGCATACTTTTGCAGTTAATGTCACATTCGTAATTTTTTTAAACACGGAGTAATCATTATGATTAGGGATATTTTGTCACCCTCATCATACACATTGAGCTTCAAGCCGACATTTTCCGAAATCATACATTTTAGACGTCACATTTAGTAATACCCATAACAAAACTGTGTGCTAGACCCTCATGAATAGGAACACACCTAAATGGCATCCTGCTCAAATTTTGACAGAATATCAGGACAAAGCACAAAAGGGTGGATACGTGCCATAGTATACATACATGCTGTATAGTGAGAATTTATTTTGTACTGACTGTTGTTACGTCTTCACACTGAAAAGTTTGTTTTCTCCTGTCTTGCCACGGTTGTCAATTTAAATGTTCAGGGTCTTCGTTCAGACCAACGATGCTCAACGTAAACAGTGTGCTGGTACATTATCTTCATCGTCATGTCAGCAGTTTCACGAGGTTGGGCTGCCTCTGGACAGTGACCTCCCATAAGTGCTTCTTAGAAATGTCTTAGGTTTCTGTGTTCTTAGATCATCAATTTTTACTCTGTCAAAGCAAACGGAGTGTTGTCCATGACACACACATCCTTACTGGTGGGACCATTATCAGCTTCGCTTCTTATGCTTGTATTTTTTAGCTTGTGGCGTGTGCTGTACACTTAGTAATCGCTTAAGTGCATTTATGGCAATGCTGATGTATTATATTCACCTTATCTCTATGAAACAAAAATTGGACTGGACTGAACAAGGGTTTGGAGACCTCAGTTACAAGACTTTAAACTGCATGATAACAAACGGAAACTGCACGCAGTTTAGAATATGTTGTGAGCTGTGGAAAGCATTTTAATGCTGAGGTACATTCATAACACTCCAGAAGAATGGTTTCATGGAAGGAAAAGAGAAAACTATATAAAATATTTACATATCATTATCAGGATTCATTGTGCCTCTTTTACAAATTTTGTATGTTAGTTCATTGTATGTGTTTCTTCACTCATATGAGAACTACAGGCAGGGACTCAGATTCACAGCCATAGAAGCCAGGAAAATGAATGGGACACAGAGCTCACTGCCAACTGATTCAATTCCGTTGACGAACCTGCTTCATTCACATCATCTTGCTGAACAGAATGCAATAAAGCACTAGTGTGAACTAATGAGATGTCACAGTAATTCAAGTATCTTTGTGCTTGCCTTGAAGATTGAGGCAGTAATTTCTGTCAAATGATGATTTATTCCTGTTCTGCATGGTGCTGTGACTCAAAAACTGTGTATAAGAGAGGAACTGTAAGTCATTGCATCTTCCAGAGCTTGTACATCAGGGTGTGCATTATGTTCAAATAAAGGGGCACAATTTAGGAAGGTATACTGCAGCCACTGACAGCTGTATTTAAGACTTTCCTAATTATTGCCACACTGCTTCTGTATGCCTCAACGCTCCTGAGTTTAAAATGGATTGTTTTACCACACTGGCATAGCTGTGGGGTTGGCGGCAGAGTCCACGGAGCACCAAATTTTATAATTTAGGTGGGGACAAAAAAATCGATATTCTGCACTAAACAGATTTTCGGTTATTGAGCAACAAAAAATTTCAATAAATGACTTGTTTTTTTTAAATTCATAATTTCTTTATAGGCAACCATGTGCCAAGAAACCTGACTATGCCACTGGTTTTTAATATTAGTGCGCCTTCATTTTACATAAACTCAGGACAGACAGTATGGTTAGCAAATTCAGAATTGTATTTACCAAAATAATGTATGTTCCAAACAAAATTATTTCAAATTTAGTGCTTAATTATTGTTCTGTTACTACAGAATTGGAAAATCTGTTTTAATAAGGTAAAGCAATCCCATTACAGGCCTGGACAGGCCCTGAGGGTTCCAGCAGGTTGGGGCTCCCAGAATTCAAAACAATCGGCACATGAAGGTGGTAAGGTTGTTAGCCCTACGCATCGGCCGCCTTTACCCCCAGGAAATATTCCTGGTACTCATTTCTGCTAGAGGCTGAGTCAGCCCCAGGGCCATAGTGCGGCCGGAAGGATTATGTCAAGGAAAAATTCCAATGACACCAGCTGGGATCAAACCAGCGACCTTCTGGCTTGTAGCGCTATGCCTCAACCGTGCCACCACGTGCCCCCTATCTGTATTAATAGCACAAGGAAAACAGAGTGGTGCAGCAATTTATTAAACTTATGTCCATGTTTGTTTCTAAATGAAAGATTAATGTTTTGAGGTTGGGTGGTGGTACACACACCGTCCACACAGCCCTTTTGTTAATGTTCATTCATGTGTTACTGCCAAGTGACTGCAGTAATTGTGTTGTGCCTTAAAGGCTCCAGGTATTACAGTATACATTGTTTTTTTGTCCGTCCATTTTTAATCTTATATTGTAAAAGTATTGCAGTATTAGTGTTTTTTGATTAAAAAATTATCTCCAGTGCATCGGTTGTGAACTGCAGTTAAGTGACATACATCACAATTTTTCAGACACTGCAATTGCCAAAGCAAGTGTCTTACAGTATTACATGCACAGTACAAAGGGTTTACTCCGTCCTCACGTCATGACCTACAAACAGTTGCACTCTCTGCTACTGTGTTAAATTACTGAGTCTTGATAATGCAAGTTTAAGTTACCTTGTGTAGGTACAAGGTACAGAAGTGTAGCAGGGAGCATTGCTATATTTCACTGTGTAAAACACAGAAAATTGTTCAATTAAGATCAGTTATATAATAAATCTAGATGATAACCATCGTATACAACAGTACTGTACTGGTGACTGACATCTTGTCATAGTTACAGTTCCTAACTACATTCACATGTTTTGGATTTGGTTGTCATAACCATTGTGATAAAAGAAGATAGGACAGAGGTAGTTTGGCTAGGTTCTGCTGAGTATCAGTGGGTTCATGAGGGTCTTCTTAAGGAATATGCGTATGCAGTCAGTAGGCATGATGCCAAGCAAGCACATGTCGAGCATAACAGATGGCAGATCAGATGATCCCCATGGGGTGGGCGTGCCTTACATGGTGAGCGAGATGTTGACTGTAGGGGAGACCAGAGAACTGCTCTTCATGGGAACTGCAGACTGTTCTGCTGTTACACACACCGAAAACATCAAGGATTTCGAGTGGTGTGTAGTGAGCAGGTGCACCATGCAAATGCTTTCAAAACTGGTGGTAGTGACTTGTCTTATGCCACAAAACCTTACACATGCAGATCTGTGGCAATTCACAGCTGGGATCATCTCCTTGGTGGCAGACTACAGAATGGGCTGTATTTATATAGCAACTGTGATAGGGTGGTGCTAAATATTTGTCAGTTTGCTACGCTACGAGTCTATACGCACAAATTTGTGCACTGAATTTATGACAGAACACTGGCTGCTGACAGATTTTATATATTTAAATTTTGTTATATATCAGATTGTCCCTAAACTGGTGTGTGTATATAATTGTTACACTGAATTTAGCTGTTAAGTTTCCTGCAATCGAAATAAGGTGCAGATGGATGCAGATATCCTTGCACCAAGTTGAAGACATAAGGTACAATTCAAAGCGTGAGCAAGCCCAATTTTAGCACTGTTTCAGGGTTGATGATGCATTCGTAAGAGTAACTACTTTTGATTGTTCGGCCATGTTTGCCATGTTCTGCTCCTTGACCAGACGAGGTTTGGTATTAATAACAACCTTCCCGTTGGTGAGTGTGATAAATGTCGAGCCATCTGTATGTGCAAGATGAACAATACTGTTATGCTGGGAGGATTATCCGTGTTTAGCCGTTATCTCCAATTTTTGACAAATTAACTTCGACTTCCTAGTATTTTCTTGTCTGTAGTGACAGAGAGTGAATTATGTCAGCTAAAAGGGAGAGGAATTTGATCCAAGGGTGTGTGCCAGATTATCTATAAGATGCTAGCAGAATAATGAAGTTGGAGGTGAGCTAGGTCTTTACTAACACGTTCACATATCAGTGCCCTGTATGCTACAATAGCAGGATAGACATTTGGCATCTTCACATGCAGCTAGCATCCATATACTGGACAACACAGATAGAGGAAAAGGTAAGCAAGCAAAGGCAAGGTGCATGGACTTGTCTGGCCATAGTGGCTATAAAACTACTACTGTTGTGTCGGATGGTTATTATCTAAACTTATTCATTAAATAGGACAGTCTTTGTTCTGTTGTCAGAATTATCTGTTACCTTGAAATGTTGAAAACAGGAATCATGGGTTTGCCAAACCTGTTGTGTGTCCATTTCTATAGTGTTTGTACAAGTTGGATCTTCTGAATGGATTTTGATTGAATTTGGTGCAGATGGTTCAACTACAGCTGACAGATCACCTCTTAACCTTTATTTTACTGGGGTGGATATTTAAATTTTAATGCATTGGTTTATGAAAAATGGATTATTTGAGCCCCCAAAAAATTATGAAATAAATGTGGAAAAACAAAACAAATTATGCAGCAGGTCTTAAAAATGCAGTAAATTTCCTTGTTGCATAAATATATAAAATTAATTTCCAGGAATGCTTTCCTACATGTGTTCATGCAGGACTTTGGCGCATATTGGTCTAATACAGTGCTTGCTTTACACGAGACTTCATGACAACTGTCAGCTTCATACAGAAAACTGGTATTATATGAAATGTAGCAGACATTTTAGTACAATATTTTCTACTGTTTCCTCGAGCCACTGGAGCTTTATGTTGCTCTGCATTACACAACTGTAGTATTCATTTGTCACAAGAATTCAGCATAAGATGGATACGATGACTGACAGCTGTTTGTTAGGATAAGATTTTTACACAAGGACTGCATCAGCAGGGAACTTACAGGCAAAAAGTTTTAAGGTTAACTTATGCATTACAATGTGAAAATTGCCATTCACATTGAGTATCAGTGTAAACTCACCAATGCCATGATTGTATTTGTACACTCTTTCTTCTACACATGTGCAAAGTATAGACTGTGCAGTCCTTTCATATTGACTTTGCTAATATGTGCAATAGGAACATGTTGGATGTGTTTTCCTGTGTTCATGCTTTAATTACAAGGTTTTGATGTGAAATAATCTCAGCTGATTACTTAGGCAACTGCAATTTTTACAGGAGTAGAAATAAGCAAAGTAAACTAATTTTAAGTTGTCTGTTTTTATGACATGACTGTCAACATGGCAAAACACACTGAACTTAGTTTAGAAACAATGCAGTACATCCATCCCGTGCTTTATGGACATACTCTATTCTATGAATACTGCAAGGCAAAAATCCATAAAGCAATAACCCTGTCTTCATTAATTTAAATGGCAAAAATTATGGCCTGTGTGCTTGCCTGACCCACTTTTACAGACCATTTGTCTGTAAAAGTGAAAAAGTAGTCCTTAAAGACCAGGCACAAATTATCATCGGACGTTGAATTGCATATCCGTAACACGACAGACAGACATACATTCAGTGTGCTTTACCAGTTAAAGTTACTGTCACTTTGTAAGCCAAGACATTCAGCTGTTTTGCATCATCATATATATTTTTATTACTGACTTACTGCATACTTCAATCAGTTCTATGGAATTTGTTAAATGTTGCAATATATTTTCTGTATATTTTCTGTGTATTTCACTGTTACAAGATGCTATCTTGTTTATGCTTGTGAAGGTGTTTTATATCTCCCATTATCCCAATCCACTAATTGCAAATCAGTTTTTGGCTTTTTGACAAAAAAACTTATAGATTGTTTTGGGTTCATAAAAACTCTCTGGCAGCACACCAAAACTTCATAACAGAAATTACATTCATTTGAATATCTTATGGATATTTACTTCTTCATGAGGGCCCTACCAACATGGAATAATCACCATATTGGACACTTCATCATAAGGTAGGTGCAAGGATGATGCTACAAACACCGACTCTGAGAACAAGACAGCAGTACTGCTCAACACATCATTCGAAATGAAGTTTAGTGACCTTGACAGGATGCAGGATTGTGTACTCTTCCAAAACAACCCTACCTCAAACAAGGATATGAATTGGTCCAAGTTGTACACACTGTGTGCAACTACTCACTGTATGCAAACGTTAAAAGAAAAATGCATATTGGCTGCATTGCACAAAATATCAACTTACCTTACTTCCCATCGGGCTTGATGCCAATATAGCCCTTACATTTTAATTCTGAAACTCTTAAGTGATTGGAAATTAAAGACTTTTTTTTCATATCCATGCACCTGCAGACCTAAATGTAACTTTCAGTAAAAAAGTTAAAACATTTTTGCAGTCCCAATTTGCTAGACATTATTCAAAGTCACAAATGCAAGGTCCCACAACAAGAATGGGAGGGGAGGAATGATGGTTCATCTCATATTTACAAGATCTTAAATGAGCAAATACCATGGTATTCTTGGTTAGACAATACCATTCCTGTACGTATGAAAACTATATTCTGATGACACAAGTTGCAAATAAGTTTGAACAAGTAATGAGGAAATGCTGGGTGAGTGTGGCATTAGGTAAACAGTGTCACTTCATTGCCAGTAAACAGGAAGGGAAACTCAACACTGCTAATATAGTAAAACATAAACTCAGCACTAGTAATATCCCATAACAAAATCTGTCATTTAAGAGACACAACAGTTTGGGTGCTTTACACTGCTCTGGGGATTAATAATAACTTGAGACTTGGAAGGTAAGTAAGAAATGTGGTACTGATTGCGTAACCGTAGTTGCGCTGTCCTGCTGTCTCCAGTCCCCAACGCTAGGAGTTACTCGTATGGGTCAGAATACAAAGTCTTGAGATACCTGTATACTAAAGACGGGATTATAAAATCCACCAAATTTGGAATGAATTTTCTGGAACATAATAAACCCCACAAGGCAGTCATCCTCACAGTCACCACTCTTGGAACCATGCATCTGCACCAAGTTCCATCATAAGGGAACTATTATTTAAGAAATAACACAACTATTTAAAATGAATGCTCCCATTCTGCAAATATCTACACAGTAACCCACCTTCCAGGTGCCATCATTCCCTCAACATAAGAAATGTACAGAAAAAAAAAAGTGATTAATCATTCTGAATCAATTGCAATTCTCAGTGTAAGAACTGTGAGTCACGATTGTATATTTCGATATCCAGCTTCTCTTACATTGACGACTAACTTATAATACCACAGTATCTTAAAACTCAGAACCAGGACAGCATATTATAGTGACGAGGTTACAGGCCGGATGGTCTGGGGTTTATATCCCTGCATGGAAAAGAGGTTTCTCTCTTCAAAATGACCAGATTGGCCGTGGAATGCGCTCAGCTTCCTACTCAGGTGGTACAGGGGTCATTTCCCAGGGTATGTACCTGATGATTGACCTCTATCTAGTGCTGAGGTTAGGAATGAGTGGAGCTGTACCTTAGCTCTCCTTTTATGTATTCATGGTGTGGACAGGAACAGTTCACCATTTTTTTTAAGTCTTCAGTAAACAATTTCTTTGTGGTTAGGGCCAGTGGAAATATAAATATAGTCCTACTTGAGTATGGTCATGCCTCTGTACCTTGGATGGCACAAGCTTGACTTTGAAGATGAATGCACCTGCCAAACACATCCCAGAAGAAATCTTAAGATACATTTCCCTTCAAATGTTTGGCAACAGTCAAACCACCCCCCCCCCCCCCCCCCCCCCCCCCCCCCCCCCCCCCCCCCCCCCCCCCC
>Ga0123354_10020283_pt1 | contig 10452 bp, 5 predicted proteins | sample TergutLab28metaG_2_FD_97872 | JGI IMG/M metagenome (GOLD analysis project Ga0123354, IMG submission 97872) | Labiotermes labralis P4 segment gut microbial communities from Petit-Saut dam, French Guiana - Lab288 P4 | ecosystem: Host-associated > Arthropoda: Insects > Digestive system > Gut ...
AAAACACTGTTTCCCCTATTTAGACCCCGTTTGGGGGGTTTGGGAACCCCCCCCCCCCCCCCCCCAGTATGTGAAGCTCAAAGCTTATATTAAATTAAATTCAGTGGTAGGTCTTAGGTTTCTTCATGCAACATCTCCTGATGGTACACATTCTTAGCAATTGATAGCACCATGACCTGACACACATCAAGAAAACTTAACAAATCTTCCTATTCCGCATGTAGTAGTCAGGAGAAGTATCAGTTCTCCTGTGAGAGAAAGGTTAGTTGATACTAATAAATAACACTGATTCTGTAAAACATTTTCATTATTTAATTAGGGGGACCACACTTGGTAGCTTTGTGTAGGTCTGTTTACACTTTTAACAGTATTGGTGTGCCCTGATGTTTATGAGTGGAAGCTGTTGTCAGAGATGGATATTTGTTTGTCATGCATTTTTGGTGTGTTTGCAAAATTCTGAAAAGGGACTGTTAGCATCCTCATATCTGTCTGTCTGTCCGCATAGAACAACAGAGTAACAGGTGCTTTACATGATGATCTGTGTACATTTGTGGTAATATTATGCTGAATTCTTCTTAGAATGAGAAATGTTGCAGACAAATATTGTAGAGAAACTCAAAACACACAGTTATGTTCAGAAATGTTTTTTTCAAAATCTATGCTGTTTATGAGATAATATGGAAAAATATGGTAGAACCAAACTGGCCATAGGTGACAGTATAATAGGGCACATGCCCTTTGCATGCTGGTTAACTAAGGCTAGAAATGCACACCCAGAATATATGATACTTATTGCATTTCTACTGCAACAGTGGTTGTATGAACGTGCCTCATTGTCGTTGTGTTATAAGATCATTGCCTCTCTTGGTTGTAATAGGTCCTGTACAGTATAGACATTCTATTACTTTTGCATATGTGGTTTATAGAAACAATTCCTCCATTTCTTAGCAACATTTATAAACTATTTCCTCTGTGTTGAATTGATGTGTAGGTCTAATAAGTGCTATTAGTTAATACTTCATACAAAAAAGCTCTGTGAGGTCAAAGAGGGTGCTCATAGGTTAAGGTATTTAACTCTGTATTTTTGTACCATTGTCAGAGGTTGTTTCCAGAGGTTTTCAAAGGCAAAAATTTGTGAAATTAAAGGGCTGACATATTTAGTCACTGTGTTTCGCCATGGAGACCTCAGTCCAATCACAAATCAGTCCATGTGGGATTTTTGCTAGACAAAGTGGCTCTGGGAAAGGTTTTGCTTTGACTGCTGCAGTTTTCTTCTGTCCATATCTTTACACCAGTGCTCTATACTCATTCATTTATCTGTCACTGGTGCTATGCAATCGCTGGCATTTTTTCAATAATACACTTGTGGAATCAAGTTATTCATCCAATAGTTAGATTTGTCAACAGAAACCTGGGTCTGTATCAGACCCATTTTCAACCTTTAGGAGATGGATTTAAGCGCCAGTTTTTCTGGCTTAGCATGGACATTTAAATTGCTACCAAGTAAACACACACAGAGACCAGCATATAGCATGGTAGGCCATTCACCAGTACACTTTGGAGACCAACATGTGTTCATGTAGGACAATGAAGATTAAGATATGCAGATAATTTTAATTCTGGGAACATTCTTTAACAGCCTTGTGTTTGACTCCACACTTTGGGAACAATATGGCCACTTTTCAGTTTGTTGGTAGTACATAATAGAACAATGGTCAGTGAGAGTGGTGTGCTTAACATTGACATAGTAAATGACAAGACATCGAGAGTGATGTGTTGAGCTTTGACATAAATAATAGAATATTGTTTAGTGAGATTGGTGTGCTTAACATTGATGTAATAAATAATAGGACAGTGAGAGTGATGTGCTTAACATTGACATAATAAATAGTAGGACATTAAGAGTGATGTGCTGGACATTGTTGTGGTAAATTATAGGGCAGTGAGAGTGATGTGCTTAACATTGACATAAATAAGCAGTTGAATTTTATTACTGCAGTTGAATATAAGGAACAACTGCTTTTGCTAGTTACTATATATTGTTTATATAACTGACTGTAGCTTTGGAATATATACAGTGAAGCCGAAGGTCAGTCATTAAAATAACTGTGACAAATGCACAGTTAATTCAAAGCAGCAAGCAGTGCTGACATAATTTGTTGTTCTTTGATGTAGGTATTAGATTAAACTAAAACAAGGACACTTCACACCTTGACTTTTAGCTTTATTCAGTTTATTAGATTTTGCCACAACATGTTTTATTCATGTGCAAAAATGTTGTTTTTTCCCTTGGTATTACAAATAAAATTTCTGTGTCACACCTTGTCACACACACACACACACACATGCGCGCACACACACTCACACACACACACACACACATGTGCGCACACTCACACACACACACTCACACACACACACACTCACACACACACACACACACACATGTATACATATAAAGGTACAAATGCCAGTAGGAATTCATACACTTTTTACTTCTTGGTGTACAAACCTTTGGGATGTGCATCAGGTTTTTGGTCTCCTGTTAATCAGTTGCATTGTCATTATTAAAAATGTGACAGTGTATGTCTGTGTGTTTATTTTTGCTTTAGGTTATTCATACAGGTTATTCATTCTGAAAGCATTGGCAACACTCCAGTTCCATTTAAAATGTTCCATTCTGTATTCATCACTTCTCTCTTATAACACACATTTAGAGTTTTCTTTAAATTCATTTACTAAGTGCCATTTTCACATGCAGTGTGTTTAGATAGCCTATCACATAATTATAGAAAAATGTGTTTTTTTTTTAAGTTCATAGTTGGTGGTTACAGTTGTTTAAAAAATCACATTTTAATTTCATGTATTGTTCACACTCCAAAAAATTGCGATAATTCAGTGCTCAGATGGTCTTGGAGCTCTGTGTATGTTTGTGTGTGTGTATGCACGTGCACATGCATCTATGTGTGTTTCATGGGGTTTGGGGGTGTCGGTGCATGCATGTGTGAATGTGCACATGCATGCCTGCACATCATTTGTGGCATTCAAGTACTGTTTTTGTTGTGACGTTGGAGTGTAATAACATTAACATGTGCTGTAACATTACCAGGAAGGTTGAGTTACACTCATGACCTTACTCATTATAAACATTATAATTCAGATGTTTCCACCTTTGCCATTGCTAGTTCTCAAGATGGCAAAGACTGTTTCATGCAGCCTTACTGTCTGTTGGGGATGTCATGTGTAGCCAGTTAGATGGTTACTGCTGTTACCGAGAAACCTGCTGTCCCCATTGTCAGGGTAGAAAAAATGAGCTAAGTGTAGAAATTGATACATAGTAACAGGTAAGGGAGGGTTGGGTCAGGACATGTAGGAGCCAGTAGTCCTGAAAAGGGCTGTGTTACAAGCCATTGATAAGTTGGCTGTAGCAGAACATCACAGCAGCTGGAGTCACTGCATGCAATATAGAACTCCTTTGTGGTCACCTGTACCTCCAGGCATATGTACCGCTTTACCAGGGAAGTAATAGAGATTGACCCATACCAAAACCTTGAAGAGAGAGGATAGCTTGTCTTGGAACAAGTTTTGGAAGCCTTTCTTTTATGTCACAAAGGAGGTGCAGAAGGCTTCTACTAATGACAGGTCAGGTGGTTTGTGCTTCCTCACAGGCCTTTCCATTTCCTTGTAACCATATTGGGCATTGTCTTCCTGTTCCCTTATGTATATTATGTACTGATTTTTATGTGAAATGGTGGTAACCATCAACCAGGCTGCATAATATTAGAATTAATAGTGGTTAAAATAATGGCATTGATGATAGGTTCTTCTTTCAAACTTTCCTGTGAACAACTGTTAAATTAGTAAAACAGCATTCATTTATGACACTTATAATGTATAAATGCTAATAGATTTTGATATAATTTATTTCAGGACGAGCATGTAGTAAATGGACTCGGCATGTTAGCGTACAGCATTCAAAACAGTAAGTAATGTTACGCTGCTTTGTCATAGTTGTTGGTGCCAATGAAGCTGCATATTTCCCAGATGCTTGTGGCAGAAATTTAGAAGTGTTCTGAAAACCTAATGGTAGATGTGAGCGTAACATGTCAACATTGAGGCCTTCACTTTTTTGGGATGTTACATGGCATAATATCTGAGAGGAGTGAAGACCTCAACTATGGCATGATGGAAGCCTGAAATCTGGCATGTCTTAACACATTGGTATTTTACACTGACAATTCAGTAGTTCCTTGGCCATCTACCAATCTAGGCAGCCATTCAGCACACAGAACTGTTACGTTTATGTATAGTTCCACTTGGGTGTGAACTTGGTCTTTCATATTAATCCTTAGTGCTGAAAGACAACTTCAGTAGACTTGCAGTGTGATGCTGAGATAACTGTATGTCACCTTAAGTCAGGCCAAGAACATAAAAAGTATTGGGGAACTATTTAAGTCATAGGTGCTCTGCGGAGTACACTGGGCATTTAATTCTGGTGCCAAAGGGTTGAAGGAAAAACCATTGATTGTGAATGTATAAGAATCTACTGCTGAGGTGAATATTTACACCTAAGATGGATAAAGTAACAGGAAGCTGAAGAAAACTGTATAATGAGGAGGCTCATAGTTTAAACTACTTGCCACACACTGGTGACATGATCAAATGAAGGGCCAAGAGTTGGGTGGTCATGTGGCATGCATGGTGGAGTCAAGAATTGTATATAGAATAGTGGTCAGAAATGAGAGGAAAAGACCACTCTGAAGACTCAGGAAGTAGATGGGAGAATAATATTACAAGTTATGAAATGTCCACAGGGTGTAATAGGAGCTGGGGTAGCATAGTTGGTATGGGAACTTCGCTATGGGCTGGATAGTCTGGGGTTTCAATTGCACCAGGGGCAAAATATTTTTCTCTTCTCTGCTCTGGGGCCCACACAGCCTCCTATCTAAAGGATACTGGGGTTCTTTCCTGGGGTAAAGTGACCAGAGCCTCAAGTTAAACACTTACACCCATCTAGTGTTGAGGTTAAGAATGAGCAGAGCTATATGCATTCATGGCACGAACAGGGAACACTTTGCCTTTTGTACATTTACCACAAGGTATAATAATTCCAGTTTGTTTTGCTGTCTTATTGCCCATAATCATAGATACTCCCAGTGTGTTCTGAACACTGTCATCATAATATTGTTCTAATGTGGGGTCATATATGTAGATTGTCACCTATCTGTCTTGCCTCCCTGGGTCAGCCCTCTTTTTTGTACTTACCTCATAAATGTCTTAATACAATGTTTCTCACACTTCTCATGTAAATGATGAGGTATTTTTGCTGTGGTTATCTCATAAAGGATGAGATATCCAGTTTCCTGTACATATCTTGCAAAAGGTGAGATGTTCTTTAATTGACTCATCCCCATTGTGCACTGATCAGTAGGTATATTTATGTATTGTACAGTCATGCACAACACAGTCAACAGCTCTTCTAGGTAACCAGTTTCAGCCTACCTCCTGGTCATCAACAGACCTATATGTTATCTGGAACTTTTGAAAAAACCATGTAATAGTCCATGTATTAACCTGGGAGAGAGATCTCATTCCCTTGACGCAGATGTCATAAAACTTATTAAAAATGGTGCAAAATTGGGCGAACAAACATTTGTATTAAAAACAAGAATATATTAAGTGGGAATTGTAAAGAAAGTAAGCAGTTTAAAATATTCCTTGTAGTGTATAGTGCACACTGCAGCCTCTGTTTCCACAGTCTTAGAATCGATAATGTATGTGAAGATGATCTAGTGCTCTAAGGAATTTTCAGTATGTTTAAAATGTGTGGGAACACTCCACGTTTGACTGTAGTAAACGTTGTTAATACACAATTGTTTCTTCATCCAATTTTACACTATTTTTGACAAGTTTTATGACATTTGTGTACAGGGAATGAGATTTCTTGCCCAGTTTAATATATGGGCTATGGTATGGTTTTTTTTGTAAGTCCTGTTTAGTGTATAGGACTGACGATAGCCTGGGTGTAGGCCGAAACTGGTAACCTAGAAGAACTGTTGACTGCGTTGTGCATGACTGTGTTTTAAATAAAGATATTTAAAGGCATTATGATTGGGTCATTATTTGTTTCCTAGACCTCAGTTCATACCTCACAGAGAACAGTGTACCCATTGCATGGAACAATCTCATAGATGATATCTTGTGAACCAATTAATGCAAACTAGCTGAGATTACTGCATTTCATAGATGGTACAGAGTTCAGAAATTGTGATAATCCTTTCTGTTATGTTATGTAAGAGTATTTTGAGTTTCTTTCACATCGTGTTATTTTATTTCTGTTTTGCATGGATCCATAGTAATTGAATTTGTCTGTCATGGCTTGCTCTTGAGAATATTTGGTTGATTTGATACAAACAGGTAATGGAAGTTCAAGGTGCTCTTCACAATGGTTTTTTTTGGTAGGCCATCAATGTAGATATATATATATATACATGTATGTTTGTGGAATTGAAATGTATGTTGGATCCAGTCTAGTGTTTTCCTAAACCATTCACAAAATTAAAAAACATTGGTAAAGTTACTTTTTGTGTATGAATTGTTTAGTTACAGGTGTCAGTAGTTCAGACTACGACAGTGTGTGTTAGGATGTTAAGTGAATGATGAATTGGAAGGGAGGTGTAATGACTTGTCTGTGGTACTGCAACAGCATTTGCAGGCAGGGACTGAGGAGAAGTGTGACAGGTCTTAGTAAACTGCGGGCTGCAGTTTAAGTCCAGGACCTCTTGAATATAAAGTAAGAGCACTACCCATTTCACCATGACATTTGATCAGTGAAGATGCTGAATAGATTTTGCAGTATTATTACTGTGGATAGGATCCAGTGTTATACTGTTGTTGTAGTCTTATTGAAACTGTAGAGTGTAATCTCAAAGGGTTAGTCTTAAAATAGTAGGATCATAACATTTGCACGTTTGTGAAGGGAGATTTAATTGCTATAATTTGTGAAGTGTTTTGGCACCCTGTGTGAAGGTTGTTAACAGTAATAGATTATAAATGTGTTTACAGAATTTGTTGTTAAAACAACAGAAGGCCAGGCAGTCCTCATTTAATATTGGATTTACATTCTGGAAAACTGCAATGCAGAGCACAGTGACACAGAACAGAGCAACAACAAAGAGCACGCACACTGCGGAGTCTGGCTATTGAACATCCTGTCAGCTGCCAGCAAAAACAATGCTAAATCTGAGTCCAGGCAGTGTTTTTCTAGTGTTTGGTCATGAACATTTGTCAACATTAACCCTTTGGTGCTGGTATTAAGTGCCCAGTTTATACTGGGTAGTATATGAATGGCCTCTCCTTACTTTGCATGTTCTTGGTCAATGACTTAAGGTGATGTTCAGTTCTTTGCTTCACACTGCACATGGACTGAAATTGTGTTGATGCAAAAAGATTAAAGAAGAAAAATGTTGTTTGGGGCAGTGGTAAATAAGGATTGTCTGTACCTTTCTTCACCTGGATTTCTTTGTCATTATCTCCATGTCTAGTGGATAATGGAATAGCAGATTAAGAACTTAGAATTTACTTTGTAATTAAAATAATATATATAGAATGAGGGTTTGAATCACATCTAGAACTACCACAGCACTTGCGCATCACAGTAACAGCTGTGGCGGCTGTATATGTTGGGAAGAGTATGGTGTAATTGTGTAATGTCTTTGTGTGTCCCCTGTAAAGGCTGCAGTAGAGGAAGGGAAACAGACAGTGACAGCAGAATTTCTTGTATGTGTATTTTAAAGCTGTATGTTTATGTTTATAGTACCAGCATCATAGTGGTGTTTGTTTATAACTCTTATTACATCTTATTAATTTTTTTACCAGAATGAGTGTAAAAGATTATGTCAGTTCATAGTATGCAGGTTTTCCAAACACTTTCTCTTTGACTTTGTTTAACAGGTGTTTTGTTTTTATTTTTTTGCAAATTGGCTGATGAACACTAGATATAATGCGTACAGTTAGTGTTTGTGATTAGGCCACACAGGGGATTGAAGTTTTCCCACTGTTTCTGCAGACATGATAGTCATCATTCTGAGGATGAATAACCTCTTCTGATGACTCCCCAAGTTTTTGGAAAAAATTTTTCTTCTCTTCTTTTTGTTATGATGATAAGACATTCCCTCTTTGTTGGTACTGTGGCCATCCTCCTCCCAGTTAGGCCATCACCTCCTCTACTCTTTGACTGCCAGAGCTATGTAAAGACCCTCCAATAATCTCCAGATTCACAGTTCTGAAGTGAAAACTATGATGTTTGCTGAGATTCTAGGAAACCTTTAGTTTTGAAAGCTGATTCTATACATTGGATGCAGCCTTGAAATCTGACTTACTGACTTATTTGTGCCTACTTTCTTACCTACTTATTTACTTATCTACTCTCTTATTTACTTACTTACTTCCTTAATTACTTACTTACTCACTCGAAGGAACAGAGTCCTTCTTTAGAAGCTCTCCGGTTCTTAGCTAGTCAAGAAATTTCACGCATTGTGTAGAACCCAAAGGTTCGTTACCACATTTACAAAGGCCCGCCACCTGTCCCTGTCCTGAGCCAGATGAATCCAGTCCATGCTCTCCTTCCCATTTCCTGAAGATCCATATTAATATTATCCTCCCATCTGCACCTGGGTCTTCCAAGTGGCTCTACCCTCAGGTTTCCCCACCAAAACCCTGTATGTATAGCTCCTTTCTCTCTCATTCTTCTTGATTTGATTACCCAAATAATATTTGGTGAGGAGTACAGATCATTAAGTACCTCCTTATGTAGATTTCTCCATTCCCTGTTACCTCTTATGCCCAAATATTCTCCTAAGCACCCTATTCTCAAATACCCTCAGCCTGTGTTCCTCCCTCAAAGTGAGTGACAATCAAAGGAATGGAACTGAGATATTACATAAACATGTGCGTTGATAAGTATGTGGTGGCATTTCATGCAGTATGGGGCATATTGCAAAACTGTTTAAAATAGATGCAGCTGCTAATGTGATTTGTGTTTAAAAGAAGATACCTATTTTATACAATCAAGTGTTTAAGGGAAGTCAGGTTATTTGAACCCATATGTGGTGGAGATTGACCTAACAGTATTTGCCACAGAGAGGACATGCCTTTACCATACAGAATGAATGTGTATTTTTCTCAGCATAAACTGGGTATTGGGTTCAGATGAGATTTTTGTATCAAATCAGCTGTTCTTGATCATAAATTGTATGTATCTTTTTCCAGAAGTGGTCAACGAACGAAATACACCCAACAGCCATACCCTCAAATCCGATATTTTCAGTCATCTGCGGCATTATGTAAGTCTTCTTTTACATACAATCCAAAAGTACATGATGTTTTGATGATGTAGATCGGTGACCTTTGTCATTCTGCTTGAACTCTGATGTCTGATCAGCAGTAATCTTGTCAATTTTGTTATGATGGTTTGACTGACGTCAAGTGACCTTCAGTATTTGTGTGTGTGATGTGTGCATTTATGTTAAAACCAGTGATGCTGCTCATACTGAGCTATATGTTTGGTTTAACATTCCTTTTGGCACCCAGAATACAGAAGTGTGGTTTTACAGTCATGCAAGTGTTTATAAATATCTCATTGTGCCCCTAAAGCTGTTCTGTACTGATACTGTTGTTTTTCTGTTGTTGTTTATTAGTTTTATATACTGACATAGAATAAGTAAAGAATATTAGCATGTGTGTTTATGTGCGTATGTGTCATAAACAAGTAGCATGTAAGATTTGAGGCTTTCAGGCCAGCTGTTAGTGTATATCACTTTTGATTTCAAAGTCCTGAAGTTTCAAATGCTTAATTTTGTTCCACACAGAAGGTACATACAAGGGACAATTGAGGTTCATATTTTTTGGGATGTGGTAAACATTGATTGACCTTCCAGAGGAGTTTGCTGGCTCCATCTTTCAGTACCATATTGTACAACACTTAGTCTTCATCATGAACACTGTGAAAATGTAAAAGTATGTAAGGGAGAATTGAATGGAGAGGTTTTCATTTGTATGGACAAATAAAAAAAATATTTTTTGTGTTTGTGGGCAAGAAAGGGAGGTTAAAATACATTCAGAACCATGGCTTGAAACATAAGGTGTGCAAGACAGAGATCTGCTCAAGTAAAATAAATACAGTTTTGCTGGTTCTGTACATGTGCAGCCAACTTTAACAGGTGGCTGCCTTAGGGAGGGCCATCTTTGTACAGTTTGCTATATATACAGGGTGTTCCAGGAGGAATGCGCCAGACTTCAGGAGGGTGTTCCTTATGTTAAAGTATACCTATATAACCCAAAACACCTATGTCCAAAGTTGAACGGTTACGGAGATAATGGCCAGAGAAGTTTGAAACTTTGACAGCTGTTACACACTTATTGATTACCAAATACATATTAAAACTGGCAGGA
>Ga0123354_10020285_pt1 | contig 10452 bp, 6 predicted proteins | sample TergutLab28metaG_2_FD_97872 | JGI IMG/M metagenome (GOLD analysis project Ga0123354, IMG submission 97872) | Labiotermes labralis P4 segment gut microbial communities from Petit-Saut dam, French Guiana - Lab288 P4 | ecosystem: Host-associated > Arthropoda: Insects > Digestive system > Gut ...
ATTCAAGATGAAAAGGAAGAAAAAAGGGAGGAGGGGGGGGGGAAGGGGGGGGGTGGGGGTGGGGGGGGGGGGGGGGGGGGGGGGGGAGAGACTTTTATGTGCCTGGAGCGTCAGAAAACACAGGGTCTTTGCTGACTACACATGGCCTAAGTTATTACATTTTAAAATGCTATATTTCTATACATAAGAAAAACAACGCATTCAATTTATTGTATTTTCGTGGACGAGGAATTGGTGAGGTTGTCTCTGCACAAGCACCATGCCTTGAAAGCGTAGGAGTGAGCGCACGTAACTTATGTCCCACACATTCAATATTTCGGCGTTAGGCGTGTGGCAAGATTCGCTTTGAGGTTTCATTATTCCGGCACAAAGAGAGCCCGGTACGTTTCGATATTCCGGCACAAAGAGAGCCCGGTACCTTTTGGACAGGAGCCTTGGAGGTCCCAAGTTTTCTAAAGGGACGAGGAACGTCATTTCTCATACCAGGGATCGACACCCGGTTATCCAGCGCTAGTGGCCATTGCAATGCCTTTAGAGAAACAAAGCAGCTTGTATGGACGATAATTGCGGCATGTCATGGCCTAGAAATGATTACAGATGTTGATACTGTATGCCTTTTGAAGTTTAAAATGACACTCATTTAACGACAAGACTAACAAAAGCTGGAGTGTAACCCCACGATCAGCTGGATTCAAACGACACTGCTGAAAACACGCGAGAAAATGCCTTTTAAATACACTCGGATATGAAAAATATTTTGTGCCTTAATGTGTGAGTTACTTATTTGACAGACCTGTCTTAAGGCGAAGAACAGGACTGCAACGGTGTGTATTTTCAATTAATCCGTGAGTTTTTAAAGTAGTAATTCCTTTCTAAGTAGTCAGGAATTTATAAACTAACGATTACAGTATTTTGTGTACAGAAGTTTGTGTTTAACGTTTATACACATACTGTTAGGTTTAAAAATGAGTAAAAAGTTAAAGTGCACCCTTGTACAGGTACTGAGGCTCTGTACAGGCCATACGGCCCCTAGGGATAGTAGAGGTACAGCTCTACTCTTTCTTGACCACGGCACTAGAAGAGTGTGAGTGGTCAGTGTCACACCACGGCCGCTCTTTACTCCCGGGAAATATCCGGTACCCGTTGTACAGGGGGCTGGGTGGGCCCCAGGCCCGGTCTGGACAGGTGCGGAAAATTTCGCCTCCGCCGGGATTCGATCCCCGGACCGTGCAGCCCGTAGTCATTCGTTATACCGACTGAGTTACCCGGCCTACACATTATATTTAAGAATAATGCATACATAAATACATGCTGTGTATTCTCATATTTAAGGCTGCTGATGGCTGTGACATGCCTCAGCCGGTTAGTCGCCGACATTTTACCTTAGAAGCCTGGGTTCGATCTTAGGCCAGTAAAGTTTCTGGTGCATAAAGTGACCCTGGGACAGTTTATTCTCCCCACACCTTGTTTATCACTGTCGGTATTATTCAATCGGTGCTCCATATTGATATGTCATTCATCTACCGCCGCGCTGTATAATCTTAGCTGTTGATAGCGTCGCTATGTAAAATACTTCTCCCTCTCTGTCCCCAAAACTGGTTAATCTTTGTAGTACTGGGTTTGTTCTCTGTGAGGTAGGAAGTGAATTTTTGCGTGTAATTCAGATGAACTTAAGGCTTAAAAGTTTAACCGTTAAAATCTTCGCTCTTCCGGGATATTACGCAGCGTAGAGTGGTAATTCCTTACCGATGTTTCGGGAAAACTTCTCGGTCCCATGTTCAAGGGTCAAGTCACCCAAGTTTTCTCGACCCTTGAAGGTGTGACCGATAGTTGGTCCCGAATTGTCGGTACGGAATTACCACTGTACGATTCGTAGTATCCCAGAAGAGAGCAAATCTCATCTCCATTGCGGCGGAATGAAACTGGTTTAATCTTTAAGTCTATCCTTGGAACTGGTTTGTGATACGAATTTCTGCTATCGATCTCTGTATTGTTTTCTTACCTTCTACTCTGCGTCTCTTCTGTTCAGGTTTTCTGTTAATTTGTGGTTATGGGACGTGCAAAATTTCACTACACATTTTACAAACACAGTAACATTGAAACATAACAATCACTACAGTAACATGGCACACACACACACACACACGCAAACACACACGGACTACACTAAGTATCCCTGATCCCTACTGTCGTCTCCCGAGGGATAACAGACAAATCCCGTGACGAAATCTTCAAACTAGTGTGACCAGCAATTAGCACATACCAGTAGGAGAGGGGGAGCTTTTGGAGGGGGGGATGCTGTGGGTCCATGCGAGATGGTCGCGAACCTAGGAAAGGAGGGCGTGGTTTCCAAACACACGTAATGGGATTGGGAGAGGTTGGATTGGTCTAGACATTGATAGGATTTGTGTCATTGGTAGATTCTTAAGCGAGAGATGATTACATTAGCTGTTTGACTAGAGGGTGCTAGGGGAATCGATGTAACAAGTCTTAGTGCAAGACTGCTCTTGTTTGTTAAAGTGCCGCTCTCTTTGTATTAAATGTCGCATCCCACAGTCCAGCGGTTCATATTTTGTTTTCTCGACACGGTTCTGTGTTCAGTTGCTCGTACTTTAACCAGAAACTACAGTTACAGCCTTTCTTCTCTCTCTTCTTCTGTTTTTCTTCTTCTTTGTCTCCAATTTCTGTTTAAGTGCATGGACATATTTCACTGTCCTTTTTCATAAAAAAAAAGTAAGGTAAAGATCACCCTAGAACAGGTCATGAAGGCTCAGAGGGGGAGTGGAGGTATAGCTATACTCTTCCTTTAACCTCGGCTCTAGATGGTGGTGGGTGGTGAACGCCACGCCTCGGCCTCTTTAACCCCCGGGGAAAGAGACCCGCTACCCATTTTACAGGAGGCTGAGAGAGCCTCAGGGCCGGTCTGGACGGGTGTGGAAAACTTTACCTCCACCGGGATTCGATACCCCTACCGTCCTTCCCGTAGCAAATCGCTATACCGACTGAGCTATCCCTTTCAAATTCATAAAGCGAAACAATATCTTGTAATTTTAAAATGAATTATACAGATGTTTGTGTCTGTGTAGTTATTTAGGACACACCATGCAGTCGGCACCAGATTTGCTGTATACAGTGTCTTGAAGTCACGAAGCTGCGAACGGACTTGTGAAAGCGCGCATGCCTCGACTAGTTCAGCGCCTACGCAGGGCTTGCGAAGCGTCATATAATGAACAGTATGTAACATGAGATAAAGCATACGTTATTTGGACGCAGTAATTAAAACGTACGTCCTTATGCATGAATAATATCTAGAATTAGTTGATATATTTGATGAAATTTAATACTGAGAAGCCACAGTAGATTTTTTTTGAGTTAATTTATGCATGTAGATTGTGACGACAAATTTACGTCGATGGCAGATTGGACTCCCACCGCGTTTCTCGTCAATTTCTCATTTAAAATCACTGGGCATTTATACTGTAGCCAAAACATCATCATTTACATTTATGCTTGTTTTTCTAGGTGGCTAGTATTTAAGCAAAATGAAAGAAGAATAACCATTGATTTTTATTTATTATGACAGGAGGGCACAAATTCCGGACGCCTGGTTGCCCGGGCAGCTAAACCTTTTATGGTGTCGCCTAATATTTTCAGCACAATTACTGCATTTATTTTCCTTGCGTACAACAAACATATCAGTACACGCGAACCGAGAAGAAATACGTACAAGGTTTACAGGCCACTCAAGACGCGTGGATTCTCAGCATGGAAGTAGCTTCACGCCAACCTCCTGGCGTCTAGAATTTTCAATTGGCTTCTAGATTATTTTTTTTTTAAATGTGTGGACTTTTGGAGAACGGTATTTGTACGGCGACTGCCTTTATATCTGCTAGAAATGATCGCTAACAGATTTGACGTACGCAGAATCACAAACAAGTTTTTTGGCAAAAATGCCACAGCTGGTGTACACCCATAGGCCGTAAACCTTGTACCGACTAAAGTTAGCACTAAAGCTGTCGGCGAATGTAGGACACGTGCTGCTTATTTCAGAATTCTTCGTTTTGAATATGTTTTTGTAAACCGACAACTGTTACATTTCCCGACGTGGATTCCGTTCTTGGGAGCCGATTACCCATTGACACGGCGCCTCATCTCAGGAGTACGGAGTTCTCAGCTACACAGCTTCTAAAACGTCAAAACTCGCATTTTGCGACGTTTTACTCAGTCATTTCAGGTCGGAATAATACATTAAATCGGCCACGACCTTTAACATTGCCTTCTCAAACCATCCGTATTTATTCACTCGTTGCTACCAGGCTGCTGATAAGTCCTTAGCCCGACCAGGAAGGAAACAAACTCGGAAGCATATCAAGGACGCGCGCGATTTCAACAACATCGAGACGCGAGCTGTCATCAAGTTTTTTCCCCTGTAAGGCAAGGCGCCGAAGGAAATTCACGCCGTTCTGAGAGAAACAATAGCTTGTTTCCTTCCTGGTCGGGCTAAAGACTTATCAGCTACCCTGAACATGAAGCATCCAGATGAATAACCATAAAATAAACACTAAGACATTGCAAATTCTTTGACGACTAACAAGAATATTTGGTAAACACGCAGTTAAGGTCATCTCTGTATATTCCATAAAGGAATGTGAGGATGAAAGCATAGCAGCACGCATTATTAACCTCGGCGATACACGAAGGTGGGTGGCCAACTGCACGCCCTGGCAACTTCCACTGAATAACTGGCTGGCTAGGCCCAAGACACAGTCTGGACGATTCGGAGAAGAGAAAGTTACTTGCGCCTGCCGGTAATCGAACTACGATTCCTCGGTCGTTTAGAACGTAACTTAGTCACTACACGGACTAGCTGATAATATTGCATTGATGTGTTGATATTGGTTTAAAGGAGCGTGCGATGAGCAAGTTGTGTAGTACGCATGAAACACATGAGAATTGCATACCGAAGTTTGATTATTAGAAGTCCTGAAGAGACAAAATAGATGGAAGGGTAATCTTAAAATGTATTTTAAGGAAAGAAAAGGGTGTGGATTGGACTTAGTTGGCCCAGGATGCTACCAGCCCTAAGATTTTGTGAATACGGTAATAACATTTCCGATATCATAAAGTGCGAGGAGTTTTTTGACTTGCTGAGCGACTATCATCTTATCCATGTAATAAAGAATGCAGTTTAACAGAACTATTGTGTAATAAAACAATGTTTCTGTCTGAATGGCGCGAATATCCTTCGGCGCCTTGCCTTGCAGAAAAGAAGAAGAAGAAGAAGGTGAAGAAGGAGAAGAAGAAGAAGAAGGAGAAGAAGAAGAAGAAGAAGGAGAAGAAGAAGAAGAAGAAGAAGGAGGAGGAGGAGGAGAAGAAGGAGAAGAAGAAGAAGAAGAAGCAGAAGGAGAAAGAGAAGGAGACGGAGAAGAAGAAGGAGAAGGAGAAGAAGAAGAAGAAGAAGAAGAAGGAGGAGGAGGAGGAGGAGAAGGAGAAGAAGAAAAAGAAGAAGGAGAAGAAGAAGAAGGCGAAGAAGGAAGAGGAGGAGGAGGAGGAGAAGAAGAAGAAGAAGAAGAAGAAGAAGAAGAAACTTGATGACAGCTCGCGTCTCGATGTTGTTGAAATCGCGCCCATCCCTGACATGCTTCCGAGCTTGATTCCTTCCTGGTCGGGCTAAGGACTTATCAGTACCCCGGTAAATGTTGTCTGTACAAAAATGCTACATGTTTTGACGCGGTCTGTTTTTCATCAGGCTAATAATTAGGATTATTAGAAAGACAAAATTTACTGTTTTTTAATAAAATAACTGTGTTCGTCTGTGTTCTTCATTGTACTGATAGAAATAGTATGTCTTCCGTTTAACAATAGGACTGCTTGCTCTTCGCGAAGGACTCTGCTGCGTGGAGTTCTTCGTTTATCATCACTTCAGGTTCATACGTGATGTTAAGGCAATCATTTTGTTCATTTTGTGACATCAAACGTTGCGGGTGAGTGGTTGGCATTCTTGCTTCTGATTCGGAAGATCGCTGTCAGCCTGGAATTAAGGATTTCATCGTTTTATTCATTTCCGCCTGGCAATTTCTGGCATAACACTTTAAGTTTGTACAGGATCGTTTCCTGTAATTTATTAATATTTGATTATCCTATCACTCGCTGCTATATAATCTGAGGTGGTATTGGAATGTGGTTAAATAAACGAGAATAAATAAATATATGATATAAATACATGGCACATTGATCAGATAAATAAATCTGGTATATATAAATGTATGATATGAATTCGAAGTATGTGCCCATTATTCAGACGCGCATACTGCCTCAGTCTACCCTGAAGATGGAACCATTATGTTAAACAGCAACGTAGTCACCGAGCTACTGGGCTACGGTGTCATGTACAGTTCATTCATTTAGTAGTCTGTCTTACGACAGGTCCAAAGCTTCTTCCAAATCGAGCTTTCCACATAGTGCGATCTAGAGCTTCCTCCTTCAAATGAGAGTATCCTCTGCTTTCCTTAAGGTCATCCAGTAGCTTCCTACTTCTTCTTCCTCGTCTTCTTATCACTCCTATCCCCCTTTTATCTTTCCTTCAATAACCAGTTGTAGAAGGCAGTTTCTACGCAAAATGCGACCAATCCTTCCGTTGACTTATTTCATGTAGGACATTCCTCTTTTCCTTGAATCTAAGTAATACTTCTTCATTTCTCACATGATCGGTCCAACTGATCGTCTCCATCCTTCTCCAGCACCACATTTCAAAACTTTCCAGGTGTTTCTGATCTATTGCCCGAAGCGAAATTTCAGCACCATATAGAGCTATGCTCCAAATGTAGCATTTTACTAGTTTCTTCCTCAATGCATGTTCAAAAGGGGAAAATATATCCCGCAATCGTCTCTTTCACACACTTACCAACTTACCTTACCATTCGATATACATGCACCAATAATGATTCATTCTCAGGTTGTTTACAACACACAGCCTAAGGCTGACGTAACATAGCCGAAACATGTAGCTGTGTGTGGATATATACTTGCATTAGATGGTTAATTTCTGGTGTGTGTATGAACACAAAGGAATTAACCATATTAGACTAATATCAGCCGGTCCCAATGGCCGCGCGGTCTAAGGCTTAGGTCTGCGGCCCGCTTGCTTGCTGGTATTATGGGTTCGAAAGCCCGCCGGTGACATGGATGTTTGTCTCTTGTAATTGCTGTGTGTTAACAGGTAGAGGTCTCTGCGTTTGGCCGATCACTCCTCCAGAGGAGTCCTACTGAGTGTGGTGTGTTTGATTGTGACCGTGAAGCCCCGTAAGGGGGAACCCATGGCCCAGAATTGGGTCGAAGCGCCATAGTAAAAAAAAAATTTGGATGTTTTATAGGCCGAAGTAGCTGCTGTATGTGTAGCAGTGTCGTTGACAACATATAAGCTGAAGAATGAAGTCATGTCAATGTTATACAGACCCGCCGGTTGGAGGATTGATGTGTGGATAAGTTGCAGGGTTGTGTAATAAACCCCTTTACACGTAGCTGCCTTCATTACAGAAGTGGAGCAAGTCCTCCACGTCTGGCGCTGTGCTGTTCAGCAGATATTGTCGAAGAGGCTTGGGGCCACTTCCTGTTGATCTCAACGCGCCAGTCAGCCAGTCACTGCCAGGTGGATCCTCTCACCTCGGCAGGCGCTGACGTCCCTCTTTGTGCCACAAGGAACTGGGTTCCATTTCCGGGATCAGCTAGTCGTTTGTTTGAAATCTGTGGTTCGTAGACCGCTGTTTGGTTTATGTGCTACTTGTAGTGCCAAGCAGAGACTTGGCGCTACTTAGGCAGGATTAACAGCAAATGGTGGCAGTACGGGATCCGAGGCTATCAGAGCAATGTTAATCTTAATGTGATGGGATGTGACACGCTGCCTAAAACTTTGCCCTGATGTCGAAGACAGACGGTGCTGAAGTATCTTCCAACTTGCAAGGCGTCACTTTCTAAAAAACTGTAAGCAAAATGGAGAGAAGTAGAAAGATGATATAGATGGTGATGATGACAATGAAGATTATGATAACGATAAGCTACAATTCCGTCCAAAATCTTCCCTCTTCGCTTTTGCTGTTCAAAAATATATAGATTAAGATATACAGAATTATAGTTTGGTAGTTGTTTTTTATGGGTGTGAAACTTGGTCTCGCGCATTGAAGAAAGAACTTAGGTTGAGTGTGTTCGATAATAGGGCGCTGAAGAAGATGTTAGGGCCTAAGAGGGACGAGTTAACAGGAGAGTGGAGAAGACCGCATTTCGAAGAGTTTCACTAATCAGAAAATATTGTTCGAACAATCAAATAAAGAATACTGTAAGATGGGCAGGGAATTTGGCACGTATGGGAGAGAGGAGAGGCCACTTAGAAGATCTAGGCGTAGATGGAAGATAATATTAAAGCTGGGTCGTATAGAAATGGGATGGGAGGGCATGAACTGGGGATAGGTGCACATTTTGGGCTCTTGTGACGTGGTAATGAAGCTTCGGGTTAGGTTAAATGCGGGGTATTTCTAGACTAAGAGAGGATCAATGTAGTTTGTTAAGAAGGAATTTTGTTCATGGAGTTATATCGTCATATTACACTGCATTGAGGCAGGAATTAGTTTCCTGATGTTACTTAAATATTGGCTGTGTGTAAACAAAAATTGTACATTTTGGTGATATGTGTGTGTACTTTGTGATAAGTTTTATATGAAATTTCATTTTTTTGAGGATATCCATAAATTTTGAAATGAAGATAAAAGTAAAGTCAATCCATTACAGGCCTGGACAGGCCGTGAGGGTTCCAGGAGTTTGAGGCTCCAAGATTTCAAGACAATCGGCACATGAAGGTAGTTATGTTGTCAGCGCTAAGCACCGGCCACCTTTACCCACCAGGAAATATTACTGGTACTCATTTCTGTCAGAGACTGAGTCGACACCAGGGCCATAGTGCGGCCGGAAGGATTATGTTGGTAAAAAGTTCCGATGAGATAATCGGGAATCAAACCCGCGACCTTCCGGCTTGTAGCGCAGTGCCTCAACCAAATGCTCCACCGCACGCCCCAAAGTTTGTTATTGAATCTCACGTAAATTAGGCGTAAACTGATACGAGCTGAATTTAAATTTTTTTGACCAACGGTATTGTGAATCCTCCAATATGAAACTTAATCGAAATCCGTCATATAGTTCGGCTGATGACGCGTAAAGACCGGTGTGTTGACAGACATAATCTTCCTGTGAAACGTTAATTTTATACAGTTTGTGAAAGAATACACGATAAGTTCTTTCTTATTCCGCCTCCCCCCCACACCCCCTCTTCAAAACGGGAGTTGAAAAGGTCTGTTTTTTTTTGGGGGGGGGGGGGCTAAACAAATGACGGAACCAAACCTGACATTTTGACACATTGTCAGACCCCCAAAGGTCGTGATCCTGTTGCTCGCGGTCAGTGTATTCCTGATGGTCGGAGAGATGAGGGGGAGTGCTCGACATACAAGCAGTGGCTAATTTATTTCTACCCGGTGTTGTTGTCCATTTGGACCATATGAAGTTCCGTCTCCGGTCTCAGGTCACAGCATCTTATTTCATCTGACGACGATTCAATGACTTATTTTATTTAGCGTCCAACCATAGCATGATTAGTGGATGGCAAATGAGAAAGTATGCAGTTAGGGAACCGCCGTTGCCTGATTTGAGATTGTAGCCTTGCACTTCTATGGCGAAACTGAGAGAAACTACTCAAAGATCCGACTGGTAGGTTTGTGGACCGACATTTGAAGGCGGGCTGCTTACTGAGGCGTGGCCACGTGATGAAGCATTTGCTGCAGGTACCCATTTTTTTTTATATACATGGTTCCGTGCATCGTAAATCGAATTTAATAATTGTTTTCCAACAAGATGCGACTTATTCAGTTTATTACATTTCTGTAGGCAGCTCTACATGTTTCGGGTGTTGACACCCATAATCAGAAGCTCGTACAACTGTTAATTACAGCTTCTGGTATTGATTAACCGGCTCTACTACCATTCGCCGATGGGTAAAAAAGATTCATTTCTTCTATTTGAACTTTGAAAATCAGGTGCATATTGACGCTGGAAATACACAGGACTTTCACCTAGATTCTGTATTGTTTGACCTTCAATAGACATTCCAAACAGTAACAAACCTTTCCTTACTTTGTTATTGGCTAGCTCTGGCATGTTATCTGGACACATACACATTAATACAGAATCTTGAATACAAGACCTAGGGCCCAAAGCCACTTCACAGAAATGGGGGAGCTGTATAACAACCCTTTTACTTTTATATACATAGGTCCATGCATCGTGAATCGAATTTAATAATTTTCCAACAAGATGCGACTTATTCAGTTTATTACATTTCTGTAGGCAGCTCTACATGTTTCGGGTGTTGACACCCATCATCAGGAGCTCGTAAGCTTCTGGTATTGATTA
>Ga0123354_10020286_pt1 | contig 10452 bp, 7 predicted proteins | sample TergutLab28metaG_2_FD_97872 | JGI IMG/M metagenome (GOLD analysis project Ga0123354, IMG submission 97872) | Labiotermes labralis P4 segment gut microbial communities from Petit-Saut dam, French Guiana - Lab288 P4 | ecosystem: Host-associated > Arthropoda: Insects > Digestive system > Gut ...
CGGCACAGGATGGTGGTAAGGTTGTCAGCCTTACACACCGGCCGCCTTTACCCCCAGGAAATACTCCTGGTACTCATTTCTGTTAGAGGCTGAGTCGACCCCAGGGCCATAGTGCGATCGGAATGATTTTATGTCAATAAAAAATTCCAATAACACCAGCTGGGATCGAACCAGCGACCTTCCAATTTGTAGCACAGCACCTTAAATTTCTTTAGAGTACATTTTAATATTATCCTTCCGTGTACACCGAGGTCTTCCTACTGATTCTTTATTTCTCTGGGAGACGTATATGGTGAAACTGAACTACGGATGACAATGTCAAAACTTATCTTTTAATTTTTACAGTTTTTTCACTAGTAACTAAACAAAATGTTTTTGTTGTGAGGATTCCTACAGTACTGTCGGATGGCTCCCACGTGCTTGTGTTGGTTAAATGTAAAAGCACAGTCTCTTACCCTGACTTTTTCTTTGAAATTTAGGGAAGTGATTAAACAACCTTAAGAGAGTACCACTCTTTTTTCAAACCCTCTTTCGTCCGTCATAACCAGTGCTTAGAGGCCACGGGTTCAATGTCGTTTATTATCGAAAATTTAAACAATATAATCAAACCAGAATTAAACAATCTAAATTTGGGTTAGTCTAACTTGAAATTCTTGAAGTAGCGGTTTCCCTACTTAAAGATTATGCGTCTTTCGCCACGATCGGATTTTTCTGGAACGTGGCACCGCAATCAATGTTAACCTGAAATTAAGTACAATTAAGGTTATCTTCTTCCGGTATTATACACAGCTGGAAGGAGGTTCTTCTGGAAATCGGTACCATTATGATTCGGTTATTTGTAATTTGGTACCAAGGTTATCAGGCTCGTCTGGAACTAGAAACCAGCAGGATAAAATCCGCATGTGATTAACTACATAGTGATCAGGTTCTTCTCGAATCAAGTATAGTTGGGGACTTCGGTTTCCGGCTGTAGATGCTGGGGAAATGAATAGCAACACGGCCGCGGTTCCATACTATACATGCCTTCTGATATCAGGCACCATCGTGACAAGGTTCTTCTGTAACTAAGTACGTTACTATTGAAATTAGGCACCGTCATAACAAGGTTAGGTTAGGTTTCTCATTATGTACTACAGTGACAGTGACGTACGGCAATGACTTGGTTCTTGTGTAACAAGGTACCAGACTGACCGAGCTCTTCTGTAACTAGGTACCATTATGATTCCATCAAACTATTCTAACACCAGATACCGCCATAATTTTGTCAGTCTGTAATTACGTACCAGAGTGACCAGGTTCTTCGGAAATTAGGTACATGACTCCGGTGATCAAGTCCCTTCATGACAATCATTAACTAGAACTAGGCACAACTATGATCGCCGTCATTCCACAATTTGGCACCCATTTCAGAACAGTGTTACAACTCCGCCATCACGAATTTGTAGTCAGAGACTGGTTTATGAAGACGGCTTATGCCGGGTCTTGGGTTAGAACTGAGAGACAAGAGACGTTTTATGTTGTGCCCTAACTTATTGTATCAGAGCGTATAACCCACAGAGTTGAAGCTTCTGCGAACCCGTATTCTGAGATTACTAGGGCTTGCTTTGCAGGTTGTGCTGTTGGCGCTAGCAGCCCTGTCAATGGCGCAGTACCGCGATAACCCTCAGACTGCTGCCATTCTGAGTGAACAACGCTACTTGTCTGGGGATGGCACGTTTGGGGCCTCCTACTCTCAGGAAGACGGTGTAGAGTTCAAGGAAGAGTCCGATGTGAACGGTAACCGACAAGGATCGTACAGCTATGTGGACCCTAGCGGCCAACGGAGGACCGTCACGTATACTGCGGGCAAGGATGGCTTCCGGGCCAGCGGCGCCCACCTGCCCGTAGCACCCGCACCCGTGGCCCCTCAGCCACAGTACCAGCCTCAACCCCAGTACAACCCTCCACCAGAGCCACAGTACAATCAGTACAACCCACAGCCACAGTACAATCCTCAGCCACAATACAACCCTCAGCAACAATATAACTACCAACCAGAGTACAACTACCAGCCACAATACAACGCCATCCCCCAATACAACCCCACAACACCTCCCCCTCACAGATTCTTCCCTCCAGGCAAGCTTAACCTCAACAGGACACCAGACGGTTTTAGTTACAGTTTCAACAAAAACTAAATTAACACATTTAATGACGTAGCGTCTAGTGTGCCATTGATTTGTATGTATTTGTGTTAAAAATAAATATTAATGTTTTTAAATATAGTATCATCAGCACTGCCCTCTTTCCAATAGGGGGTAATATAAATTTACATAACGTGAGGCTCCGTAATTGTTTAATATTTAAATAATGTTATAAGGGTAATTACATCCAGAAGGGTGAGGTGATCTGAACAAGAAGTATGAAAGAACAAATATTTATGTGAAATTTTGATTGGAAGACATCATAGCATGAAACCACTTGGGAGACGCACCCATTGATCGAAATAGATTATACAGAACTATGGCGCCTAGAGGTGTAATAATAGAACGCAGTGAGTTAGTATGCGACTGCAGTGACCGAGATGTGCGAAATCGGTTATGACACTTCGGTTTCGACAAAAAGGAATGTATAGATCAGTCTTCATTAAATTACTGTCCCCTAAATCAATCACTGTTCTTCTTTCGTTCCATTAAGACTACTCGTCTGTGACAGTTTCCTTTTCTCAGCCAATGTCAGGCTTAATGATGTAACTAACCCAACCAAACCTGTGGAAAAAAGTCCCTTTTGAAAAACTGATAGTCGTTGAGCTACTCACGAACTTCCCCGCGTTTTACTGCACTTAAAGTTTCATTATCATGTCCATAGGAGTACTTTACTTTTTTACATCCTGAGCCAGATAAATCAAATCCACATATTTCCTCCATATTTCTTCAAGATTTATTCTAATGTGACTTTCCCACTCTCGCCTACCTCCTCCTACAGGCCCGTTCCCTTCTACCCAAAAGTTGGAAGGCATTTCTATTGTCTTCAATTCTCGCTACAAGCCCAACCTATTTCTTCCTTGATAGGAACACCATACATCTGATGAGGAGTAAAGAAATGAAGCTGTTCTTTGTGTACCTTTCTCCAGCCTCGTGTCACTTGCTGTCTCTTAAATCCAAACACTCCACTCAGCATCTTGTTCTCAGAGACCCTCACTCTATACGCCTGAGTATTATTTTTAATATTATGTTAGAATTTACTACTATACAAAGTTTCAAAAACTGTTTATGGTGTAATCAACCTAACACAATGGATAATGCCCAAAGCACTAGTCAATCATACTGTAATATACCAACAAGAAAATATTTCAGTTTTACTGTCATCTACACCGTTCCCTAGTGTGAAGACCTAATGATCGTTTTCATTACATGCAGCAATGCAGTTCTTGATCAACTGTTGCATTCCTGTTGTAAGATTTGCACTTCAGTTTCAATATTAACCGGTGTACGTAGCATCAGAATTTCACCAAACAGTAATGAATGTTGTTGGTGGAGGTAAATAAGGTGGTAAGGAAGGGGAGGGGGGTGCAGTAACCTTCTACAGTGTACGGGTGAGGGGCAAGGTATGGCCTCTCTCTAAGATCACGAGGTCAGCAATAATGACGACACTCGAAACTCAAGACCTTGAACACACGCCTGATCGTTCCCTTCCGCATGGAATCCAAGTTTATGTTCAACTGCTGGATGTGTACTTTCTGCTTGACTTTTTAAGTATCACACAGCTAGAGAAGACAGAACAAAATGGACCAATTAAAATCGCACTGTACATCAACAGCGCGGTCGACGGTAAATCTCACTCGCGTCTCTCGAAGAGAGACGCCGTGTGCTCAGAACAAGGACACTTCCAGCATGAGCGCTCTTTTATATTTCATGTTCTGTGAAATAAAAAATGCACTATTTTCTATTTTGGAGTATATCACTCTGTGTAATGTAGAATTCAAAAGTGCTCGCCCTTTTCCATATATCGCTACGGTGATTACAGCAAACATACAAGGGCAAAGCTTGTTAAGGTAAGAAGAGGAAAATGCAAACTGCAAAAGAAGTTTTTGTCACACAATGCATCATATAGAAACAAATTCTGAAGATATGAATTTGATTAAGTTGGCTCTGGATGCAGATCAGTAGTGGAATCAATGGCATATAAACACAGATAGTTCTTTAACCGACTGAGAAACTATCAAATTCTCATGGTTGTGCCTGTGGAGGTTACTGCCTTCTGGTATGTGATACCCTATATAGGCAACAACGTTTCGGAGTAGACTGTTGCCTCCGTCGTCAGGTGAGTGTTTTGTATCCTGTCTCGTGACACCGTGCTATTTAGCAGGTAAATACCAACGTTTGGAAGGAAACTGCTGCCCCAGCATTCACAGTATAAGATACGCTTCTACCCTGAAGATGGAAGTGGAAGACTTAACCGAAACGCTGGTATCTAACAACGTATAGTGTGTCACACCCCAGAAGGCAGTAAAGTGAATGTCTGTCATTCGGTTATCCAAAATGTATAAATTAATAAACAAATTTCAGTTATTTTGTACGTTAACTGGTTCCCATTCACAAAACCCGACACGTTGTCCTATTTAGCACCACAGTCAAATTCCAGCCTTGGCCTCCTCTTAACTTATAACCTTAAATGTTTCTAAACTGTGTCAAGTACACAACGAAATACACGTGTAGCCATCTGACTCGCTACTAACAACAATGAAAACTGCAACAGGAAAACTGACAGCATACTTACAACAGTTCGCCCCAAAACAGGAGAACAGCCAACCCTGGATTATCGCACAGACCAGTGCTCTACAAAGCGTGGTAGGGTCCGCTTAATTATTGGTGTCTTACTACTTAAGTTAGAACGAAAACAAACTCTACTGAGTATTCTTAATATCTTACAAAACAAGTACTCTATGATAGTGGCATAAGACAGTGTAAATTCAGCACAACAAAACGGAGATTTTCTTTTTAGGCTTTTCCTAATTTTAGTTTCATTGTCACGACTGGTGTGAGAATCATAACTTTTGTAAATAATTTTTTACAGTGACTTAATAAAGATTGTTAAATATTAAGGCCGGAACCAGGCTGTACAACCAAATGAAAAATAATAACAAAAAAAACGAATAAATATTTTCTTGTTGAAATTGTTCGAAATTTAATAGCTACCACAAGTTTTGCCTTCGGGGCTCGCAAGTTGATATAATTTTGGGGAGCGGATCCACGGAATGAATGGGACTTTCTAAGAAGTCAGAATTGTCAGAAAGACAGAAAAAAAAACCTCTCACAAAACAGGCATTGTTTGACACTATATTGCCATAAAACTGTACACGTGCATTTTATAATAATTCATAACTATAAATTGGGAGAAATACGAGGTGAAGAAATCACGACCAATTCGAAAGGTAACATCTCTGCTTATCCTCAGCTGTGATGTCTCCCAAATGAAACTTGAAGAGGCGCTATAGCTTGTGGAAATAAAAGGAAATCGAGTGTCTAGGTATTTACGTAACCTCGTCATTACGCATTGTGAAAGCTGAAAGGCAAACTTTATAAGCTGACCACACCCAAAACGGTTAGGTGTAGGACGGAGCTGCTGTTACTTACGGCAGGCCTTGGGATACTTCATGGACGTGAACCAACGACCTCCTGAGGCATATCATTGGTCAGGGCGTGGCGGAAGTCGCTATGCTGCAGTACTTGCTAAAGATGCAGACAACCCTGACGACAGTTTTCATCGTGCTCTTCTATGACAGGGTAAGGCCAACCACGAGTACATCTTTGTATGTGAAGATGGTAGCGGTGAATTCGGTCAATTATACATCCAGAACTGTGAACAAATGGTAGGAATATCTGCACAGTGAGGCATGGAAAAATAACAGCAGGAATGCTGTAAGGGCCAAGAATTCCAGACACTTGACGGAATTAGTATGAAACTGCTTTTTAACATTAAGACAACTGAATAATGGATATACTGCACACATATCAAGAATTATTAGAACGGAAAAGTGCACAATGATGAACTGCACATCTCCAACACCTTCCTTGATATTTGCATATCTCTTTAAGAATGGTGTTCATTTACTGTAGACACAAATCTATGGCTGAACAAGACTAGGCAATGCATGTATAACACTGTGAAAGCATTCGCGCAACGATTGTTACAGTGGAAAAGCAATAACTATTACATATTCAGAGTGCGTTTATCCAGCATACAATGTGCATGTGCCGTATTATATTGTCATCTGTGTCCTGTCCGGTTCTACCATATTTTTCCACATTTTCCTCATAAATGGCATAATTTTCGAAAAAAAATATTTAATTGAACATTAAGTTGTTTTAATGTTCTCTACAAATGTTGTCTGAAACATTTCTCATTCCAAGAAGAAATGAGCGAAATATGATCATGTATATTAGTATTCACGTAAAGTACCCCTCATTCCTGTCAGGTTTTAATGCAACTTGAATTTTCTTGACAGGTTTTCGTAACGTACTCAAATATCAAATTTAATTTAAAAAATGCGTTCAGTGCGAGTGGAGTTCTTGCATGCGGACCAACAGACAGACATGACGAAGCTTATAGTCGCTTTTCGCAGTTTTGCGAACGCGCCTGTAAACGGTACGTTGCTGTCAAATGCCGCATACTCTTGCTTCACATTGCGGAGGTCCCAGTTCCAAATTCCAACCCAAGGACCGGCTATTGTGTCATTCATAGTTTTCCCCAGCACTACAAGCAAAGGTCAGGATAAGGCCTTAAACTGGGCCAAGAGCTACACACATTTCTGAGCGCATCTCCACTCTCGAGCGTAACATTCTACGTATCACAGAAGTGAATGTTTTTGAGATAAGGTGTACAGCAAAATGAGGCACATACCGCACTTCAAACATTATTCACTATGTCTTATGGTTTTCGAGAATATTACACAATGTGAACGAATGTGCCAGAATTGTTAAGCCATGTGTATATTACCTAATATTCGAATGCTAACTGAAGTAGCAGATATATTTCATGAACACGTATTTCACTGTACCAGTGTCATATTTGTCTATGGGGACCGCGGTAGCACAGTGGTTAAGGTGCTGCGCTACAAACCGGAAGTCGCTGGTTCGATTCCAGATGGTGTTATTGGAATTTTTTGTTGACATAGTCCTTCCGATCGCACTATGCCCCTGGGGTCGACTCAGCCTCTAACAGAAATGAGTGCCAGGAGTATTTCCTGGGGGTTAAAACGGCCGGTGCGTAAGGCTGACAACCTCACCACCATTCTGGGCCATTGTCACGTAATCTGGGAACCTTAACTTCCTGGAACCCTCTGGGCACCTCGGGTCTGTAATGGGACTGGTTTATTTTTTACTACCATGTCTATACAAAGAAAATCATTAACTTCAAATTCATTCATTTCCGCTGTGTACTCACATGTATGATATATTAAAACAGCTACTGTTGTACACATAAAAAGTAACTTTGATAGTACTAGTGCGTTAACAAACAATCTATGTTCGTCACCTTTAGCAGTAACTTCTTGTTAGACGTCACAATTAAATACAATATAAGGTATGTAGGCCTAAGGGTAGTCAAAACACAACTCTAGATATATTTATAGCACAATGGTTAAAGCAAGCAACTACATGTTTCGGCCTTAGTAATGGCCATCGTCATGTTGTGCAATACTTGGTGTAGGATAACTATACAATATGCAAAACAGCAGTATGGCTTGATGACGAGATCTCGATCACCATTACAATATACACAAGTTATTCTACAAAGTATTGCACAAACTGACGATGGCCATTATTAAGGCCGAAACATGTAGTTACTTGCTTTAGCCATTGTGCTGCAAATATATCTAGAGTTGTGTTTTGACTACCCTTACATACCTTTTATTGTACTGAAACACACAACGGGGATGCCGCACCTCAAAACCACAATTAAATGTACACGGTAATACTTCCATATATCTTCATTTTCAAGTTATATAATATTTAAACTCATTACTAAACACAATAATACCTCGTATATATCGAGATTTTTTTTTACAAAAAAAGGCCAATAACGTTTCAAGATATCTGCTAACAAATACTTAAGAAGTTCTTAGAATCTGTTCAAACAAGTGAATTTGGAGATAATTTACTTGGGCAGTATAGCCTACGTTGCATAAATACACAGCAGAACTAATAACGACAGTTACTTAGCACCATCCTTTCTTTTACGGCTCGATAGCCCCGAGTGGGTCAGGGCCTCCACTAGGTTGAGGTTTCACGATCAAACTCAGACACACCACAATCGGTAGGAATCCTCTAGGCCAGAGATTGGCCCGTTGCAGAGACCTCTACCTCACAACACACAACACTCACAAAAAGACACACATCCATGTCCCATGGCGGGATTCGAGCCCGCAATTCGACTATGCAAGCGGCCACAGACCCACGCCTTAGACCGCCGGGATCTGCTACTACCAGCCTTAGGGTCATTATGAGTCAGCAAATGGTAATTAAAAAAAAAAAATTCTGCAAATCATTCGCAGACAGGAAAGAAAAATATATTAATGTATTCACTTAAAGACACCAAGCAACCTTGAGACTGTAGCGTGTGCTTATAATAACCATATAACGGGGCTTTCGCTCTAGAAGACCAGTTCGATGCCGGACTACATGTGTACGAGCACCTTGTATATTAAAGTAGGTAAAGACAATCAGAATTATATTGTTTAGGTTATAAATAAAGAGCAGAAATACCCGCTATTCACCTGGCAAATGTTTCTTTTCTTTGTCGATATCACAATATACGTCATAACAGTTAAAATTTAAAAAAAAAAGTGTGGAATGAGATTCAAGCACACCAGGGTAAACCATAACTTACAGAGCACAGCCCTACCCGAAAAGCTGGTCAGGGAATAGCCCACCTTCAACGAATTCCGGCAAATCTTTATACATTTCACCACAGTATGTAACAGGACCCACCAACCCAGTCCACAACCTAAAACCGCATACAACTTAACTCATTTGCAAAGTGTACAGCAAAATACTACTGTATTGTTCAACTATAAATACAGATTGTCCTCTGTCGTCTAATTGCTACTGACGATGGAATATTTTAACTTGTTTAAACATGTCAAATAGTGCGTCAGGCCGCGGGAATTAAGATTATTATTTTGGCTCTTCAATTTCACCTGTAAACGCCGGTTACTAACAAAGGGAAACTGCAGTCATATTGCACAAAACAAGATAGGCAATGTACGTAGAATGTCACACTGTGACTCGTTCTCGTAACAACTGTTGCAGTGGAAATGCAACAATACGTTTTGGGTTTTTTTTTACACATTGTCACACACAAAGACACAAGCTTCAGAAAAAAAAAAAAGACAAGATAAAATGTGACTTCCTCTCGAGAATTTTGTCAAAAAAAATGTATTTGAAGAATAATTCACATACATTATAATAAACGCATATGTCTTCGTATAAAGCAACCGTCATACTTGCCATATTTTAATCAAACTTGAATCTTCTCAACAGATTTTCGAAGAATTTCATAGTTCATGAAAATTCGTTCAGGAGGAGAGTTGTTGCATGCGGGTTGGCAGACATGACGAAGCTAAGCCACCCTTTCGCATGTTGCGAACGCGCCCAAACAAGTCGCAAAAACTGTCCTTCTACAAGCCATTAAGATATAAACGGAAGGGGGGAGGGAGGTGAAGTGCTGACAGTGGCAACACCTTGGGCCGAACAAAGTCAACTTCATCTACGAGTGGTACACTCCATTATCGCAAACAAGCCATTAGCAACCTTGTCATAGCAGGTTAAACATCACGCCTGATATAGAGCAAACGTCACTACCAAAATACAGGGATAGGTTCACTCGTAAGTCAGCAATTGCCATCTGTACGTACGATAATTTACGTCACTTCGAACGTGAATGCTTACAACAGTCCACACTCTACCTTTGCCTTCCTTATCACAAGCAATTCAGCAGCCACGAATCAACCTATCAATGCGAACATTTCTGGTTAATTCGTTCCTTTTTGAACAATGACCTCAAAAAGTGTAGGACTCATGTGCACTGGACATGAAATGTGTATTTAATTCTTCTCAACTTCTGCTCGAAACATTTTTTACTTCGAGAAATATTTGGCTAGTTAGTTACGTTCACGGTGGCCGCAAGAATGCATGTCGACAAATTGTAGAGCCTCGTAAAGCTGCTGTCATGTACAGGGTTATTCATAAGTCCCTCCGGGATTTCCGAACTCGACTGCGCAACAACCAAGACAGACACGGCAGAAAGGAGCATACCAACAGAGAGAGAGACACTCAAAGTTTCTGTCCTACCTTACAGGTGCTCGATATGTGCACCCTTGGTGACGCAGCAGATGTCACAATTGACTCAGTTTTGGCAAATTCCAAGACACAGAACGCTTTCTTATTCACTATGAACGCCATTTTTCATCAC
>Ga0123354_10020288_pt1 | contig 10451 bp, 9 predicted proteins | sample TergutLab28metaG_2_FD_97872 | JGI IMG/M metagenome (GOLD analysis project Ga0123354, IMG submission 97872) | Labiotermes labralis P4 segment gut microbial communities from Petit-Saut dam, French Guiana - Lab288 P4 | ecosystem: Host-associated > Arthropoda: Insects > Digestive system > Gut ...
CTGTCGAAGCAACCGCAAGGCTTTCCGTGGGCGAAGGCATGAACCTTGAATGAAAGCCGGATGCGTTAACAGCGCACGTCCGGTTTGACGAGCGGGATGCGGAAACGGAGCCCAAGGCCACCGCGCCGCATCTCGACTCTACCGGATTTCGACAGGAAGTGACGGACGACATGCCTGTGTTTAGCAAGGGCGAGTCTGAGGTAAGCGGCAGCCGGATAATGGCGGGGCTGGCCTTGATGCTGCGGCTTTGTTCTTTGTTTTTCGGCGTGTTTTACTGGGAGGGGGGGGCGATGCCCCCGGCGAGAGAACAAACCTTATTGTGCGCACCCAGGCCCCACCCTATGATCCCACGGAAATATTTACAAGATTTTCTCCTTGATGCACTCGTCGAAATGACCGCAAAGGAGTCTCGTCGATAGAAACGGCACGGGCGACCGGGTCGGTCGCCCCTACGCGCAACCGAATGGAATCGGGCGGTAGAATGCCGCCCTTGCGAAAAAAACATCGCAATCTTACTGATGTTCGGGCGCGGCCAATGACTATTTTACGGGTGTAGGGGCGGCGTTTTAGTGGCCCGGCATGCCGCCATGCGGGCCTTTCCTATCCCAGATACTTGACCCGCAGGTTTTTCTTGTCGGTCTTGCCCACGCTGGTCTTGTCGATGGATTCGATGAACCGAACCTTGATCAGCATTGCCTGCTTGGACAAAAGCCCCTTGGCGATGAACTGGTTGATATGGCTCACCAACTGCCGGGGCGTCGGACGCGCCGCATCCTTTTTCGTCACCACCAGAGCCAGGGGCCGCTCGCCCCATTTCTTGTCGATCATGCCGATCACCGCCGCTTCGGCCACTGCCGGGTGGAGGCCGAGCACATCCTCCAGTTCGAGTGAACTGAGCCATTCACCGCTGGTCTTGATCACATCCTTGATCCGGTCGGTGATGCTGACATAGCGCCGCGCATCGATATTGGCCACATCGCCGGTGTGCAGCCAGCAGCCTTTCCACAGATTTTCCGAATTGCGCTGGTCTTTGAGGTAGCCCTGGGTCAGCCAGGGCGCCCGGACCACCAGCTCACCGACCTGTTCGCCGTCATAAGGCACCTCGTTCATCTGCTCGTCCACCAAGCGCAACTGCACCAGCGGAATCGGCCGTCCGGTCTTGCAGCGCAGGGTCGCCTCCTCCTCTTGGTTCAGGTCGTCGCGGTCGACATGGGCAATGGTGAGGATCGGGCAGGTTTCGGACATGCCGTAACCGGTGAAGATGTCGATGCCACGGCTTAGCGCCTTCTGGCACATGGCCTTGGTCAGGGCCGAGCCGCCGATCATCACCTTCCAGCCGGACAGGTCGAGTTCCTCGAAACTGGGGTGATTGATCAGCATGTGCATGACTGTGGGCACGCAATGGGAAAAGGTCGCCCCTTCCCGGGCCACCAGTTGGAGGATCGGGCCGGGCGCGTATTTGCCGGGATACACCTGCTTGATGCCGAGCATCGTGGCGACATAGGGCATCCCCCAGGCGTGGACGTGGAACATGGGGGTCAGGGGCAGATAGACGTCCTGTTGATGCACTCTTCCCTGGCTTGCCGGGGTGCCGAGGGCGATCAGGTTGCCCAGGGTATGCAACACCAGTTGTCGGTGGCTGAAATAGACGCCCTTGGGCATGCCAGTGGTGCCGGTGGTGTAAAAGGTGGTGGCCCGGGTGTTTTCGTCGAAATCCTCGAAATCGAAATGTTCGCCGGCCCGGGCCAGCAAGTCTTCGTATTCTCCCGCCACGGGGAGTAGGGTCTTGGGCGGATGGTCGAGGTCAGTGAGCAGGACAAAGCGTTTGACCGTGTCGATGCGGCCCTTGATCTGTTCGATGATCGGCAGGAATTCGTCGTTGAGCAGGAGATAGTCGTCCTCGGCGTGGCCGATGGTGTAGAGGATCTGTTCCGGCGACAGCCGGACATTGATGGTGTGGAGGATCGCCCCCATCATCGGCACGGCGAAGAAGCACTCCAGATATCGATGGCTGTCCCAATCCATCACGCCCACGGTGTCGCCCGGTTTGACCCCCAGCGCGGTGAGGATGTTGGCCAGCCGGTGCACCCGTTTGCGGAAATCCCGGTAGGTGTAGCGCAACTGATCGCGATAAACGATCTCCTGGTCGGGATTGTCGACCGCCGGGGCAAACAGCAGATTCTTGATCAACAGAGGATAGGCGTAGGCCGAAGCAGTGCGCTGAATGAGGGTGGCGGTCATGAGGCGTCCTTTCCTTGAAAAACGGGCAAAAAGCAGGGGGTTATTTGGCGCTTACCAATACTGAACCGGCGGCCGCTTGTCAAACAGGTTTGACTCCATGACGCAGAAAGCGAGGCGGCGGCCACCATGACTTGGCGGCAAAATATCTGTTGACGGATCTTTTTTCTCTTACGATAGTGTCTGCCGTCAATGAATCCGCCCCATTGCGGTACCGGTCGGTTCGTGCCCGAGACCTTAGGCATCTTTCACTCCACCCGTTTTCTCTGCAAATAATTCATGGCTGTACTACACATTATCGCGGCAAGCATGCGCAAGTACGTGCGGGGTGTTGTCAGGGCGATCGTCTTGTTGCTCTTCAACCGGTACACCGCCTTTATCCTCGGGGTCTACGCCTACTCGTTGCTCATACTGCACCTAGGCGGATTGGGAGGCATGTTCGGCGCCATCGAGATCCGGTCGATGTGGCTGTTCCCCTTGGACCAGATTCGGGGGGTGTATCTCAAGAAGGAATACCTGGAGCTGCTGCTCCTGTTCTATTTATACTTTTATTTCAACGCTATCCTGCGTCCGACCCGCTGGCAGGCCTTGCTGGCGGCGCTGCCCCTGTTGTTGGCCTATCTTGGCCAGGACATTTATTTCCTGATGTACAGCAATGTCTTCAGGGCTGCGGAACTGGCCGATGCGCCCGAGCTGCTTCAGGTGTTGACCTGGCAGTATCTCCTGGCCCTGCTGCTTTTGGTAGGGCTGCCGCTGGGGTTCTTCCTCTGGTCGATCGACTATCGCAGGTATCTGGTTCTCGTGGCCGGAGCGCTACCGCCGGCGCTGCTGATTGCCGCCGCCGTCTATTATCCCGGGCAGTATATCGAGGTATACCTCAAGGTGGGCCAGGAGATTGTCCCTTGGTCCGATAAGGACACCGTTGAGAACAACGGCCGTTTCATGATGCTGCTCTACCGTGAGGCAGAGCGGCATCTTGCCCAGGCAAAGACCGAGCTGTTCCGCAACCGCGCCCAGTACGAAGAGCAAGTGAGGCAATTTGTCGCCTGGCTCAAGGAGAGCGACGGCCCCAAGCGCAATGTCCACCTGGTGGTGATGGAAAGTTTCCTCGATCCCACCCTGTTCAAGGCCGCCACCTACACCAAGGATCCGATCCACCTGAGTTTCAGGAAGCTGTTCGGCAAAAAGCTGGACCGTCTGGGGTTTTCGCTTTCACCCGTGGTGGGCGGCAGGACAGCCCAGGCGGAATTCGAGGTGCTGTGCGGCGTGCCGGCCTTCGATGAGATGAGCGGGACAGAGTTCAACAACTTCACCGGGGCCTCGGCCTATTGCCTTCCCGGCAAGCTGGAATTGGCCGGCTACCGGACCATGGCGTCCAACGCTTTTGATCCCAGCTTCTTCAATGCGCCCAACGCCTACCGGGGCATGGGCTTTGGCAAGATATTCTTTCCCCGCGAATTCGCCAGCGGCAATGATACCTATCTGAGCAAGGGCGACACCACCGGTGAGGGGGAATATATGTTCGACAGTGTCATCTTCTCACAGAATCTCGACTATGTCGCCAAGTTGCTGGGCGAGAAGGATGCGCCGCCCCTTTTCAACTACGTGCTGACCATCTACGGCCACTACCCTCATTACATGAACGAGGAGAAGCGGCCACGGGTGCTGAAGATGGTTTCTGATTTCGAGGATGAGCAGTTGGAGCGGGCAGCGAATCAAATGTATTACCGCACCCAGGCCGTGGCCGACTACGTCAACCGGTTGATCGAACTCGATCCCAAGAGCCTGATCATCCTGGTGAGCGACCATCTGCCTCCGGGGCAGCACGGGCGGAGGAGCTTTCAGAAACTGCGTTATCTCGACAACAGCAATGAAAGTCTGCACATGAACAGGATCATGATCATCGAGGAGGGCAAGCCGAAAAAATATGCCGTGATCCACCATTACGACGTCCCGGCCATAGTGTACAATTTCGTCTCCAGCGGGGCATACTGCAAGGTCAACACCTGCGGCTTCGTTGAGAACAAACTGCTCGACGATCGCATGCGGCGACACGACGACTACATGCGGATCATGGCGCATGCGGCCAAATGAGGGAGGAGGGGCACGGTATGGAGGCAACGAAGAAGAAACCGGTTTCCTTGGGTATTGCCTAGCTTGACACCTGTTCGGCAACCTCCGCACCGGCGACAACCAACGGATTCTGTTCCGTGAAAGACGGGGCTTGTCGCGCACCGGGTCAATTTTTTCTCTTCGCCTCAAAGACGAATGTGGGGGCAAAGCCGTTCTTGTTTAGGGCCTCTTCTTTCCCAACATATCGACATTACGGCAAATGTTCTTCTTTGTCTCGCTATTTTCTTTTCGTCCGGTTGCCTGTTCAGCAAGGAATCCACCCCACACTGTCATGTCGATTGGCTCCGCTGGCGACAAGCGACAAAGGGACGCCATGCCCGTCGACCAGCAGACTGCGCCTGGTTCTGTATTGTTCCCTGATCCGGCGGATTGGGGTCAACGGATTCCCGCGCCAGGGGCGCTTCGATATTCGCCTCGTCAGCCGCTTGCCAACACCAGGCTATCCCCTCCATCTCAACATATTCAGCCAAACCATGCAGCCACAGATTGCGAAAGACCCCGGCTCGCGCCCATTGCTGAAACTTGCTGTGGACTGCCGCTGACCCTAGCCCTGCGAATTTTTCCCGGGGCAGGGCGTTCCAGATGATCCCGGTCCGCAACACATACACTATGGCGGCAAAATACAGCCGGTCGGAATATTTGGGCTTCCGGCCGCCACCTGGCCGCCGCTTATAGATTTTGTCTTCTGCCCGTGGAGAGCGCGGGATCAAGGGCTCAACCAGCGCCCAAAAAGCATCGGAGATCTCCCAGGTCTTGACTCGTGCCATGCTTTGCTCCTCATGAGAATTTTTCCTAACATACCATGGCAGCCGGGAATAAAAAATATTATTTGCAGATAAGTTTTCAGCTTTTTTTATTTGTATAATATTTTTAATGAGTTTCTTTGGCGCAGCAGGCAAGAAAAGCGTATGCGATCCGTCAAGACGCAGGAAAAAGGAGGAGGACAAACGGGCTGTTTTCCCGGCTCGGCCAGGCAATGGAAGGGGGGAGGTTCAGGGGTTGACCTCAGGACAGCGGATGCCCTGATCTTCTTCCGAGAAAAAAGCGGCCAGGGCGCGCAGCAGGTACCAGCCATCGAGGTGGCCGACCGTCTCCCGGATCGAGTGCATGGCCAGTTGCGGCACCCCCACGTCGACCGTGGCAACGCCGATTCCGGCTGCGGTCAGGGGGCCGATGGTGGAGCCGCAGGACAGGTCGTTGCGCATGACGAACTGCTGGCAAGGCACCCCGGCCTTGTCGCAGAACCGGCGAAACAGAGCTCCTGTCAACCCGTTGGAGGCATACCGCTGATTGGCATTGGTCTTGATGACAGGGCCACCGCCCAGCCGAGGCAAATGTTCGGGATCGTGTTTGGCGGCAAAGTTGGGATGCACCGCGTGGGCATTGTCCGCCGAGACGAACAGCGATCCGGCGATCGCCTGCTGGCGCAGGTCGGCATCGGGGTATAGGCGCTCCAGTATGCTTTGCAGGAAAGGACCTTGGGCCCCGGCGGTGGACATGCTGCCCACCTCCTCGTGATCGTTGAGAATAACGAGCCGGTTCCGGTCTGTCCCGGATTGCACTAGGGCTTGGAGGAGGGCGTGGCAGGAGAGCAGATTGTCCAGCCGGGCGCCGGTGACGAATTCGCCCTGTAGGCCGACTCGACAAAGCAGTTGGGTATCGTACAGAAACAGATCAAAGGCCAGGATGGTCGCCTGGGCGGCCTCGGGGTTGCGGCCGGCAAGTTCGTCGCGCAGCAGCGCGTGGAAATCCGGCGGCATGGCGTCAGCCGACAGCGCCACCAGCGGCACCAGGTCGGTCTGCTTGTTGATGCTTTTGTTGTCGTTGGCCTCACGGTCAAGATGGATGGCCAGGCTGGGGATGACCGCCACAGGCCGCCGGCAGTCGATCAGGCTGCACCGCAAGGCGCCGTCGTTGTCGCTCCAGCTGACCCGCCCAGCGATGGACAGCGGCCGATCAAACCAGGGGGCGAGCAGGGCGCCGCCGTACACCTCGACCCCAATCTGGGCGCAGCCATGCCGCGTCTGGATGGGATTGGGTTTGATTTTCAGGCCCGGACTGTCGGTGTGAGCGCCAGCCATGCGGAGCGGGGTGCCGGTTTGCGGGTTGCGGCTCAGGGTGAAGGCGATCAGACAGGAGTCGTTACGGGTGAGGTAATAGGAGCCCGGAGCGAGGATGCCCCAGGTGTCAGTCTCGCGCAGACGCCGGAATCCGTGGTCTTGCAGCAAGGCCACGCTGTTTGCCACCGCATGGTAGGCAGTCGGCGACCGGTCGATATAGGAAAAGAGGTCGTCGAGATAATCGTTGGCTTGCATGGCTGGTGCCGTTGATTGAGCTGGGATGGCAGATCAGGCGAAAGCGTTCACCTTCATGCGTTGCTCGCTTGCTACGGTGGAACGGGAAGGAGAGGAAAGCGTCTGATCATCCTCCCAGCCGGTTGGCGCATCGTTGGTCTGCTGCTGGCCGGCATCATTGTTTTGTTGAGTCTGAAGTTCCTGGCGGGCTTGGTCTTCCGTGGCCGCGGCTTTGGCGGCAATGGCGCGGTCGGCCGCCGAAGGGTCGGCCGGGGCCAAGGCGGCGCGCTTGACGACTTCCATTTTCTGGATGGTCTTTTCTGGCGTGGACTCCTTGCCGATGTCGATTGACACCTCGCCGCCGATTGCGTACTCCTGTCCGTCGGGTCCTTGCTGATAGGTATAGCTGGCGCCTCCCCGGGCATACTGTCCCGCGTTGGTAAGATGCGCCATTTCATGCGCCTTCACCTCGCGGTCCCGGGCCTGCAGTTTCCGAAGCGTCTTCGTTTCCGCCTCGGTCAATTGCTGGGGATCGGTCGAAGCGCTTTCCTCCTGTGGCGATCCACCAGTCTTCGCGGTTCCGGTCGCCGATTGTTCCTCGTTGCCGCTGTCTTCATTTTTTCGTGATTTTTCAATGCTGTCCGGCGACAAGCTCACCAGGTCTTGGTACAAGTGGTACTTGTCAGCGGTTGCGCCACCTTGATCGCCGGGAACCACCATGAGGCGCACCGGTACGGAGCGCAACGAGTCTTCCGGCCGGCCGCTGCGGTCGTAGGTGCTGATCAGGGATGTGCTGGCGAAGGTGGTGGGCGTCAACATCGTCCGTAGAAAAAATAGTGTTGAGTAGTGATTTACTATACGCCATCATAACCCGTGGAGACAAGACGAATTTTCAGGGATTGAGAGGTTGCTTGATCGGGCGGAGGACGAAAACCCAAGGACATGGGCGGCCACGCCATGCAACCACGGGAAAATAGATTTCAGCAAGGAGGTGAGATTTTGTTTGATGTGGAAAGGCTGTTGGGGAAAATGGTCGGGGAAGTAATCGGCAAGAGCGGCTTAACGGGAGCAGGCAAAGCCTCGAAGCTGGGTGGACTAGGCGCGGATTCTGGTCTGATGGCGCTCATCGGGCTTGGCGTGGGCGCATACGAGATCTTGCAGTAGCCGCAAGTTTCCGGCGGGACAGCCAGGGTCAGCCACCGCCCCCGCAGCCAGGCGCCGGCGTGGGGCGCCCGGCAACGCCACCCCCACAGCCGGGAGCGGCTCAGGTCGCCCAGTCTCCTTCGCCCATACCCGGGGGAGGGCTGTCGAATGCGACCGCAGGTACGCCGCCAACCCCGTTGCCGGCTGGCGGGCCTGATGCCAGGGAACTGGCAACGCGCGTGATTCAGGTCATGGTGGCGGCCGCCCACGCTGACGGGGTCATGGACGCCGACGAGGGAAAAGCCGTGCTGGATCGCCTGCGGGGGGGGATTAACGCAGGAGGAGAAAATGTTTCTGCAGGACGAACTCCAGCGGCCCAAAAGCATTAAGGCTCTGACCGCGGGGATCGACGATCCGGCAGCGGCGAAAACCATGTACACGCTGGCCGTCGCCGCCATCACCATCGATACCGAGGCGGAACGAACCTGGCTCGACCGGCTGGCGGAACATCTCGGCTTCAGTCGGGAAATACAGTCGTTCATCGAAGAGCAGCGCTAAATGGCCATATCGACGGACAGGGCTGAGGCGCCCGCATCCTGCCCGTCGGCCACAATATTTTTATCGCTCAAAGATATTGGCCAGCCCGCCCAGAACCGAACCTTCGTCATTGCCGCCGGCCCCCGGCCTGGGATGCGGCTTCCCAGATGCGTCCGGACAGACGGGAGAAGGGCAGGGATTGCAGCCAGACATGTCCCGGCCAGCGCAGGGCGGCGAAAAAAAACCTCTCCGCCGAACATGACCACCTCGATTTTTTTTCTGAAAGGCGATCCCCAGCGAAACGCCCTTGGCTGTGCAGAGAAAGGCATCCTTCCGGCAGATGATCCGGCCATTGTATTTGGAGAGGTCCAGGGGAACGGTCTTGCCCGGATAGGGGGCGGCAAAGGCCGCCTTGCCCTTGTCGCTGCCGGTAAACATGGTGATGAACAAGCCTTCGCCGGTGATCAGCCTTTTGTCGGCGCCGAGCATCTTGTCTAAGAAGGAGCCGGAACTGCTGGATCGGGAGCCGTCGCCGAACACCGTCTCCATCGCCACTCGATCGTGCATGCACATCATCGCTCCTGCCTCGGAAATGACTCTCTCCTGGGGGGCCAGCTCGATTTCGACAAACTGCATCTCGTTGCCGAAAATGGCGTAATCGATTTCGGGCGCCTCCTTGCAAGAGGCCGGGGGCGGGGCAGGGGCGGCCTGGCCGCTCCGCAGTTCCGCCACGCTGTCTGCAGGCTGCCAATCGGCGAGACTGCCGCGCCAGACCAGGGCTGTCTCTTTGTATTGGTCTGAAGCCAGGCCGCTTATGATTTGCTGGAGAGTGAAAGCGCCCAGGGATTTGCCGTCTGCGGCAACAAACCAGTTTGGCATGGAGGACCTCCGGCCGGCTGTGAGGAGGTAGTGGAATGTTTTCTGTTGGTGCAATGGCGCTGGGATTGATTTGCGGCGCAAAAAAATATTATATTTCAGGGTAATTGCGCCATGTTGCGATCGAGGCGCCAAAGAATGCGCGGGCAAATGGACGAAGCGGAGCAAACCATTCCGCCTTCCTTTTCCACCTAGGGGCTTGCGGCTATCGGGCCTTGCTGGCCGGCATAGGGGAGTCTGTATTTTTATTCAATAAAATCAATAGATTAAACTGATTGTTGATTTTTGTGCGTACCTGTTTATAGTCCTTGCCAAGGACTCGGAAGAGCAGTATAGAGCACTGCTTTATTATGGCTGCTTTTTCCATGCAATAGCGCGCTGTTGATGCAGTTAGTCTTTTCCACACTTGAGGAACATACCCATGTTGTACCCGGACCTGTTCGGCAAAGATCCGCTCTTTCCAAAAAATTCTGATTTTGCTGTTGTGTTCAAGGACGACGCGGTCGGTCGGGGCGTCATGACCTATCGTGGCTTCAGCAAAGGCGAGGTCATCGCCAGGATGGCCGGGTACCTTGTCCATGAAATCCGGCAGCACACCCTGCAACTCACGCCAGATATCCATCTGTACGACCCCTATTTTTCAGGATTTTTTCTCCATTCTTGTTCGCCCAACATTTCGCTGAACATGGTGGATCTGATCGTTGTGGCCCGCAGGGAAATCCCGGCCAACAGCTTTCTGTATATGGATTACGCGGAAACCGAAGACGTGCTGTTCAAACAGTTTCCCTGCTCCTGTGGGGCCGATTGCTGCCGTGGTTGGATCGCGGGCCGCAAGGAGATGATCAACGGGGAGATCCTGCAGCCTGAATACCTGGCCCATCTTAACCAGAGCCTGCGTTGAAGCCGGGCGATTCTTGCCCTTGGTGGCAGCGGGACGACCTGGGCTACCGGGACGGCCACCTCTTTTTCGCCGGCCGTTCGATTCAGGCCTTGGCCGACCAGTTCGGTACGCCTACCTTCGTCTATTCCGCAGCCCGGATCCGGGCGAACCTCGAACGGTTGCACGGCGCGCTTGCCGCCGCCGGGATGGCCGACCGGTTTTCGCTTTACTATGCCATGAAGGCCAACCGGTTCGCGCCGCTGCTGACCTTTCTCAAACAGAGCGGCCTCTGCGGCATCGATGCCTGCTCGCCGGCGGAGGTGGAGCATGCGGTGAGCTGCGGTTTTTCA
>Ga0123354_10020289_pt1 | contig 10451 bp, 13 predicted proteins | sample TergutLab28metaG_2_FD_97872 | JGI IMG/M metagenome (GOLD analysis project Ga0123354, IMG submission 97872) | Labiotermes labralis P4 segment gut microbial communities from Petit-Saut dam, French Guiana - Lab288 P4 | ecosystem: Host-associated > Arthropoda: Insects > Digestive system > Gut ...
CCCATGCGGAGCGCGGTGCGGGCCGAGTCCATGGCCACGTTGCCGCCGCCGACCACCACCACGTTCCGCCCCGGCACCAGCGGAGTGTCGTAGCGTGGATCGTAGGCCTTCATCAGGTTGGCCCGGGTCAGGTATTCGTTGGCGGAATAGATCCCGATCAGATTCTCGCCGGGCACGTCCAGGAAGCGGGGCAGACCGGCCCCGACCCCTATAAAGACCGCATCAAAGCCCTCGTTCAAAAGCTCGCTTACGTCCACCGCCCGCCCGACCACGGTATTGCAGGCGATTTCCACCCCGAGTTTTTCCAGGACGCTGACCTCCGCCTCGACGATGGCCTTGGGCAGACGAAATTCAGGAATGCCGTAAATCAATACGCCGCCGGGTTTGTGGAAGGCTTCGAACAGGGTGACCGCATGACCCTTGAGCACCAGGTCGCCGGCTACGGTCAGGCCTGAGGGGCCGCTGCCAACCACTGCCACCCGCTTGCCGGTGGGCGGTTGTTTGGCCGGCAGCGAGCCGTCGCCATGGGACCGCTCCCAGTCGGCGAGAAAACGCTCCAGGTTGCCGATAGCCACGGGCTTCCCCTTCTTGCCGAGCACGCACTGGGCCTCGCATTGGATCTCCTGGGGGCAAACCCGGCCGCACACTGCGGGCAGGCCGTTTTTTCCCCAAATGAGCCGAATGCCTTCGGCAAACTGGCCTTGGGCAATGGACCGGATGAACCGGGGAATGGGTACGGCCACTGGGCAGCCCTCCATGCATTTAGGAATTTTGCACTGGATACAGCGGGATGCCTCGGCCTTGGCCATCTCTTCCGTGTAGCCGAGGGGCACTTCCAAAAAATTATGCCGGCGCACCTCGGCCGGTTGTTCGGGCATGGAATGCCGATCTATGGGTGTTTTTTGTGTTTGTGTTTCCTGCATAACAATATTCTCCAGCGGCCTTATGCCTGTTGCTGTTCCAGTTGTTTCGCTTGAGCTTCCATGCGGCAGCGATGCGCTTCCATGGCCTCGGTCTCCGCAGATTTGTAGGAGTTCAGGCGCTGGGCAAGACCGTTGAAATCGACCTTGTGGCCGTCGAATTCCGGCCCGTCGACACAGGCGAATTTGACCTCGTCGCCCACGGTGACGCGGCAGCCGCCGCACATGCCCGTGCCATCGACCATGACCGGGTTCAGGCTCACCAGGGTATGGATGCCTTCGGGGCGGGTCAGTTCGCTGACGGCCCGCATCATGGGGACCGGGCCGATAGCCACCACCAGGTTCGGCCTGTCGGCGGCCATGATCTCTTTCAGAGCATCGGTGACAAATCCCTTGCGACCGGTCGAGCCATCGTCGCTCATGGCGATCAGGGTGTCGGACAAGGCATCCATCCGGTCCTTGAGGATCAGGAAGTTCTCGCTGCGGGCGCCAAGAATGGTGGTGACCCGGTTGCCCGCCTTCTTCATGGCCCGGGCAATGGGATGGAGCACGGCGATCCCGGTGCCGCCGCCCACGCAGACCACATGACCGACCTGTTCAATGTCGGTCGGACGGCCAAGAGGGCCAATGAGGTCCATGTAGGCGTCACCCTCCTTGAGGGTGGCGAAAATGGCCGTAGATTTGCCGACGACCATGAAGATCACCGACACCGTGCCGGTTTCGGGGTTGGCGTCTGCCATGGTCAGGGGAATGCGTTCCCCGGTCTCCGTGGCCTTTAAAATGATGAACTGACCCGGTTTCGCCTTGCGTGCAACCCTGGGGGCTTCGATCTCGTGGAGAATCACCGAAGACGGAACCAGTTCCTCTTTGCGAATGATTTTGAACATGGGCACTCCTGCAACAATATGGTTAATTTTTCTTAGGCGGCGAAAAGGGCAGTGGATCTTGGAAAACTTCGAACTCAAGATGTTGCCCGGAGAAAACGCGGCCGGACGACCAATCTATCGGCACGGGGCAGTGCGCTGTCCGATGCTCCATCCTTATACCTCAGAAATTCGGGAAAGCAAGAGTTTGTACAAGTAATTGATCGACCAAAGTGGGCAAAACACCTGATCGCCGCACATGGTTTCTCTGGTGCCGGCAGGTGCTTTGTGGTAAGCAGTCACCAGTTTGCCAAATGCCGCCGCAACACCCATGGCAAAAGATTAATTCAACATTGTGAAGAATGATGAAACGCTGTCTGCTCTCAATCCTGCTCGTACTGCTGATGGTCCCCTGCGCCCAGGCCGCTGCGCGGGCCAAGGTGCAAACCCTTGCCCAGGAACCCTATGCCTCTGCCCTGCTGATCGAGGCCGACAGCGGTAAGGTCCTGTTCGAGGCCAATGCCGATGCCAAATTGTATCCGGCCAGCGTCCTCAAGTTGATGGATCTCTACGTGATCCTGCAGCGTATCGAACAAGGCGCACTGCGGCTGGACGAGATGGTGCAGGTGACGGTGGAAGCGGCGAAGACCGGTGGTTCCCAGGTGTACCTCGATTCCAAGGAACGGTTCTCAGTGGAGGATTTGCTCTATGCCCTGATGGTGCAGTCTGCCAACGATGCTGCCGTTGCCCTGGCTACCCATGTTGCCGGCTCTAAGGAAGGATTTGTGGCCCTCATGAACCAGAAGGCTCAGGAATTGGGCATGAAGAATACCAAATTCCATTCGGTGCATGGTCTGCCGCCCTCCGAGGGGCAGGAGGCCGACCTGACAACGGCCCGTGACATCGCCATTCTCTGTAGGGCTCTGGCCAAAAAACCAGAGGCCCTGAAGTATACCAGCACCCAGAGCAAGGGATTCCGGGAAGACAAGTTCATGATGCACAACCACAACAAGCTGCTCGGTCAGATTGCCGGCTGTGACGGATTCAAGACCGGATTCTACCAGGCAGCCGGTTTTTCGATCGCCGCGACTGCCCTGCGGGGAGGTGTGCGGATGATTGCGGTGGTCATGGCCAGCAAGGATCGCAAGGTTCGGGATGCCAAGGCCATTGAGTTGATCAATAAAGGGTTCACCATCATTCCCCCGAAGCCGGAATTGATGGGGGCCGCCCCCCTGACGAAGCCCGCCGCAGCGCCGCCGAAGCCGAACGCTGGCGGCATAACCTTCGCCACCCCTGCTGCCGACAGGACAGCCGTTTCCCCGGCAGAGGAAACAACTCCACCGGAACAATCAACCAAGGAGGTTGCCGACAGCGGCTGGGGCAAATTCTTCATCGGCTTGGGGATCGGGTTCATCCTTTTTCTCGTCCTGTTCGGGGCGGCTGTGGTGGTGATGAAACGCCGGACCGGCAGTGTCCGTTCCAGGTACCGCCACCGCGATTGAGCTGTTCTGTTTGTTTGCTGCCAAGCCCCTTTCGCTCTCTGGAGCGGAAGGGGCTTTTTTGTTCGTAGGTCTGTTCGACAGGATATTTGTTTTTGGTTAACCAATGATCGAACCGTCTGCCCGGAGGCCCTGGCTGGGTTATTTGCCCTCAAGGATGGCGCGGCTGCGTTTGACCGCGCACAGGTCGCCGCACATGGTGCAGACCTCCTGGTCGAGGGGTTGGGAAGAGGCGCGATAAGCCCGTGCTTTTTCCGGGTCCAGGGCCAGGTCGAACATCCGGTTCCAGTCCAGATCCTTGCGGGCCTGGCTCATGGCGTTGTCCCATGCCATGGCTCCCGGAATGCCCTTGGCGATGTCGGCGGCATGGGCGGCGATGCGTGAGGCGATAATCCCCTCTTTCATGTCGTCAGCATCCGGCAGTCGCAAATGTTCGGCCGGGGTGACGTAACACAAGAAATCGGCGCCCGAGGCGGCGGCCAGCGCTCCGCCGATGGCCGAGGTGATGTGATCGTAGCCAGGCGCCACATCGGTGACGATCGGCCCTAACACGTAGAACGGCGCCCCGTGGCAGAGCTTCTTTTCCAGCTGCATATTAGCCGCCACCTCGTTGAGCGGCACATGGCCCGGACCTTCGATCATGACCTGAACCTCGGCCTGCCAGCAGCGTTTGGTCAGCTCGCCCAGCACGATGAGTTCCTGGATCTGGGCCGCGTCGGTGGCGTCGCGCAGGCAGCCGGGACGCAGGCCATCGCCCAGGCTGAGGGTGACGTCGTGTTGCCGGCACAGATCGAGCAGCCGGTCGAAATGTTCGTAAAAGGGATTTTCCCGGTCATTGGTGGTCATCCAGTCGAGGAGCAGCGATCCACCCCGGCTGACCACATGGGTCAGGCGTGGGTTGACGCGCAACCGTTCCACCGCCGTCCGGGTCAGGCCGGCATGAATGGTCATGAAGTCGACCCCATCCTCAGCATGGATGCGGACCACATCGAAAAAATCGTCAACCGAGATGTTGGCCACCGCCTTGCCGTACCGGGCCACGGCATCGTAGATCGGCACCGTTCCGATCATCACCGGGCTGATTTCCACGGTGCGGCGGCGGAAGGTGCGGGTATCGCCAAAGGTGCTGAGATCCATGATCGCATCCGCCTTGAGTTCGATCGAACGGCGCACCTTGTTCAATTCAGCCTCGACATTGCAGCAATCCTCGGACACGCCGAGATTGACGTTGATTTTGGTGGCGAGGCCGGCGCCGATGCCCTTGGCGACCAGGGTTGCGTGGTTGCGGTTGGCCGGGATCACGATCTGCCCCTCGGCGATCCGGGCCAACAGGTCGGCTTGGTGGATTTTTTCGTCGGCAAGCACCTGTCGCATCTGCGGGGTGAGATCGCCCCGGCGGGCAGCAGTCATCTGGGTGGCGTGTGGCATATCGTTTCTCCTTAAAGAGATGTTAAGGGTTGATGGAAGCGAGGCAGGCTGCCTGCAGCCGCCGGATCGTGGCGGCGATGTCGGCGGCGCCAACGATTTCGGAGACCAGGCAGACCGTGGCGGCGCCCCGCGCCGCCACCTCGCCGAGGTTGTGCTCCTTGATGCCGCCAATGGCCACAAAGGGTAGGGGACAGGTGCGCGCCACATGGTCCAGGTATTCGAGTCCCACCGGGGAGCAGGCATCGTCTTTGGTCTGGGTGCTGAAAATGGGTCCGACCCCGATGTAGTCGGCGCCGGCCACGACTGCGGCGGCGGCCTGTGCCGGTTCGTGGGTGGAAAGCCCGATCAGTTTGTCGGGGCCGATCAGCCGCCGGACCTCGGGCACCGGAAAATCGTCCTGGCCGACATGCACGCCGTCGGCATCGACCAGTAGGGCGAGGGCCGGATAATCGTTGATAATGAACAGCACCCCGGCCTCGCGAGTCAGCGCCCGAATGGCCCGGCACTCGGCGAGCATCTCGGCAAAACTCTTAGCCGGCCGTTTTTCTCGGTACTGGATGAGGCGGATGCCGCCAGCGATCATCGCCTGCACCACTTCGATGTTGGTGCGGCCGGCGGAAAATTTTTCAGCGGTGATGCCGTAGATACCGGCGGGGAGTGCGGATTTAGCAGATGGGAAGGTCATGGAACCTCTCGGTGGCGCAGGACGATTGCGCTCATGTGATTAGCGATCGTGCCGACTTTGTGGGCAAAGAGCGGGGCGCAAGCAATGTCGGTGGCAAAATCGCCGACAATGAAGCAGGAACCGAGCCGTCGCGTACGGATGGAGGCCAGGTCGCTGCCGGCGATGCCGCAAGCCGAGACCACGATTCGGTCTGCGCCCAGGAGTTCCAGCAGCATTTTTTTGTCTTCCTGGCGGTCGAAGCCCTCGACGATTAGATCGCAGTCACCAAAGATCGATTGGCAGTTGGCGGCATCGATCCGGGCGGTCACGGCCTCGATGTGAAGGCCAGGCCGGATGCGGCGCAGGTTGAGCGCTAGCGCCTTGATCTTGGGTTGGCCGATTTGGTCGGCAAAATAAAACTGGCGGTTTAAATTGGAGTCTTCCACTCGGTCGAAGTCGACGATCTTCAGCGAGCCAATGCCGCTGCGCACCAGGTTGACCGCCACGTTGGAGCCGATGCCGCCAACACCGGCGATGCCGATTTTTGTGTTCGTCATCCGATCTGGTCCCAATCCTTGTAGACCGGTTGGTAGCCTCGGGCCACGATGGCTGCGGCCACCTCATCGACGCTGCGGTCATCGGTGATCTCGAACTGGGGCGTCTGTTCCACCTGAATTTCGGTGTAGCCGCCGACCCCGGTGCTGGAGCCGGCGGAGTAGCGGGTGGCGCCCAGCGGCAGGATGCAGTCGCGGAAGGCAGCGCTTTCCCGGGTGGAAATGGTCAGCCCCGCGCGGGGCAGGAAAATGCGCAGGGAGGACATGAATTGGACGAAAGTTTTGTCGTCCACCTGGAAATCGGGGTGGAAATTTCCTTCGGCCGCGTTGAATCGCGGCAGGGAGACCGACACCTCGGTCTCAAGATAGGCGGTTTCCAGGTAGCGGGCATGGAGACCGGTGAAAAACATCTCGCGGCGAGGTTCGGCCAGGCCGAGCAGCGGGCCGATATTGACCACCCGCATGCCGCCTTGGGCGGCCCGCTCCGGGGCGTTGAGCCGCCAGTGGTAATCTCTTTTCCGGCCGGCCGGATGGACCCGTTGGTAGACAGCCTGGTCGTAAGTTTCCTGAAACAGGGTCATCCCATCGACCCCGGCCTGCTGGAGCCGGCGATATTCTTCTCTCTTAAGCGGAAAGATTTCAATGGCCACCGAGGCGAAATACCGTTTCAGCAGGCGGGCTGTCTCGATCAGATACTCCATGGGGGTGAGATGCGGGGCTTCGCCGGTGAGAAACAGGATGTGCTGCATGCCAGTGGCGGCGATAGCGCGGGCCTCGGTCTCGATTTCCGTCAGACTAAGCCTGCGGCGCAGAATCGGGTTGTCGTGGTTGAAGCCGCAATAGGCGCAACGGTTAGTGCAATGGTTCGAGATGTAGAGCGGGATGAACATCTGGATGGTGCGGCCGAAATGCTGCACCGTCAACTGATGCGCCCTGCGAGCCATGGCTTCCAGATGGTTTGCTGCCGTGGGGCTGAGCAGAGTAAGAAAATCCATCGCGCCGGGTTTGTCCTTATCCAAGGCGCGTTCGACGTCGGCATCGGTTATCTGCGCAAAGAACCTGCCAGAGTCAAATTCCCGGTAATGGTTGATTGTTGCAAAAAAAGACATGGTCCGCTCCTTTACCAGGTTTAATCGTCGAGAAAGCCGGTGAGCGGCGACGAGGCGCGGGCCAGAGACGATTCTTCGGCCAGGCGGGCAAGATAGGCCATCCGGCCCGCCTTGACTGCCAGATCAAAGGCCCGGCCCATGGTTTCGGGGTCGGCGGCGGTGGCGATGGCGGTGTTGACCAGTACCGCGTCGGCCCCCATTTCCATGGCGGCGGCAGCCTGGGACGGCCGTCCGATGCCTGCATCGACCACGATGGGCACGGTGCAGTTTTCGATCAGCAGTTCGATCAGCGGTTTGGTTTCCAGCCCACGGTTGGTGCCAATGGGTGCGCCCAGCGGCATTACCGCCGCCGCGCCGGCGTTTTCCAGGCGCTTGGCCAGCGGCAGGTCGGGCAGGACATAGGGCAGGACCACAAACCCCTCCTTGGCCAGGTTTTCGGTAGCCTTCAGCGTCTCCCAATTATCCGGCATCAGATGTTTCATATCGGTGATCACCTCGATCTTGATGAAGTCTCCGCAGCCGGCTTCACGGGCGATGCGGGCGATGCGCACCGCCTGCTCGGCGGTCCGTGCTCCCGATGTGTTGGGCAGCAGGGTCACTGTCTTGGGAATATATTCAAGGATGTTTTCCTGCTTCGCAAGGGCGTCGATCCGTCGCAGGGCCACGGTGATCATCTGCGAGCCGCTGGCGGCCAGCATCTTGGGAATTTGGGCATTAGCGGCAAATTTGCCGGTTCCCGTGAACAGTCGGCTGGTGAAGCGCGCGCCTCCCAGTTGCAATGCATCATCATCGGTCGTCATTTATCAGCCTCCACCGACAAAATTGAGCAGTTCCAGCTTGTCGCCAGCTTGCAGCCGGGTCTCTGGCCACAGTTCTTGCTTGATAATCCGTTGGTTCAGTTCCACCACCAGCGAGTCGGCCTCCAATCCTTTGTGCGCCACCAACTCGATGATGGTGCGGACAGGGACGGCTTCCTGCATCCCGTTGACAAAGATGTCCATGTATTCATCCCCCCAAAAAAAAAGCCGCTTGCCTTCGAAGGGAAAGGCAAGCGGCTTGCAGACCAAAAAAATCGGGGAATATCCCGGATAATCTATGTCTTGTCCGCTTCCCTTCGCCGGTATTAACCGGATCAGGTTCATAGGGTTGGATGGTTTCCTCTCAGCAGGATTGCACCCCTAGCGATGGGATTGTTTATAAGCGAGACGCAATGGTTTGTCAACCACCAGGGTGGGGGGCAAGTCGATCTGAAAAATGGCGAAGCGGACAGAAATGCTAAAAGGCAGAGGCTGAGATGGGCGCGTCGCCTTGGCGATAAAACTTATGGGAACCGTAACGGCCTGTATAGGCCTTGCCCACGGCCCATCCAGGCATGACATCGACATGGTGGTAAAATGTTGAACCTTTGGTGAAATCCGGCGTGGTCATCGCTTTGAGGGCGACGCGCAGGCTCTCTTGGAGCGGATTGATCTCCATGGGGGCATAGTTTTTTTTCTGGAAGGTCCAACTAAATTGATTGGGAGCCAGGATGACGTCTGTCAGGCTTTTGTTTTCTTCCATGGCTCGGTTGAGGGTGACATGGGCAACGGCCAACTGGCCGATTTCCGGTTCGCTGCGGGATTCGTGGTAAATATTGAGACTAAGCCAGAACAGGCTTTCGACAAAACCGATGGGCATAAAATTATTCGACCGCCTCTACGGCCCTGATAGTCGGGAGTTCGCTTCTGACAAACTTCTCGATCCCCTCCTTCAGGGTGACACGGGACATGGGGCACCCCTGGCAGGCTCCGGTGAGCCGGACCTTGAGCACCTGATCCGAACTGATGTCGACGAACTCGACGTCGCCGCCATCCCGCTGCAAAGTCGGGCGGATTTGATCCAGTATTTTTTCAACAGTTTCTTGCAATTGTTGCATAAAAGACTCCTTGATCCCATTGCACTATCATCGTTGGAGTATTCGATACTATATCAACATAAGGACGATCAGACAAGGAAACAATTTCAATATTCGGTCGTTAAATTTATAATTATTTGAAATCAAACATAAAATTATGCATGAATCTGCATTGTCAGGTGTTGTGCAATTTGTTTGACAACGTATTGTTTTAACAAAGTTTTTCGTAAAAATTGCAATGGAAGGAGTAATTACAATTTATCCGGCAGGCGCGGGTTCGGGGCCATGGTTTTTGCATGATTGGCTTTTGCGCACTTGCCTGGGCGAACTCATTGCCGATTTGCTGACATTCAGGCGGGTTTTTTAGGTGACATTGAATCGTGGCTGAATTTTCCAGACAAGGCGCCGTCCGACCCTGATAACTGTTTACCCTTAATTCCCGGGGTATTTTCCTTCCACAAGTTTTGCCGGGATTGTTAGCCCGAGCGCCTTGGCAATGTCGTTCATAGATTTGACTGGCTCCTTGACAAGGATCTCGTGGCCATAGACCTGACACTTCAAATTCCGATAGACCAGGATCGCATTGCCGGCATTCAACCTGGCGGCCTTCAGCTTGTCATTGAGAAAGAGGTGCGCCAGCGATGCCAGGAAGGAAAGCATGAGGTGGCCGCGCAGGGTTTCTTCGCTGTGTGCTCGCAGCGGCAAGAGGTCGACATTGTTCTTGCTCACATCAAAAGATCTGTTCGACTGCTTGGCGTGTGTAGTAGAGGGGCAGCATCTCCGCTGGCTCTACCTTTTCGGAGCAAATCAGAACGAAAAAGCCCTGTTGCTGCGCCTGTGCGCACTTCTTCCATTCCTGGCGTCGCCTTTCATAATCAACAGCGACATAGGCATAGCCATGCGAGTCTCCAGCCAGGGGTATGGGGACCCGGGTTATGCCAACAAGCCTGCCGTCGTATTGGACCATGCTGCCCGCATCCAGCGTTTCAACGTGATGCTGCAACCAGTTGCTTGTACAACTTTCGGTTCGGCGCGAGCCTGGTCAGAAAGGGTATATGCGCAGCACCGAGCGCCGCAACGTTTTTCTCGGAAAAGTAACCGGCGTCCAGTATGGTCATGCCAACATCCACATGCAGGGCCTTTAACTCCAGCACTGTTGCCCACAAGGTGCTGACGTCCGGCATGTTGCCGGCGTTGTACCGGAAAAAGAGAGGCTTTCCGCTCCGCTTGTCCACAACCAGCACGAGCCTCATCTCTTCACAGATGACGCCATTGTGGTTGTTGACCGCCGTCAAGCAGGCATCGATACTGTTCGGCAACCCGGCACTGTCAATGAGTATGCCCACCTTGCCGCCTTTGGGGATCTCTGCTAGCAGATAGGCTGTAAAGAATCTCTGCAGTGCGCCGTGGAAAGGCGCGGCTGTTCAGTGGGTGCAAGTCCCACCCGGCAACTTTCGCTTTAGCCGGCAGCAACCGAAGCAACCGTGGAGGTGACGAAGCAGCTGAAACCTTCGGTGTAA
>Ga0123354_10020290_pt1 | contig 10451 bp, 6 predicted proteins | sample TergutLab28metaG_2_FD_97872 | JGI IMG/M metagenome (GOLD analysis project Ga0123354, IMG submission 97872) | Labiotermes labralis P4 segment gut microbial communities from Petit-Saut dam, French Guiana - Lab288 P4 | ecosystem: Host-associated > Arthropoda: Insects > Digestive system > Gut ...
CTCCTGAAGATGGACGTATTAACGTCTGAAACATGTTGAGCAATATATAATAAAGCAAGTGTCATCTAGTTGGTCAACCTTTATTCAAATATCAAGATGATGCACGGTCCAATATGCATAAGACGTAACTTTGTTTTCACCTGCATGTTTAGTCAGTCAGGTTCGATTAACATGTTATTTGCTTTTTAAAAGTGTTGATTTACGTAAAGCTACGAAGGGTAGAAGAGTTCAAATATTTGGGAACAACTTGAACAAATCAAAATTCTATTCAGGAAGAAATTAAGAGCAGATTGAAGTCAGGGAATGTTTGCTGTCATTCGGTGCAGAATCTTTTGTCTTCTAGTTTGCGATCCAAAAATTTAAACATTTAGATATACACAACTATAATTTTGCCAGTTGTTTTATATGGGTGTGAAACTTGGTCGCTGATATTGAGGGAGGAACGTAGGCTGAGGGTGTTTGAGAATAGGGTGTTGAGGAGAATATTTGGGCCTAAGAGGGATGAGGTAATAGGAGAGTAGAGGAAACTACGCAATGAGGAACTTAATAATCTGTACTGCTCACCCAATATTGTGCGAGTGATAAAATCAAGAAGAATGAGATGGGCGGGGCATGTAGCGCGTATGGGGGAGGGGAGAGGCGTGTACAGGGTTTTGGTGGGGAAACCTGAGTGAAAGAGACCAGTGGGGAGACCCAGGCGCAAATGGGAGGATAATATTAAGATGGATCTTCAGGGAGTGGGATGTGGTGGTATGGACTGGATCGAGCTGGCTAAGGATAGGGACAGGTGGCGGGCACTTTTGACTGCGGTAATGAACCTTCGGCTTCCATAAAATGCGGGGAATTTCTTGACTAGCTGCAAACCGGTTAGCTTCTCAAGGAGGACTCTGCACCATGGAGTAAGTAAGTAAGTAAGTAATTAAGTAAGTAAAGTTAAGAAGTATTGTAATTTTCCTGTTACAGTGACCAGCAAAAGAAGTCACAATGCTGAGGAATTTTTATGTAATTTAATTTAAAAATATGAACGAGGAGAAATTTGTAGGGTAGAAATTGTTTCCAAATTGTTTCCAAAGTTAGTTACAGGTACAAAAAATGATATGTGTTATAGGTATGGACAGGTTGTGGTAAAACATATAGTTAAGCGCCAGACTATTGTAAGTATACTTAACAATTTCAATAAACGAAGGCTACATTGCTTGACAAATGAGAGAGGCAATGTACGTATAACGTAACATTGAGGCGCCTTCGTATAACCACTGTTGTCGTGGAAAGCAAAAAGTATTACATATTCTGAGTGTGTGTCTGTTGCCTTAGTTATTCCGCATGCATTGCGCATGCGCCGTTTTGTCATCAGTGGCCTGCCCGGGTCTACATTATGTTTACGTATTATCTCACAAACGGCACGGCGTCAGACGGACCGTTTGACCGGTGCTGATTGATCAAGCAGGGAAAAAACACCCTGTACGAGGGACCACACGCCGGCGCCTTCTCTGCGATTGGTCACAATGTGCTGCTGTTATTTCACACAGATAATGATTGCTGAAATTCACGTCCTCATAACAACGAAACTCGCAGAAGGCCTTGTTCAACGCAATGGTCGAAGTTTGTTGCACAGTTTCAGTTCAGAGACCAGCACGTGGCTCTTTAGCTATGTCGGAAAGTGGCCGAAGCACGCCGGTAACATTGCACTTCTGCTCGGGAACCTGCTGTACGAGTCTTGTCATTACCATCAGTCTTTCTTGAATGACTGGCTAGTATAATTAAACGTACTTTTAATTGAATGTTTACCGTTAACAGTTACCAAACCGGATTAATTTGTATATTCCCCCCCCCCCCACACACACACATTTATTTAACCAAAACCGGGGTTATAGTGTAAACTGTATGTTTTGTTTTCCCCTCCACAAAAACCCTCTTTCCTTTAAAAGTTACCAAACCGGATTATTTTTTTATTTCCCCCCCCCCCCCACACACACACATATTAATTAACCAAACCTGGGTGTTACTGTGAAATCTGTACGTTGTGTTCCCGACTACCAAATAACCGTTTGCCTTATAAGAAAGTATACTGTTTCAATTGCCGTCAAATTCGTTATATAAACAGATGAAGTTGTCTCTATAACACGCCCTGAAGGCACACAGAGGGCTAGAGGTATAGCTCTGCCCCATTCTTCAGCCTGGGCATCAGGGGGTGAGTAGTCAGCACCGCGCTCTGGCCGTTTTAACCCCCGAGAAAGAGACCCGGTACCCTTTACAGGAGGCAGAGTGAGCATCTGAGCCGGTCTGGGCGGGTACGGAAAATCTTGCCCCCACTGGGGTTCGAACCTCGGAGTGTCTGCCTGGTAGCGACCCATCCAAATTGATTAAATACTCTTCTCCTTTTTCCACGGCGAAGAACTGTCGGGTTCTATAAAACTAAGAAAATTTCATGACTAGCAGAGTGATTTGGTTCTTCCAGCTGAACTTCTGTGTGCAGCTAGTTATTGACTGATTTTTGTTTTCATTCCAGAGGATAACATAGCCATTCGTCGACGGCGACGACGCATTGAGCACCCTAATAATGTTGGCAACGCGCCCTTACACAGCTTAGATACAGGGTTGGAGCCTGCAGTGCCTCAATCACATATAAGCCCCATACACTCCTCTAAATCCAACGAACTTCCCCATCAACCTTCTCCAGAGCTTAGCAACCGCATTTTTCATACAACTACCGGTCCTGCGCCTAATACTAGTTGTTCCTCACGATCCTCAGGTGATGAGCACCAACATTCCCCTCCTAGTCAACCCGTAATTAGACTGACTGTGGATTCTGGCAACCATTTCCTTCATGCCACAAGAAGCACCAGTCCTGGAGTGGCAACGAAAAAAGAGCGACTTCCTCCAAGATCTGAGACCAGTAAAAGTCCTTCTCAGCCTGTTGCTTTCCCTAGCAGGATCAGGAGTTCGGAGAGGGAAGACAGTCCTTCACCATCAAAGCTGAAAGCTAGTTCTGCCATGAGGTACAGAAATTTATTTTAATGTAACCTAGTGTTGGGGATATGTGTCGTTACCTTGGAAAAACTGAAGGAAATTACGAACTACAAACTGTACTGTGTAGCTCTGTAAAAGCTGTTACTGTTTAGAAACAGACTACAGCACAGACTGCATTGATAGGGCTGTGATAGGCTAAAGTAGAGACTGGCTGAGGTCAGATGTACTGAATGTGGTATTTGTCATCTCTGTAGTACTGCGGTTGTTGTGAAATGACCAGGATTTGGAAAGAGGTGGTAGGGGCTAAAGTCTGAAAGTAGTTTTGTTTGCCCACTCACTCACTCACACACACACACACACACACACCTCTGTGTGTTTGTGTGGAAGGAAGACATATTTTATAGCCATGTACTTGCTCCTGTGTGGTTGAGTGGAATTGTTAAAACATTTGTATTTTGTAGGTCTGTCTGTTGTTACTTTGAAGGCTGTACCTTTCATTTGTTATAGTTGCATTGTTCTTTGCTATTACAGAGTGTGCAGTGATAGCAGTGGTGTACAGCCGGAAGTAAGAATGGGCAGCGTGTCTCAGAAGGTGGAAAAGTTGATGGCCCTGACAAGAGAGACAGTGGCACGTCTTGACAGACTTACCTGCAATTCCCCAGCTTCTTCCAAAACATGTGATGGTATGGACAATAAGGGCACCAGGGCTCTCCATACGTCTAGAGAAACTTCTGCTCAGCACAAAAGTGGCCTTGGAGAAAGTTCTTCCACTTACAGTACAGTTACCATTCATAATGCTCTCAACAGAAGTAACATTTTTCAGAGTACAGATTCTTCAGTAAAAAAGACACATGGCCCAAGTACAAAGGGCAATAGTTTAAGCCAATTAGATGATGTACATTCACCTTCCATTACTGTAAAGTCTTCATCCTCGGATTTATGTCCATTGGAGAACAATTCTAGCGAGGTTTATGCCAGACCATGGATTGGCTCTCCGAAAAAACAGCCATCATCAATCTTAAAAAAGAAATCTGTGGATGAGCCATATCCATTGGTAGTTTCATCAAGTGTTCCCCAACAGATGCCAGTATCTATCTTAAAACGAAAGACTTCACAGGATGAAGCTAGGTCAGTAAGTGGTGGAAGTTCGGCACCTCCACCTCCCGTGACATTCTCTCCGTCAGTTCTGGATCAGGCAGGAAGCACTGGTAAACGTCAGGGCATCTTAAAGAAGAGAAGCAGTCTTGATGAATCTGAGGTTCTGCGAAGAAGAAGTTGCTCTCCAGATATGGCAGCATGGGATCGTGACTCTTCGTCAGAATTTCGTCCAATTCTCAAGAATCAGCGGAGGTCTTCTATGGAAGAATTGGTTCGAAGAACCCAGTCACCTGACCCACATCCACAGTCTATTTTGAAAAGAAGAACAAGTCGTGAGTATGAAGTTGAGGAAAGAATATCTGGTTCACCTGAACCTCAGGGAATTCTAAAACGGAAATCTGCTACTAGTAGCAACAGCAGCAGTAGCAGTACATCACCACATATCTCCATAGCTGCTTCTGTTATTATGAACGTAGCTGGGTGGGGTTCAGACAGTGATATATTACCGCATGATGGTGCTGCAGATCATGTGCGTCCTATACTTAAGAAGAAAAGTAGCTCTGAAGACAACACCACAGCTGATTCATCATCAACTGAAGCACCAAAGCCAATACTGAAAAAGAAAAGTAGTATAGAAGTTGATGATGTTGAAGAAAGACCAATGAAACCAATACTGAAATCTTCCAGAAAATCATCGCAAGAAGAACAAACAAGCTGGGAAACTGCTTCGATGGATTCTCCTGTGAGATGCCTCATCCTGAGAAATCGCAGTGCTGGAGGTTCTGATTCAGCTTCTGGATCTGACTGTGAAATAGTGAGACCCATTCTGAAGCAACCTGGCAGTGACAGGTCGTCACGGGAAAGGTCTGCTTCTCCACGACATAGATTGTCATTCTGTGATGATCAGGATCAACAAGTAGTCAAAACTGAAAGATGTGATTCCATGGGATCTGGGAAAGGAAGCGATGAGTCCAGAAACGTTAGTCCTATTGGGGAAGGAGCTATCCATCAGAGGAGGCTGAAGCCATCTTCTGGAGCAAAAACAAACTCTCCTTCATACATGGACAATGAGTTGAGTGCCATCCTAAGTAAGAGAAGATTGCTTGAAGTTACAATGCCAACAGATGTGGAATCCATTCAGCTTAGACGGTCGCCAGTTGTGATGGAGACAGCACGTGGACAACCACGCCCTGTGTCTGTTGCGGAGCGAATTTTGACTATGGAAAATTTCTTGTGCCAGGAGATAGGCAGCACTAAACAAACCGGAGCTGTACCCAAGAAACCTGGATCACTGAGAGCTTCCAGAGATCGCGAGAGATTTCGTACTCAACCGATCACATTGCATGAGCTCAGTGCTTCTGCAGGGTAAGTTTAAACCAAGAACATGTAATGCTGTGTAGGACAAATATCAGAGTATTTTTATGCATCGTTTGCACATTATATGAAATTGGCATGCATACGTTAAGTTATATTACGTCTCTCAAACTTACCTTGCTGCTGTTATATGAAAATACATTCAACAGTTGGAGGAAATAATTTCTCTAGCCAAGTCCAAAATGTGATGCAGTTTTGATCAGACACATTGTCATGTGGTTGTGTTATCATCGGGCAAATAACCATGACAAAGTTTTCTAATTCTGCTGACTCATGTTTCGTACACTATCGTCCTTTTTCTTTTAAATATATTTTGTATGATGTCGCTGTATCAAATACCATATGCATCATGAACAACATGATCATTGTCATCGTCATAATCATAATTATCACCATATTCACCTTCTGCGGTACTGGGCCTCCTGAGGCTATTTAACTGTATATTACAAAACAGAATTTTTCCCATAATTTCGGAGCTCTTCCAGATTATCTTCTTGTCTGTTTCATTGAGTCTTTTGGAATGCTGTGATAGTACATCCTGGTAATATGTCCTTTCCATTTTTTTCTGTGTTGTTCCTTAAATTGAGCATTTCTTAAAAATTGTCATTCTCTCTTAAATACTTTTTTTCTGCTGTTTGTAAATGCATTTTCAACATTCACATTGGTGGTAGCCCTTGATTTGCTATCAGAAGGTACTGTCTGTCTGGCAGGTGTCTTCTAAATCAGTATTACATGTGATATATTTAAATTCTTTCCTTCTGCTTTGGGATACATTAGTTGTGTGTCAATATAATTGAGATGGGTAGCTTAATTTCAGTGTCATTTAATTAACACTTGTCATTTATAAATGGTTTTGTTCTGTAAACCATAATTGTGCTCTTCTGTTCAGTGGTTTTACCTGTGGAAAATTTACAACTGTGTTGCTGGAATTTTGTACCAAGTGTGTTAGGTAGTCTTCAGGTTTAGATGGGAGAATTTGGTCATCTGTGACTGGTGTAGTATCAATGTTAAAATGTCTGCTAAGTGAAATGTTTCAATGTCTTATCAGTCAGTGGCCACTTCTGTAGCATTTTGGTGGTATGCACTCATGATGATATGACAAAAATAATGCAGCAGTCCATCAGCAGTATCATTCATGATTTGTAAGTGATATTGCTGAGGGACTTCTGTTGTCTGAATGCTTATCTTATTTATTTGTACTCAGGAATTTCTGGCTGTGTTGTTACATGTCTTGAAGTTGTGAAGTACCAGTAGGTTTCGTATGAATCCGGACCAGGTATATTTGTCTTCTACAAAAAGTGCGGTTTGCTTCTGTTAATTTTATGAAATGCTTTTTTTAGTCTGTGGTAAGTTGATGTGTTTCTGTAATTGATTCTTTGTGTTCTTCAGTGACAAGTTTGGAAGGAAATATAATTTGTGGAATGTATCTTTTCATACAAAATTTAGAGTTCCAGATGGATCATAAACACACTTAGGAATCTTGCATGAACTGTTGTTCATCAGTCAACAGTTAAAAATATGACAGTGATTTAAAACTTTTAGGCAGTGTAACAGGTTTTACACAGTCACAATCTGTACAAAAGTAATAAGTTTTTCCCAAAATATTGTGGTGGTGGTGGTGGTGGTGGTGGTGGCGATGGCGATGATGATGATGATGATGATGATGATGATGATGATGATGATGATGCCATACTAGACACAATGCCATGAAGACATTTGGAAGAATGGAGGTGTAGCTTCACTTGTTCCTTACCTCGTTAGTGCTGGAGGTGAGTGATCAGCTTCATGTGCAAGCCACTTTCTTTCTGGGGAAAGAGCGCCTGGTATTCATTGAATTGAAGGGTGAGAGGGACGCAGACCCAGTTGTGATGCTCTGAAGAAAAGAAAAATTCTTGCATATGCCAGAAATCAAACTGTGATTCCTCTGTCTTTCACCTGTAGGATTAGTAATTATAGAAAGTTACCCTCATGCCAATTATGATGATTGTGATTGCACCACCACCACCACCGCCGCCGCCGCCGCCGCCGCCGCCGCCGCCACCACCACCACCACCACCACCGCCACCACGTTTTCGTCGTTGAGTGAACTGGCGGGTGAGGTGTGCACATTGATAGCCTCGCCTTCCCAGAATCCAGGCGTTGATGGACATCTGAATTTCAAGTTCATACTTTTATTCGGCCACGACCGCTTCCTTCCAGATCCTGTGAAATTAAGCAGTTATCATGTGATGGACGCTGCATATGCTGAGACACTGATTGGATTGAACAACATTGCACACCATTTCAACTCGTACCACGCGGTGTACCCGTCGCCCTTGGTTACTTCGTGACTGTTCAGTATTGTGTACAGTGACGGATTCTCTGTTGCGTGTCATATGACTTGCTGGCTGCATGGATTTTTTTTTTTTGTATTCCCTTTTCGTTAAGATATCAAATATCTTGTCATATATAGTCAAATATGATACGAAACATTTTTTTATAAAAATCTCGACATACGCGAAATTCGCACACAGCCGTTTAAATGTTTAAATCATACCGCGAAATCTTCTGTTTAATTCCCCCACTTGCCCCAACGGAACCAGACGCTTTATGGGGATTCCTCTCGGTGTTGCGTTTCGCAGCATGGTGTTCCTAGCATTTGTTTGAGTCAGCAGTGGACCCGCGTGCAGCACTCAGCTGATTTCCGAACACTAAAGAATCAGCGAATTTGGTGACGTCAGGTTTTGCCCCATACGTCTTTTTTAAGGCGTGTTCGCGAAGTAGAGTAAAGCTGCTAGTAGCTGCGTCTCGTCTGTTTGTTCGCGTGGAACAGCGTGACTCCCGCTGGACGGATTTTCATGAAAATCGATGTTTGAGTATTTTTCGAAAATCAGCCGAAATAATTCAGGTTTCATTAAAATTTGACAAGAATAACAGGAACTTCGCACGAAAACCAATATACTTTGTGGATCATTTCTCGCTCATTTCTTCTTAGAATGAGATGTGCATCAGACAGAAGCTGTAGAGAAAATAAAAACACGTTTTATGTCCAGTAACCTTTTTTTTCCCCCCAAAAATCGTGCCGTTTATGAGATAATGTCGAGAAATATTTAGAGTTGGGCAGGCTACAGATGACAATATGGCGCATGCGCTTTGCATTCTGGATACCTAGGGCTACAAACACACACTCACAATATGTAATACTTATTGCTGCTCCACTGCAACAATGGTTATACTAAGGACCCCGAATGTTACGTTATATGTACATTGCCTTTGTTTTTGGTTTATGTTTTTGAGCTGTCACTGCCTGCCTCTGTAATGACGATATCGATAATAGGATGACATATCGTGGATTGTAAAGGTTGGAAGCATGCGATCGTGGCCACCCATAATTTGCCTTGAGGAACTGGGAAAAACACGGTAGGTGCTCGACCAAGAGTCGAGCCAGCTGCTGTTGCTGCACAAAGCTACCCAACGTTCCGGAAATTGAGTCACTTTTTCTTCGTCGTACGAGTAGATACAGATACATTTCAAAAACATGGTCAACAAAATGAGTTACCGGATGTAAAATGTAGCTTACTTAACAGCGTGCAATATATAACGCAGTAGCGAGTCACGTGTTTGTCGTACTCCCTGAAGATGGCCCTTTGAGGGATGAAACATGTCGGAGTGACACTGTTAATAACGTGGTGTTAATAGTAACTGTGTGCAGTAGTGGTATTGTGCAGGGACATTATCAAGATAAAGGAAGTTGGTTAGGTTTGTTGTTCTGACATTGGTGATCGTGAAGACTCTGCAATGAAAATGCTACACGTCAGTCATTAACACAACATTTTATTCATATACAAAGGTATGTATGTCAGGGCGACATGTTTCGACCTAGTAGGTCATCCTCAGGCCCTCCAAGAGCACAGATCTAAGCATTGTTTAAGTTTTCTGCATTATGGGATCCAAAATACAAAGGTATATATGTCAGGGCGACATGTTTCGAACTGGTAGGTCATCCTCAGGCCCTCCAAGAACACAGATCTAAGCATTGTTTAAGTTTTCTGCATTATGGGATCCAAAATACAAAGGTATATTTGTCAGGGCGACATTTTTCGACCTAGTAGGTCATCCTCAGGCCCTCCAAGAACACAGATCTAAGCGTTGTTTAAGTTTTCCGCATTATGGGATCCAAAATACAAAGGTATATATGTCAGGGCGACATGTTTCGACTTAGTAGGTCATCCTCAGGCCCTCCAAGAACACAGATCTAAGCGTTGTTTAGGTTTTCTGCTATATGGGATCCCTAAGCATTTTGGATCCCATAATGCAGAAAACTTAAACAACGCTTAGATCTGTGTTCTTGGAGGGCTTGAGGATGACCTACTAGGTCGAAACATGTCGCCCTGACATACATACCTTTGTATATGAATAAAATGTTGTGTTAATGACTGACGTGTAGTATTTTAATTGCATGTGGTAACATTTCGGGATGGAAAACTTAAAAACGCCGGGTAGTGTGGTAGACTTTTACCGACGTTTCGGAAGAATCACTGCCCTGTTACTCCCTTAGATCGACAGCAAGTTCCTGGGAACCGTCGTTGCGCTTCTAAAACACTACACGACGTCACATCTCAGAAGACGACAGTCTTCAAGTTGGTTAGCCTGTTGGTGTATTTATAGTAACGCATTGCCGTCACTGTTGATGCACGTCTGAGGCACACAGATCTATACAAGTAGGCAACCAATTTATCCGGGATTTTTGCCCGGGTTACTAATCGCGTTACACTATTCTGTGATAACAGATATTTTGCAGGGTCCGTTGAAAGTTGCTAGTACCAGTTCTGGCTCACACCTGTATGTTTGACAACACTGAAACGTCTACACGGAGCAGTGGCGTACCCAGAAATTTTGTTCGTGGGGGGGGGGGGGTTAAACAATTTCGTTTGACGGGGGCCGAGAGGAAGGGGGGTCTGGGGGGGGAGCCCCCCAAGCCGGGGTTTTGGGGGGCGGCTGTATTTTGGTCGGAGAGAAGTATTTTCATA
>Ga0123354_10020291_pt1 | contig 10451 bp, 12 predicted proteins | sample TergutLab28metaG_2_FD_97872 | JGI IMG/M metagenome (GOLD analysis project Ga0123354, IMG submission 97872) | Labiotermes labralis P4 segment gut microbial communities from Petit-Saut dam, French Guiana - Lab288 P4 | ecosystem: Host-associated > Arthropoda: Insects > Digestive system > Gut ...
ATATTAGGATGGATCTCCAGGAGGTGGGATGTGGGTATATGGACTGGATTGGGCTGGCCCAGGATAGAGACAGGTGGCAGACACTTGTGAGTGCGGTAATGAACCTTCGGGTTCCGTGAAATGGGGAAATTTCTTGACTAACTGCAAACCAGTTAGCTGCTCAAGAAGGACTCTGCACCATGGAGTAAGTAAGTAAGTAAGTCTTAAAAAGTCTCATTTTTCTGTATATCAAGTTTTAAACTTTAAGATTATATTCTCAGATTCTTACTGAGTTAGCATCTTCTGTAACCAAGGCTTACTGCCAGTAGTAGACAAAATACTGAGTCACATTGGGCTGCAAATGTAAGCTTAAGGAAAAGAATTGTGCTAAGAATGGAAATATACTGTTTGTCAGGGGGTGCCTGGCACAGGTATCCATATGTTGCTTATAGTTGTGTTCTAAGCAACGTGGGATGGTTTTCTCTGTTTTGTAAGTAGTTCAGTTTGGTTGACATTTCCAAAACATTGCATTCTCATTTCTTTTAAAAGCTTGGTTTGGATAAATTCGCTCTGTTGACTGATTATGTTTTGACTTGTACCAGAATAGTGCTGCTGTACGGATGTCTTCAATGTTGCTTCTGTTTTAGACATCCCTATGAAGGATAGCACAGGATTTGTATCACTCAGGCCATTTTTTTAATTGCATTGTCTAATTTTGGTCCTCAGCCCCACCAGCGAGTGTGGGGGGGGGGGGGACGTTTTTGCTCTTTTTTTTCCTTTGTCCAATAGCCTTCATTTTAGCATGAAGTCAGTAACAGTGCATTTAGTTGGATGTCCACAGTGATAACCTTTAGTAAGGTTTCCTGCTGCATTTATTTCCCACTCATATTCACTGTGCAGTTTATGATTTCCACTTGGGACAGGATAGTCATTATAGTGACTAGTCTGCAGGCTGAACAACTGAGGCATCCTGGTTTTTTTTCTGTCATGGTGAGAGATTTTTACTTCTCCAAGGCCTCTATTTTGGCTGTGAGGATGTACCCAGCTACCTGTTGAGTGGGTTCCAGGGGCTCTTACCCTAGGGGTAAATCAGCTGAGGCATGAAGCTTACTTAGCATCCATGTAGTACCAAAGTTTAGAATGAGGGAATGTATTATCTCCACTTCTTGTCTTCATGGCATGTACAGGATCAGTTTTCAGTCTTTTCTGCCTAGGACTTGGTGTGTCTGTCACTGTAAGGTCCACGCTTGTCAAATTACACTTTAAATCTCAAAATACACCATCTCATTTCCTGGCAGCATATTCAAATCAGAATTTTAATTACACAAGATGGTATTCTTGGGACTTTTGCAAAGGACAGATTTCAGTAATTGAAGGAATGACCGTGTGTCAGGTACTTCTGTTTTGACATCATGTAAGTTAGAATAGACTGCTATTGTCAGTGCCGTTATGTAAAGCTGGATGTTATCTGAGCGGTGTGGTGGGGTCTGCATGTAAAGGTAGATGTTACCTGGGTGGTGCAGTGGGGTCTGCGTGAACTACACCCACAGTGGCACTGGGAATAGCTAGCTTGTCTTGACTTCTTTGGAACTGCCTGTCATTGAGCAGCCAGATTCACAGCATACAGACTGCTGTGATGTGGATATTGGAAGAACAGAGAGCTGGGACACACAAAGCTCAGATTTCTTCAGAAGTACTCTTTCATGTTAAAACAGGATAGCATCTTCAAAAAGTACCAGTTCGTAAAGCCAGTAAAGTGTGGATGCCACCTAAAAGCAGACTGGTGTATTCCAGGTAAAATAGCTGGTCCTAACATGGACATTTGGTTCACAACAACACAATTAACAACACACTGTGTTACATTTGTATAATACATGTTAACCACATAAAACAGTAGGCTGTGAAAATAACCTCCATCTTTTCTCACAGGCTTCATATACGGTGTACATACTATTAAAAATCATGAGTTCTTTTCTAGAAGTTTGATTCTGCACACATCATAATTTCCGTGAGGTGCGGTTTGTTTTTAATAAAAATAGTGTTTCAAATTTCCCTGCAGATAATAGACACGTGGTATCAAATGGGGTGAATCAGCAGGGCGCACAGAGTGACTGATTGTTCAGTCTCAGAGATTGTTATGTAAGGTGGTCATTTAATTAATGGTTATATGGGTTGTTAATACCAGCTTCCAAGAAGTTCCTGTATTTCTTCTTATTACTTTAATTAAAAGTGGTACAAGAATCTATATGCCCAGAAAACCATTTACAGACCCATACTCCAGATGCAAATATTTTCATGGAGATTCGCAGCATTTTGAGAGGTGAGGCCAATGAACGACAGTATATTGCAAGCATAGAAATTTTAGAATTTTGTTTCACTCCTGTTCCTGAAGGTGCATGGTTGTGAACTTAATTTCTGTGTACACATTACTTCTCTGAACATGTCCTATAATAGGTGTTCCCATGCTGTGAAATAATTTTGTTGTGCTTATAACAAGCGTTTTTCATGTATAGGTTATCAGGAAGGTTTATCAGGCGCATTAGTGATAAAAGGATAGAGTGGCTGACAATTTTTGAGAATTACTCCGATGCATATTTAAATTTTGTGTTCCCATATTTGAAACTTGACACTGACCTCATGATGTCTGATCAAGGATTGTCTTACATATTGTGAAAATTGTATTTAAGACTACTTTTGTCTAGTAGTAGTTATTGTATTTTAGGTGAAAGCAGAAAATAACGTGGAGGGTGAAGATGCAGATGGGCAGGGTGGTCTAGGCAGAGGGGCTGGTGGTAGTGGCCGAGGCAGAGGGAACCGCTTTCGTGGTGGACGTGAAGACTGGGGCATTCGCAACCAGGATGTAAGCACCAGAGACTTTGTGTGTGTCTTGTGTGTCTGTAGCCTTGGCCGTTTTGATAGTCTGATGTGTCATGACTAGTTCAAATTGGTAGTATTTTGGAATACCCATTCATTAACATTGCTAAATTCATAGTGTTTTGTGTCCCTTTCTGGTTTAAAAATTGTTGATGTATGTAAAATTTAACACCAACTTGTTGCATGTGTTGGAGCTTTAAATAACAAAAGTGTTGTACAGCAAGTTGGTGTTGAATTTTATATATGTAAAGTAGTTGCATGGCAGTTGTGCAACTTTAAATTAGCTGTGTATATTCACATCTCTCTAAATTGATTGAAATGTGTGTAATTTTGCTTGTCTCTAACAAAATCAAGGTACATGTTGGTGTTGCAAGTGTCCCACCTAACCCGCATTAGTTTAGTAAAGCCACATATCACGTGTTTTTTGCATTTGGCCATGTTTGATGATCAATTTTGACGGACTAAAGGTGTGTGCAGGTTAATTATTTTAATAATACGTACTTGAGTAATGAACTTGTGCAATATTTTGCGTGTGTAAAGTGATACGGAGTTACGTGGAAAATTCTGCTCCCGGCTATTTTGTTGTGTGTTAGGTATTTCATTTCCCTTGGTCACAATCTACAAACCCAATCAGGCCTTTATTCAGCAGATCTTCCAAGGTAGTATGATGGGCTGTAAAGCCTCTGATTTTTTAGGCGTATTTTCCTTATATCTGTGGTAGGGTGTGTTGTCCAGTTGTTACAATTACAGGTGGGAGGTTAGCAAGAAGTTATTCAACAAAATGCTTTCGTTCAAGATTGCTGTCTATTTCCTTACTGATGTCAGTTAAGATCTTCATGCACAGGATCATAACTTCCACATTGAACACAAATCCTTCTCCATTTCGGACATGTATTAATGGAAACCTTGGCCATATTCCTGTGTGTGCCAAAACTGGTAGTACTGCCCAGAATGCTCACCCCAGGCTTTTAGCTGCCTTGTCTTTACACTCTTTGTGTGCTGTGCTCTGTGATCGCACACATAGTGTATATTAGGGTTTGTATTAATTCCATGAATGTCTTAATTTCGAAGCCCCAACCTAAGAGTAATAGAGTGTACTATTAACTTTTTGGTGCCAGAATTCAGGGTGCAGACTGCAAAGTGACAAAATTTAAGGTAGAGGATTTAAGTTTGACATGTAGAGCAACCAAAAGGAACGTAAAAAGCCCAAGGAAAAATGTAATCAGGGCTGATACATATGCTGCATCATTAAGAAGTTCAACCTACTTTGCAATGCATTGTAGTATCAATCCAGCACCAAAGGGTTTGTCGTGGTTTGATGTAAACCAAGCCACATGCTGGGAGAAGTAATAGAAATGTGTAGGTTCATGTCATTGCTGTGTTGGTGTTTGGTGTATGTGCAATTTGTAAAATTTCCCCTCATGTGCCAGCTTTAATAAAATCACTATAGAGTATTTCATTTTCTTGCTTGTAATGCTGATATTCTTGTCCCTTTTTTGTTGATACCAAAGGGCCCCAAGCGTCTTCGGTGTGAATTTTGAAAACTCGGGCCTTCGTAATACTTTTTTTTTTTAATACTCATTTTCATTCCGGCTGATTACATTTTTCTCAGAACTTTTACAATCAGTTTTTTGCTACAGAGTAAAAGTGTGAAGGTCTTGTCTTCCGTCATCTGTGATGTGAACCACTGGTTTTCTAGAAATCTGACATTGGAGGTCCAGTGCAATTTACAGGCAGTTTTGTTTTTTTGTCATGTGGATCCTTAACAGGGCAAGTGTCCTTGTCTTGAGTCACAATGTGTTTTGGATTAGCTTTCAGCTGACAAATGGGATACTGCAGTTAGTTCCATATTGTACATAATGCACTGTGCAGACGGTGAGCCACAGATTTTCTTTTTTCATGTGTATCATGAACTGTTCATAAAATTTAGTGCAATTCTGTTACTTGTACACCGTAAAGGAGTTACTTTAACACAGTTACACCAGACCTTAGAGTACAGTGCACTCTGCATTAAAATCTGTTATAAAATATATGATATTTCAGATTAACCTTTTGGCACCGGAATTATTTTTTTAAATTTTAGCGCAACCTGTATATAAAATGTGAATAATACAGAAACCAAATAAGTTAGAATTATGAAACAAACTGCATTATGAAGAGAAAGAAACGGAGAGTATATACCATGTTTAAAATATTCGGTACCTATATTTGTTGACTAAATAAATAAAATGCAACTTTAGAGGTTAGCGGTGCGGTACGACCACTATAGTTGACATTAGGCGTCAAAAGGTTAAGAATTGTGGTGAAAGCTTTAGGAGGGGGTGCTGATAAGTCCTTAGCCCGACCAGGGAGGAAACAAGCTACAGCGACCAAACTCGGGATTTATTCAACATTCTCCCCATGAAGCTCAATACACTTCTTAGCCTGTTGCTCTAACTTTTGCAAGCCACTCGAAAAAAATTCAGAAAGTTGTCTGTCCAACCAGGTCTCCGTGGTAGCAATGACCTCTGCGTCAGACGAAAAATGGCAACCTTTTAATTGATTTTTCAGTCTAATGGGGCCAGATCCGGAGAATAGGGTGGGAGATAAAGACATTGTAAGCCCAGGTACGCCAGTTTCTTCTGGGTTGCAATTCCTCCGTGATCCAGGGCATTGTTGTGCAAGAACAAGCCCCCCATTGGTGACCTTTCCACAGCATTTTTTCCTTCAAAATGTCATTCATTTGTGCCGAGAGAGAGATGAGTAATATTTGGCTTTGATAGTTTGGCCCTTTGGAAGATAATGAATGAGGAGAATACCATCTTGATCCCAAAAAATTGAGGGGAGAACTTTTCCAGCGGATTTTTGCATTTAGAATTTTTTTCGGGCAGGGTGAACTGCTATGCTGCCACTCCATTTATTGTTGCTTTGTACTAGTGATTTAACCAGGTTTCGTCCATGGTCACCAATTGCGACAGGAAATCATTTGGATCGTGCCGAAAAATTCCAAAAGGTGCTCAGACGACTGTCACCTTTGACGTTTTTGATCCACATTCAGGCATTTCGGGACACTTTGCGGAGAGCTTCCACATGTCCAAATTTTCATGAATGATGGACCCCAACCAACTCGTGAAATGCCCAATTGCTCAGCTATTGATTTAGCTGAAATCTGGAGGTCTTCCAAGATTGGCTAGTGAATTTGTTCAATAATCTCTGGGGTTGTCACTGTTTTGGGTTGTCCAGGACAAGGCATATCACAGGTGGAAAAATGAAGGTACATCGTGCTTTTGTAAGTGAGGTTTGGCCTATGTGGAAAGAAAGCTGTTCTCTTGTCCCAGTATGTGTTGGGTGTGATTTATTTTTTAAATGTAATGGTTTATCGAAACTTGTGATTCAGAATTTGAAATCAACATGGATGATCATTAAATGTGTTGTGTGTGGGTGCATTATCATACTGTTGACATACAAAGTGTGCTTATTTAGAGTGTATGATGCACTTTTTCCTGAAATACCTTATAAATATGCTCTGACCTTTTGAAGACTAAAATTCAGGTTGTATGTGAAGAGTGAGTTACTGTCACTGCAGGAAACTGTCTCAATTTGTTTGTTATTATTTCTAGTTTAGGAAAGTGTCTTTAACGTTTGCATCTCATTATTGGTAATGCCATGTCTTTTACCTTCGCATCTTGTTATTGGTAATGTCACGTAAGTTATTAGGATTGTCAAATTTGGGAAAACCTCTTTTACGTTTTTGTGTGCATTGACTAATCTTAAACACTACTTGAATGAAGCTTATTAACCACCTTGTCATCAATTTCCTCATTGTGGTGGCAAATGAGTTTTATGTTATCTCTGTCAGTGTTAGTATTTCGTGTCAGGTAAACAAGAAATTAAGTCTATTTCCATTGTGTTCATTTGATTCATTCGTCTTTGTTAATTGGATTATCAAACTACCAAGAGCCAGTTCGTTACTTATATTCCAAATTTCTCTCTTCTTTTTAATGAATTACTGCTGCTGGTATAAACTTAAAATTTTGGGGTTACAATTCAGTTCTCAATATCCGAATAATTTCTTTTGATTTCGTCACTTGTCATTTGTCACTTTTGTTTCCTATTCAGTTAATTTTTATCCGAAGCAGGGCCTTGGATGGGGCCCATGCAAGTGGGGGGCTCTGAGGCTGAAACTTCTTAACTTCACAGTAAATTCACCTCTGGGAAACACATCTTCGTATTCACGCAGTTGCCTGCTCTGTAAATGCAACATTAGACATTCATAGATTTTGTATCACAGTAACGCAAGCAACTATAAACTGCTGAAAATCTGTTGCAGCATTTTGGACTGATTGCATGAGAACCCAACCCAACAGTGGCAGACACTGTTTGCTTTAGCAAGCAGGTTATTGATGATAGCAAAGAGGAATTCGTTGTTGTTGTTGTTGTTATTAAAGAAAGTAAGATTTGACTTGTCAATGAGATTGACTTTCTTGCAGCGATGTTGAAGACCAAGGGTCATAGAACAAAACAACAAACTCTGAAATGAATAGTCACTACCAGTCAACATCATTTCTGAAGAGACTTGTGCCTTGAACTTAAAAAATTTTCTGTCGCCCAATAGAAGAAATGGTATTGCATGAAAGCCCAGTGTCAGAAATTATCTGTACTTTGTAGGGTGGTGGTGCTGTTGGAGGTAATAGCCCACATGTTCTACAGCCTTCACTTAGTTGGACATGCCTTAGCAAGACTGGTAGGGAGTGTGTGATCTCCACAATGTATTTTGTATTTGTGAACAATTGTCCATATTTTTGAGTCGTCTTGTTGATTCTGACACGAAAGACAAAGTGAATGTGTCTTTAAAAAGTTCTGTTTTGTATCGGTAAATATCTGAGAGTTTAAAGAATTTAAGTTTGTTGATTTTGCATTGAAATTTTAACTCATCATTTCAGACTGTATAACAGGTTGAACCCTTTGATGCACGAATTAAATCCCACCTATCAACGCTGTCTGCTGGAATTTTTTTACTGGGGATTTTAAATTTTAATACTTACTCTTAGGGGAAAAAAGCATGTCTCATAGACTTTTCCTTCAAATTTAATGTAATAAAGTTTTACACTGTGCTTTTGAATTGTTTAATCTGGGAACAATGTTCACCTATTTTTATAATAAATTTTGGCCTGTGAATTGCATGTATTATATAAAATGTGGTGTAAATGTTTATTACTCACATGATTCTGGCTGCTGCATAATTTCTGTGGCACCTTGGATCACTGTTTTATCATGACACACAGTATTCACAGAGAGAGTGATACATTACAAATTTACTTTGTGTGATATTCCGCAAAACGAGGCACCACGCACAGGCCCATGTCACAGCTGGCGCACTGATACACTGTGCCCTTCCTTTGGCTGTGAGAAGAACACAGACGGCAGAGGAGTTGGGTTGATTTTGCTGGCCAGTCTTCTGCTGAGGCTTGCTGCTGCTATTCCTCCTCTTCTTCTTTGTCCACTTCCTCCTCCTCTTCCTTAAAATAGTCTTCAAACATCGCTAACTGTCGCACCTGATTCCAAGTCAGTGTCAGGAACCAGAATTTCACTGGTGGCTTCCTCTCAAGCCCCCCCCTTTCCCCCCACCATTGCTGGAGACCCACAATTATCTGCCATGTTTAGACTACTATGTATGACTTGGCACAATTTCAGAAATGTAATACCAGTGAGATGTGAATGTCTTCTACAATGACAGCAAAACAGATCTAAAGCTACGATGTGACTGCTGTATAAAAATTGCAGCTCTTTGAGGGTGCCCAAGACGTTACAAGATTGATGACAATATGTTGCATGTTACTACCCCACAACCCCTACAGATTACCGCAACAATACAAGAGACTTGTCTGTGGGCCCTCCTGTAGCTGTAAACATCGAGTTTTGTGGATATCTCTGATTTTTGAGCATTAGTTTTGTCTGAATTATATGGGTACAGTACACAACTTAGCAAACTTTCTGGGCAGCAACTAGAGTTCACTTCATAGGCCAGTTTTGATATTTCAACCCACAGTGAACTCCAGAGCAAGGGATAGTCAAAGCAAGCAGTGTCAGAACCATATTTGTTAGCTGGGAAAAATGCACAGTTGCTGAGTGACTACATATATATATATATATATATTGGTGTTTGTGGAGGGGTTAGGAGGTGGAGGGGTCTACATTCTGGCTCCTGAATGAAAGCCTGACCTTCAAGGTTCTTGAAGCATAGCAAGCCACATCAGTTAACCGAACAGGAGTGAACAAAATTCCTTCAAATTTAACACGCTGTGATGTCTTTAGAAGTAGTTCGGCTAATTAAAGTGCTCACTGCGCAACATCTTTAGAAGGTGTTCGGTGTTAAAGGGTTAACATTTCAGGATTTCTCCATTCATTTGTTTATGGATTGCAAATCATTGCTGTATGAGATTGCCTTTTTTCCTCTTTCTCAGGCCCATTAAATGTGTCCTGAATGGAATATTTATGGCTTTATTCTGTATGATATGTATGTGTTTCATCTGGCAGGATCGTTTGAATGAGAGATTGGCAGGCCTTTCTGCACCAACACATGATCTTCCACCGCAAGATACACGTGAGAAGAAGTTCACCGGCCGATGTCGCTTGTATATTGGTAACCTGACGAATGATGTAACAGAAGAGGAGATTACTCAGTTGTTCCAGCCTTATGGTGAAACTGCAGAGCTCTTTGTGAATAAAGAAAAGAACTTTGCTTTTATTAGACTGGTAAGGGGTTATATCATGTTTGTGACGCATGCTTTTTGGAAGTGGAATCTTTTTTTATATCTGTGATAAGTATGCTGCATGTTGACAAGTAATCAAGAAGAAAGGTGAATTACTGTACAAAGGTAGTGATTAAGCCATGTGCTGATATGGCAGAGCTTCTTGTTTTCAAAATTAAGCAGTGAATTTTACATGTAATTTTCCATGTGTATAAAAACATGTGGTTGCTATGCCAGTCCAGTACCAATGGCATTTGTTTGTGTAGTGCTTTATTTTGTGGGATAAATTCAGGTACTTGTGAGAAAGTGTTTTGTTTAAAGGTGGACAGGAAATGTTCAAAATATTCCTACCCACTGACAGCATATTTTCAGAAATGGCAGTGTATCTGAATTTTTACCTTCCTGCACGAGATGATTGAAACACATGCCCTTACTTTCCAGGATTATCGGGCTAATGCAGAGAAGGCAAAGAGGGAGTTGGATGGTCAGATGAGAAAAGGCAGAGCACTGAAGGTTCGTTTTGCTCCTCACAGTGCAGCTGTGAAAGTGAAGAATTTGACCCCTTGGGTGAGCAATGAGCTCCTTGAGAAGGCTTTCTCAGTGTTTGGAGAGGTATGTTTCAAGTTTGTTGGCTGTTCTAATGCCTGTTTCTGTTTCTCTTCTGTTAATTAAGTTTGCCAGTTATAAACCCTGGTTTGATGAAGAATGTTTAGGTTTTTTGGATCAAAGGAAGCGGGCAAAATGCAGGGGGTACAGGATCCATGCCAAAGTAATGTAGATAATTTGAATAGTGTAAGACGTGAAGTTAGCAGACATTTCAGGAATAAAAAGAAGGAATATTTGAGAGCTAAAATTGAGGAACTTTAA
>Ga0123354_10020293_pt1 | contig 10451 bp, 7 predicted proteins | sample TergutLab28metaG_2_FD_97872 | JGI IMG/M metagenome (GOLD analysis project Ga0123354, IMG submission 97872) | Labiotermes labralis P4 segment gut microbial communities from Petit-Saut dam, French Guiana - Lab288 P4 | ecosystem: Host-associated > Arthropoda: Insects > Digestive system > Gut ...
GTGTGTGTGGTGTGTGTGTGTGTGTGTGGTGTGTGTGTGGTGTGTGTGTGGGTGTGTGTGTGTGTGGTGTGTGTGTGTGGTGTGTGTGTGTGGTGTGTGTGGTGTGTGTGTGTGTGTGTATAAGTCAAAAAGTTCGCCTTTGTGTAACATTCTGAACTGCTCACTGTTTAGTTCCAGTACAGTCCGAGCATTTTCATGCACAGTGTTTTCAAACACTTCCACGTTTTGTTCTTTCCTCCAATCAGGGTCCTGCGTCTAACAACTCCTAAACAAAAACAACCGGTTAAAATATTCTATTGTGCACCCCGATCTACAACGCCTTGCAATGTACACGAAATAACAGTCTTTGCAGTGAACACAACATGTTTCCGCATTTTAATCTTCTCCCAATTTTACGTAAATATCACTTCTATTTTTGCGTGTGTTGTTTCCAATTACAGAAATTAAATGTTGCAACATTTGTCAGATTGTCCATTACACACCCTATATAAAGAGTAAAATAACTTTTCCAATATTCTTTTTACGGCTACATCGTCCGTGTCAACATACTCGCCCCAGAAAGAAAGGCATGGCAATGAAGGGGTCGCTTCTGGCTGGGGCTATCGATTCCCGAAAGATGTGCGCAGAATGAGCGTGTGTCTTGTGCAACTTTCTTCTCCCCACTCCATCAATCATGGCGATTGCACGCCAGGAACCCGTCACACATTCAGCCCAACTGATCCCAGCGTTTAGATCCCCTGTGTGTTTATTTCAAGCGTTTCACACCGAATTATTCAGGGGACGCAAAACTGGGTTGTAAAATATGTCAGAGTACTGTATATTCACACTATCAAGATTACTGGCCTTCTGGGATATGTGCTGTATATTGTGGTAGACGCGTAGTGACCCTTCGCAGACGTCTGATGCGTCAGTTTTCAGGGTAGAAGAGTAAGCCGCACGGGAGAACGGTCACTGACAAAGGGAAGGAAGAACAGGGCTGAAGCTAAGTGCGAAAGAGTTATGCTATTAGCCGCGGCTCCTCTGAGAAAACATTATATTTTAATCTGTACAAATGCACTATACCTTTTTACACGGATGTCAGTTGGAGGTTTGTTGTTTTCCAAATCCCTATTTGACGTGTTTTATAAAGCAGAAGGGATGATGAGAATAACTGAACTGAAAATTTACGAACATTTAGATAATTTGATGTTCTACAGAACCGATGAATTTTAATTTAAATGAGTTAAGCTAAATGATGCGATAACAGAGAACGTTAGCATTGCACCAAGTTTCAAGGAAAACTCGTGCTAAATTAACAAAACAAACTCCCTGCTTTTTAAAATAAACTTTGTAATTTACGGTTAAATTTATACCTTTTATGACTGGTATTAACTGAAATTTCAAGCCTTAAAACTTCACCACAAAAATGAACAGACTCGATGCATAACACACCGGAATGTATTTATCATCCTTCTCTAAAGCTGTACGAACGATTCTACAGCTATAGTAAAGGAACCAATTACTTTTTGTTATCCCGAAAATGTGAGTTTATTTCGTAATTATTTAAGCAGGCTCTGTCAACTGCAAACGTCTGAACACCGTGGATGCATCGCTACAGTTTCTGGTTTACAACCTGCAAGTCAAGGTTTGATTTCTGGCTCGCGGAGTGCCTACACAGGATCATTCTTTCGTTCTCTGTCTCAGTCATGCCGACGGACACTGCTTAAGACCACAACATAGACAACTGCCGTTGTCTGTCAATTTGTTTCCTCTTAGGCTTTAAAATACTTCTCCCAGTAAGACCAACGCTAAATTGTCTCTTTTATCCCAGAATTGTCAATTAAACCAATACCAAGCCTTATAAAAAGGAAATGTATATTTTGAAATAAATAGTTTGAAATATGACCTAAATACAAAATCGAAAAACTAAACAAGAATAAACTGCCATTAGCAACCTCCACGTAGCTGAAAAGATTACCTTAGGTGCCCGGCGGCCAAAATTACGGGTCGTTGCCACAAAAATAGCCCATAGAATAAAAGTCAAACACCAAAAAACGAGAAAATAACTTTTACACAAATCGATTAAAAACACTCGAAAACAAAGAAGCCAGATCACTAGAGCCGATAAATATTGCAAACATTAAAATGATAACAAATATCGACTTTATAAACACGAATAATTCCACAATACTAATCACATGTCCTACTCTTGTTTATCAGAGAGCAGTAGGGAGTAAAATATAGTAAAATATTAATTAATAATGAACATGAATGGAGACTCTTTAATTTACGGTCTATTACTGGTCTTATTGCCACTACAACACCATGCAATAAATCACCTCAAAATTAATACTTCTCACTCTTTATGCTGTAGACACACAAAGTGTGCAGTTGACACAGGAAAGGTCCTCATCAATACCAAGAAGTCAAACAAGATATATTGTACGGCATCCAGTTTAACCCAGATATCTAATGACATTTCAAAGATGGACCATACAATTTCTACGGCTTCTATCTAAGATACTTCTTCCTCATAATTCTTGAAAAAGACTAAATTCCGGTCACGACGGACACCCTCTAGCCAAAGAATCGAAATGTGGGATTCTACGTTATGGAAGCGTGTTAATGACATGACGAGAAGTTTCGGGAAACCCCGGGCTAGCAATGCGCTACACAGTCCTAATATTTTGTTATTTAGCTACAATTGGGTTCACAATTTTGTTGCGTTGGACATGGCGTTTCAAAACCTCCGCGTTTCTTATCTATCATAACGTAAACCTCGCAGGTCCGACATTAAATATGAATACAACTTTACAAATATTAGTAATTAACCAACTTAATGCACAAAATCTTGTTTTATAATAAGTTTATTATATGCCTCTACATATAATAAACTTACTATAGAACAAGAATTTGTGCATTAAGTTGGTCAATTACTAAGATTATACTGAGATGCACGGTCAGCAAAACATCACAACTTGATTAATTCTTTCGTTTCTTGAAGTTATTACTTTGAACCAAACAGGTTAAGCACTGTCAAATGAGACAGAAAGATGATCACGAATGGTGGTATTAAAACGACTATAGAGATGAGATCTTCGCTCCTCCGGGGTGTTAGGCAGCGTATATTGATAGACACTGACATTTCGGGACAATCTATCCGTGTCGTCTTCAAGGGGCATGCAGTCCAAGATGGGAGCGATTGGTTGTCCCGAAACGTCGGTAATTACCAATCTACACTACGTAAAATGCCAGAAGAGTAAAGATCTCACTTACGCCGTGGCGGAAGCACGATGGTAAAGACATTTATTATTCCGGTATTCCGGCATAATATTTGAAATTCTGCGTCAGCTTAAGTCTTTTGCGATTCCACCCCACCTACAACCCAACAGCGGGAACATCATCACAACATTTATTCTGTCTGTTAATTTGAAACCCTGATATAATCCAAGGAGGTGATCACGGTAGCGTAGTGGTTAAGGTGGTGCTGTGCTACAAATCGGAAGGTCGCTGGTTCGATTCATTGACATAAAATCCTTCCGATCGCATTATGGCCCTGCGGTCGACTCAGCCTCTAACAGAAATGAGAACCAGGAGTATTTCCGGGGGGTAAAGGCGGCCGGTGCGTAGGGCTGAAAACCATACCACCATCCTGTGCCGTTGTCACGTAATCTGGGAAACTTAACTTCCTGGAACCCTCTGGGCACCTCGGGCCTGTAATGGGACTGATTTACCTTTCATTTATAACCCAAGGAAAAGTAATTTTAATTTACAGACCCAAGAACAGCAGTTGTCATTAACAACACTTTTCATGTTGTAAGATTTTACAGAAACGTGTTTCGGCTCATGCATAAGGGGCCTTCATCAGTGAGCAAAGGTACTAAAGAAAAGTTATGTAAAACACCTTATATTATTTTACATTGCCCATGTATACTATTGAGATCTCAAATTTCAGTTATCATAAAAATACATAATATGCACATAACACAATGCCAGGTTAAAAACAGCGTTATACAGTTGCTATTAGAAGTATACTAGTACTTCCAGGTGGGAGTGTAGATATAGGTCAATGATGTCAAGCATAGGGGGTTTTGTATTTTGCTTTCCTTGATACATGTTAAAAATAATTTTTAATTTTACCAGCTAGGAATGGGATAGCACAGTGGTTAAGGTGCTGTGCTACAAATCGGAAGGTCGCTGGTTCGATCCCAACTGGTGTAATAGGAATTTTTCATTGATATAAAATCCTTCCGATCGCACTATGGCTCTGGGATCGACTCAGCCTCTAACAGAAATTAGTACCAGGAGCATTTCCTGGGGGTAAAGGCGGCCGGTGCGTAAAGTTGACAATCTTACCACCACCCTGTGCCGTTGTCATGAAATCTGAGAACCTTAACTTCCTGGAACCCTCTTAGCAACTCCAGGCCTGTAACGGGACTGCTTTACCTTTTACCAGCTGGGAATGCTAAAAGACAGAACCTGTGTTTCTCACAGAGTCCTTCACAACCAACGTCTATTTTCTGAGGGTAATAATGCGTGTAAATCGCGACGCCATACGCCTGCAAGGCGTGGTTCTCAAATACAAAGGCAGTATAAACTTACAGCTCTCTTTTTGGTTCAGTAAGACCAAGAAAAGAGTCTTCCTCATTACCAGCCATAGAAAAGTCATTAGCGAACACATCTTGCACCCTAAGGTCATGTTTGCTTACTTTCCACCCGTGAAGATCTGCAGACTGTTCTCTGGTCTCTATAGCATTAATCTCGCATCGTTTGGATCAAATGTACTTGTGTGAGGGGTCATTTATCATTCTCGAATCCGTAAAGTCATGAAAAAAAAATTGCTGAGGGAAAAAGGGCCTGTGGGTCTGGTACCCAGAATACGAAATTAGAATCGCTCGTCATTAGAAAGAGTAGTAAAAAAGCATGTGCAGCTGTTACTGAAATGCGCGCCTGCGCACAGAGAGTATTATTTTCGACATTAATTTGAACCTTATGTGGTACAGACCTATCTTGAACAGCTGACATCCCTGCATTCAGACTTACGAAAATCTGATCTCCGCATGTACAATTTTTATGTAGAATTAATTACACGTAATTTTCTTCTGAAGCTACAGCCACACAAAATTAATTGGTACTGAGTTTCATAACGGAACCGTTTCGCTGCTCTAAATATAACACGAGACAGTTTCTCGCGACTGATGTGCGTTATTAAATACAGCTCTTTCATAAAATAATTTTAACATTTCAAATGTAAGTACATATGTAAAAGGTAAAGCAGTCCCATTACAGGCCTGGAGTGGCCCAGAGGGTTCCTGGAAGTTAAGGTTCCCAGATTTCATGACAACGGCACATGATGGTGGTAAGGTTGTCAGCCTTACGCACCGGCCGTCTTCACCCCCAGGAAATGCTACTGGTACTCATTTATGTTAAGAGGCTGAGTCAACCCCAGGGCCATAGTGCGATCGGAAGGATTTTATGTCAATGACAAATTCCAACGACACCAGCTGGGATCGAATCAGCGACCTTCCGATTTGTAGCACAGCACCTTAGCCACTGTATATATGTAGAATAAAATCGGATAAAATAAAAATAATTCGTTTCTTACAAATCACATTTTAAATTTCCATTCTGAACGCATGGTCTCAATATGAAAGCCATCTGCAATTCTTACATATTTAGCCCGTAATTCAGCTGCTATCACGTGCACTCCAACGTATCTTGGGTAAATGTAGCTGTAGCTCCCAATATTACTCATTTTACTCTTGCAGTGACGTCACTTCTTAGCAGTAGGCTTCGACTACTCTGTGTACCTTGGAAGAAGCGTACAATGGACTGGCATCAGGTGAAAGACGAGGTCAACAACTTTACTCTCCTTTACCCATCCACATATTCCTAAATTGGGCACTCAACAGATTGCCCCACATCCTTATCCAGATGTGAGGATGCGCCATCATGTTGGAATATGATACCAGCAAATTCCGAGAGCTGTGGAAAAATGCAATTTTCTGGCTTGTTGAAATAAGTAATACTGGTCCTTTTTCTCTGGAAACAAAGACGGTCCTGTCACTTCTGTGCTTGTGAGCGGAACCGCGCATTTACCTTACAAATGTCCTCCGTGTTTCGTCGGGTGGACTAGAACCAGAAGTGCGACAGGCAGGCCTATTTACAATCTGTGACAAGTGAAATGCAGTCTAGTCAAAAGATATCCACTTCACGTCTTCTATACCCACAAACATCAACGTTTCAAACTGAAAGCAAGAGTTTCGATTGCAAATTGTGGCAAAACTGATAACCAAAAAATAAATTTAACAAGATAAGCAATTTATTTATATCAGTATTTAACCAACTTGATGCACAAAATTTGTTTCACAATAAGTTTTATTTCATGCCCCTACATGTTTCGAGCACATATGCTCATCATCAGGAGATCAAAATTGCATTACACGGCCTCTGGTATCATCAAACCTATAGGTGGCCGTCTCGTGCACGAGACGGCCACCTATAGGCGTGATGATACCAATTTTGACCTCCTGATGATGAGCACATGTGCTCGAAACATGTAGAGGCATGAAATAAAACTTATTGTGAAACAAATTTTGTGATTCAAGTTGATTAAATACTGATATAAATATACTGAGATACAGCACGGTCAGCAAAACGTCAAAAGATAGGTAATGTAAGCATAAGACAACTTTGCAGCTATTTCGCGCCACATTCGGTTGTCGTGATAGCCTGATACCATTTCACGTGAAGAGAGCTTGCTGTTGGCCGTTTAACCTTTAGATGCCTAATGTCAACTATAGTGGTCGTACCGCACCGCTTACCTCTAAAGTTGCATTTTATATATTTATTCAACAAACATAGGTACTGAATATTTTAAACATGGTATATACTCTCCGTTTTTTTTCTCTTCAAAATGCAGTTTGTTTCATAATTCTAACATATTTGGTTCCTGTATTATTCACATTTTAAATACAGGGTGTGCTAAAATTTAAAAAATAATTCCGGCGCCAAAAGGTTAATGTCGCCGGCAACATTCAACCGCAGGCAACTTAGGTCTTCATGCAAAGTGCCCGATATCGTTTCCCGAATTTTAACCAAATCTTGATTTTTTTACAGACTTTCATAAACGTCAAATTTCACGAAAATCGGTGTAGTAGAAGCCACCGACATAAAAGTGGGCGGACAGAAGGACGGACAAACAGGCTAACACCATGATAACATTGCAATCGACGAGCGTGCTTTTATGGCGGTTTAATGTCGACGGCAGCAATAAAATGTAGGATACTTAGGTCGTCACGCAAAGTGGCCGATATTTTTGCCTGATTTTAACAAAATGTCGATTTTCTCGACAGATTTTCACAAAATCCCCCAGTATCAAATTTCACGAAAATCCCTCTTGCAGCAGCCGAGCTGATGCATATGGGCAGAAGGACGTACGGATGTGACAAAGCTAATGGGCGTTTTTGGCTTCTATGAGAAAGCGCGCAAAACATTGATAGTTACAAGTCCCGATGTTTTTGTCACTTTATCGTGCTGCATTTGATAAGCATTTCAATACAAAATACCAATTAATTTATGTAAATACCGTGTGAGCTCACTGCCTGTAATCTGTAATTGTTACACAGCCCTCTGAAATAACAGTAATTTTTTATATCGATACTAGGTCTATAGGTCAAATTCGCAGTAGCAAAGGGGACAGTGTAACATTAGCAGTATGGCTCCTAACTGGCATCTCGCCCTCAGTGTGTTTAAACAACTGACCACAAAATACTTTTCAATCCGGCTACTAATAACCTCTCATTTATCGTGTAATTTAATTTTATGTGGTTAAAAACACATCTTACTCCGGTCGAATTGCTTTCTGTCGAGTAAGCTTGGCAATAGGGTGTATTACATCCCTTCTCGTCTTAAGAATTACCAACTCGTTTGCAGAGGTTTATATAGTATATTTCTGAATACTGGTATTCGTGATTTTCTTTCACGTTTAGGGGTAGTGGCTTCAAAGAGATCAAAACGGCCTACTGAAATTTTTTTGTCAAAATTACACTAATTAAAATATTTTCAACTACTTCGACGCCACACGTGTAACAGGATATATCTGAATAAAACGAAATCAAAGATCAGAATAATAAACGATTTAAAATGCTGGGTGAAGAAACGTAAAATCATAATAAACAGTAAAGCATACACAGAAATACATTATCGTGGATATATACCATTTAACTCTTTGACAATGGTGTAATATGCGAAACATCACTGATATGATTATGTACTGTTTCCAATTTTACAGCATATAAAATACATTACACAATTTTTAAAAAGGACACTGCCTGCATCTTCAGGTGAAGCTGCAACTTCTAGTCAGAAACAAATCGCACAATTCATGTCAAAGACAGATTATCCAAATCTCTGAAATAAATAGTGCCTACAATACTCCATACAAAATTGTAGTAAAATGAAATCACAGTTTTCCCTGATTAAACCTGTGAAATGCAGCATCTAAACAAGCACTGAAACGTTTCATTGAAATTCTTCCATTTTACTGCCCGTTTAGGTGCTGTAATTCGCAGTTTTAGTAAGGAAGAGTCGTGATTTCATTTTAATACAATTTTATACGAAGGACGGTATATAATATATATTTTAGAGATTTGCATAATTTGTCTCTTACATGTGAATTGAACGAGTTGGTTCTTCTAGATTTTCACTTTATTTTTAAGATAGTAACTCCACCTGCAAGATGAAAGCAATGTTCTTTTGAAACATGGTGTAACATATTTTATATGCTGTGACGGTCGAAACAGTACAGAATCACATCAGTGACATTACGCATGATCGAGTACGCATGCAGAAGCTCTTCCGTCAGCAATGGGCCGACCTCCTGACCGAGAATTTGTATGCAATATCCAAATCAATCATACTTTCTGTTTTCAGAATTCATTCTGATGCAGGATGGGGCAATGCGCCAAAGCAGAGGCGGAGAAAAATAAAAAAAACTCAAGCACATAATATTTCTAATTGCCCAGGTCTTTCCACGGGAGGTTTTTCTGATTCGTTCACGGCGATTTATTGTCAGAATTTGTCACGCGTGTGAATAGACGTGTAAATAAACGCCACTCGCAATCGAATGGACTTACTCTGTCTGTGGTGCAAATGTTGTGTTCATAAAGCATTCAGTTGTGCCGGCGGGAACATATTGAGGTTCTGATAAAGTTCAACTTGAGACGCGTATCACTTCAAATATCGTGTGGCCATCTGTGTAAACAAACACTGGCGCAAGGACAAGTAACAGTTGCATACATCATGAGTTTCTCTGCTTTGCAACAGATGCCAGAAATTTGAGATAACGACGCCCGAGGTCATAACGCGTCAACGTTTCGTTAATATATAGGCGTCTGCAAATGTTCTGTCGAGTTTGGAGCGAGAAATGCGATATGGCTGTCTGGAACCGCAGTGTTTAGTTACGATGCTGAACAGGCGTGTGGACGGCAAGCGAAGTGGACGAGAAACGAAGGGATGAATGGAGTTATAGGAGGAAAGGGGACAAATTAAATATGAATTTCAAACGAAGACTGCAAACTGGCACAAGCGGCAGCGCTTCTGAATTTTCTTGGGAGAAAATTTGGTGCTAGGACTGAACACTGACAACACTCAGGTGTTTCGGGGTATTCGTAAGATCCTCCAGGACAAGAGTGGCACCGAACCTGTAATTTCGATATGACCCCTTACTTCTAAATTCTTTCCAATGCGTTTTTCTCTTATCACCCTGTCTTTCGACTCTATATAGCCTAAATAGCCTATAGGTTCTTTCAGCAAATTACTAAAATAAATGAACCAGAAGAGAAAGTAGTGACTTAAAGATGGGGAGATAAGACCACAAAAAGTTCCAACATAGGAAGGAATGAACATAAAGAAGAAGCGCAGGAGGTCGATATTAAAGGGGAGGAGTAATAGAAGTATAAAACAGAAGAGAAAATATGTAAAAATACGAAAAGATGAAGTCGAATATAGCTGATAGGATAAAAATGGAGAAATAATTATTGCACGAATAAGGAAAGAAAGAGAAGAAAATGTGACTTAGGGGGATGAAAATAATGCGATGACTGAAATACAGAAGAGTGAAGATGAGACACGTTAAGCAGAAAAGATGACAGAGGAAGGGAAAGATATGAAGGAAACAGGTGGAAGAGAAGCCAAAGAAAAAATAAAATGTAGAAAACTGGTCAACAAAAAGTGAAAGAGCAACGAAACTGATAAGGTAAATAAAGGAAGGGTTGCAGTAATAGAAGGAAAGGGGGGGTAGGGGGGTAGGAAGATAGTTTACAGCAGCTGCTCGACTGATGTGAACCAGCGTACTGGCGCTGCCAAGAGGAGGCGTCCCGGTCACAGTAAAGCACATTTCACGTTATTTGAGGTCGTGGCAAGATGATAGGACACATTATGTTAATGGGAGAAGTGCCAGTACTTCATGA
>Ga0123354_10020294_pt1 | contig 10451 bp, 2 predicted proteins | sample TergutLab28metaG_2_FD_97872 | JGI IMG/M metagenome (GOLD analysis project Ga0123354, IMG submission 97872) | Labiotermes labralis P4 segment gut microbial communities from Petit-Saut dam, French Guiana - Lab288 P4 | ecosystem: Host-associated > Arthropoda: Insects > Digestive system > Gut ...
TTGTTGTATGGGGGGAGTGTGAGGATGAATGGGGGGGGGGAGGCTCCTTAAGATTGGTCTCACATACGGATGGAAGATTACAGATTGGGAAAAAAATCAGGACCCGAAGGACAAAGGAAAAATGGCTGTATAAATTCTGCAAAATGAGTAATTTCATAATAATTACACATCACCGGGGATTAGATTATCATAGTTAAGGAGAAAGACATGAGGTGGGCTGGTAGCGCAAGTGGGTTTGATGAGATATGCATGGAAGTTCGATAAACCTGACGAGACATTTCAGATATCTGAGCTCAGATTTGAGGGTGAAATTAAATATACCCTACATATAGAATGTGCGAATTTGTGAAATAGATTCGTCTGGAATCGTCTACTTCATTGGCTCTGTTTATCGTATTGTGCTGAACGATAATCAAAATTTAACAGAACTACTTTACGAGGAGAGGATCGAGCCCTGAGTTACGGTCTACTGAGTTTGGCCGCCAGTCAAAGCTACTCTCGACCTCTGACAAGAGCTTTGTCTACCGGTGCGGCTGAGCAAGGCTAAACCCTAAAAAATTCTTCCTACTTAGAGTATGTTCTTGTTTGTTTGTTTTTTGGTGGTTTTTAGAACAAAAAGCAACTGTTTCTTCCCTGTAGCGAATTAGCTCAATTATTTGTATATCCGGGATGGGTAATGTTTTCTGTGTGGTACGAAGTGAAACTTTAAATAAAACTGCCGTTAATTTTAGTTTTTTACGTTGGTTTTACCACAAGGAAAGAAGGGCGAAGTCTGTGAGCCTTCAAACACACAGTGCTTTCGGGGAAATGAAAGTGCATTGAACAGAAAAAGTCTGTTTTTTTTTATAGTTTCTAAAATGTTAACATTTCATCCCCTATTATTTTTATTTATTTTTGGCACTAGGCATTAAAAAAAATACGTGAATTGGATAATTGCAAGTATAGTTACACACTGTCATAATCATATATGAAACTGAATTCAGATGTACGGGTTGAGGAACAGTGAAAACAGTAACGTAACTTCTGGATGCGCCAGAGACCGGGTTACTGTAAGCTGTACAAGGGCTGTGCTAATGAATGTAGGTAGTTATAAATACAGACAACTCCATTACCATATCCGGACATTCATCACAGAAACGTGGTCTTACCAACATGGACCTTTGACCGCTCTTAGCAACAGAAGGAATGGAATACTGAAGTCGTTTGACTGCTAACTTCATTTACATCAGACGATTTACCCGCTGAGCTGTGAACCGTGAAAATATATTTCTTTCCAAGACTTAGTGAAACGGATTATACCTTGCGGTCATATTTAAAAAAAAAAAAACTTTAAAAATTACCCCGCTTTTTCAGCCTTTGTGTGCCCACGGAATTTTTCTATATTATTTCCCTCGTTTACAGAAGATCTTCAGAAACCTGTTTGCCTACCTAACATCACAGAACAACCCTAACATTAACATGATTATGTGTCTTCACCCCCCCCCCTCTGTCCTTACCCCGCTGCACAAAACCTGTACTTATTACCCCACTGTAGGCCATTCTGCATCAACATAATAAGCCTTGCTCTACCTCTTCTTGTTTTAAAAATTGGTTTTAAAGTATGAGCTTCGGTTTTTTTTTTTATAGAAGCTGTCCGTTGTATGGGAATTGGAAAAATATAGAGTAAGGCGACTTTTCAGGTTGTGATTCAGGGCAGATTATCGTAGGAAGGAAAATCAACATTTTTCATTGTAGGTCAGAGAAGACATTTGAGACACAAAACTTGTTTTTATAAGGAGTTCAGAGTTTCATTTTGTGGAATCTTTCGTTGTAAAAGATGGGAGTAATCACATTTATCTTTCTTTTTATAACGAACCTGCGCCTGTATTCGCTTTTATGACTTCAAATTAATGAAGTTAATATTTCTTACGCCTTAATGACTGTTATTTTCCGATGGTAGTAGATTTGTAAGTGCTTCTTATTTCCATAAGAATTTGTGCGAGAAGTTTCAAACTACAGTCACTGAGGGTTATATTACATGGTCGTATTTCCCTCACCCCTCTTCTAATTTCAGTGACTAACGCATAAATGTAATCATTGCGTTAATATTTTCTTTTCTTTTCTTTTCTTTTCAGACTGCAGAATCCCTTGTCGCCATGACAAGAATTTGGAAACATAATTTCTGAGCGCTCTTCCTGCACGGATGTGGTGGCTTGTGCGTGCTGTTACACTACCAGTGTATATACAGTACAAATGTGCGAACATACATAATGACTGTGTAAGTGGTGGCGATTCGCTCTTGATTTCGGGGTAAATTCATCAAGATGGCAGCACCACTAGGTAGATCTTGTGCCTGTTTTTCATTGCAAGTGGTTACGATTCTTCTCGCTCTGACACCGTTTGCGGCTTTGGACGGTAAGTTGACAGTGATGCTATATATTTTGTATTATATGGGTGTCTTTTATTGGTAAAATCGAGCAGAATAGAGTCTTAACACCACTAACGACCCTATCGTTTTATCATCAGGGTTGTAAAATATGTAAAAGGGGGGGGGCTAGTGATGGTGAGGTTATAAAACTGGCACCTCTTACCTATTTTATAAGCCTAATGATGGTCCAATTTGGTCGAAATATTTGGAAATTTTGTATGGACAGAAATATATTGTTTTTGTAATAAAACAGAAGTGTTAGACTTTATTATCCATTATTTTGCTATTCTATGAAACGTAGACCTTCCTCCACTTCTCCTCACGACATTACAGCCCATTAGTGGGCCAGCGCTTCCTCGTTATTGAGGCTTCACGATCACACCCAGACACACCACACTCGTTAGAACTCCCCTGGACGAGTGATCAGCCCCATGCAGAGACCTCTGCTTGACAGGAAACACTACCCAAAATGCTTAGTATTGTGCATGTTCCGTGCAAAGTGACTGAAAGTCTGTAGGGTTTACCACTCGATTAAACGCCAAGAAACTTCACAATTTCAAAGATGTTGGGAAGAAGATGATTTTAATAATTGTCTTGTATTGTTGTAGTGTTAATAGAATTCTATTACAATACAATACTTTGATGTTTAATAGCATCGTGGCATTATATATAGTAAAGGAGAAGGTAAAGCAGTACCATCACAGGCCTGAACAGGCCCAAAGGGTTCCAGGAAGTTAAGGTTCCCAGATTACGTAACAACGGCACAGGATGGTGGAAGATTGTCAGCCTTAAGCACCGGCCGCCTTTACAAAAAGGATATGCTCCTGGTACTCATTTCTGTTAAGAGGCTGAGTCGACCCCAGGGCCATAGTGCGATCGGAAGGATTTTATGTCAATGAAAAATCCACTGACACCAGCTGGGATCGAACCAGCGACCTTCCGATTTGTAGCATAGCACCTTAACCACATTATATATAGTACTATCTACAATTGACGGCGGTCCCGGTGGCCGCGCGGCCTAAGGCGTAGGTCTGTGGCCGTTGGCCTGCCGAGATTGTAGGTTCGAATCCTACCGGGAACATGGATGTTTGTAAGAGAGTCTCTGCGATGAGCTGATCACTCGACCAGAGGAGTCCTGCTGACTGTAGTGCGTCGTTGTGTGCGATCGAGAAACCTCGTGAATGTGGAGGCCCTGGCCCACTGGGGGGCTGTCGCGCCAAAAACAAACAAACAATATAAAATTGACGAAGCTGCATAAATACGCTCTATACGTCTTTGAGTATTGATACTCCCTGAAGAATGCTGCAAATTATAGCCGAAACGTGAAGGAATGCTGTCGAGTTCATGACTGAGTGCAATTCGTTGGTGATAGACTTGTTTACGGCTTTACATCTTTCACGAAGAATGAAATTTATTTAGTTTCTAAAAATGCGTGTCTTAACGTAGTTTGACCAAATGTTTACAACTTCCTAGTGCTCTGGTATGTTGACACATCTCTGCACAACCCTAGCACACGCAAGCACCGCGAGCATTCAGCGAGAATTTGAGATGGCGCACTCGGCTGTCTAGTTTACGATCCTTGCTGATGACTTATTATGTTTACCGAGTCTTCGCCTACATCTATATTACAGAAATGATTAGGGCTCGATACACAATAAACCGGCCCTCGCAATCGCCACTTAGCACGAAAGCAGATGACCCGCATTTCATAATGCCTACGAAGTTGCTCACAATCTCCAGGATATTCGCCCAGGAAGATGCTGTCGTCCTGCAGAGCAGCGTCTCTCAAACGTTGTGAGAACGCGGCCCGGTAAATTCTTTTTTTCATAAGACGAGGGCCCGGTCCCAACAAATTTACTAGTAAATTACCTTTCAATTTTTTTAAGTTCATACATTAAATTAAAATAAGTATTAATGATTAATTGTGACATAATCATAAAGAGTATCAGTACACTTATGTGTACGGTGTGACATGCTGACAAATATAAAATCACATATAAATTAGTTATCAATCACTGGACTAATGAAATCTTGTAGCATGTTGTAGTTTCCTCAGGCCAACATCTGGGTCTGAGTTTTTTCGACGCATTCACGAATATGTTTCTCCTCAGAATATTTCCACTATAAAACATTTATTGATGAAAATTGCTTAGAAAATTACATGATAAATTCCAGGAGAACCTCTCGCGGCCCGGTACCGGGCCGCGGACAGGCGGTTGAGAAACACTGCGGTAGAGGATCAGTCCGCATTTGATAGTGAAGGAAACTGGGTGGTGCTGAGACACGTGAAGTGTGTACGGTGCTGGTCTCTCGTGAGTCCGTTTAAAACAAATGCTTTTAAGGTAATTGCAGGGATCTAAATTTACTGAGTCAGCAATTTAATATGCAAAGAGGTAATATACATCTAGCAGAAGCTAAATTTGCGAACTACGTATGTCCGTGATGCTGAATGTTAATGATTGATTAACGAAATGACTCCAAGGACCAGACACGTTCTGAGAACTCGTCAAGAAATTTCACGTGTTTTCTGGAGCCCGAAGCTTCATAACACTAGAGTTACAACCAACTAGATGCCACTTATTATTTTATTGTACTTCTTATAGGCTCAACACGTTTCGGGCATTACTATGCCCATCATCAGGAGCTCGCGACTATGATGTTGATTACCACGTTGTCGTTGCGTTGTTGGTTTGCTGTAGGTTGGAGGTTAGGTGCGGTTAGGCTGGAGTAGTGTCCGGGCTGCAGCTGTATGTGTATATAAGCTGTAATGTTATTAAATATATTATAATTCATACCTAAATTGTCTGCAGATATTAAAAAATTGTTTTATTTGTGTAGAACTGCCACGTAATATGCGGAGGTTTTATTTTTGTGCGTTTTTTGCACGGTATTGTTGTGTGAATTGTTTATTGATGTACGGAAAACAGTAACTTTAGGAATTATACGTCTTTATATGAATCTAAAGATGTCAAGTGGGAAGACTAAATATCCTGAACCTCTCTACGATGTTAAACCTGCGAAGTGCTAAAATTAACTTGGGCCATCCCCATGAGGGAATCAGTATTTGAAAAGGACAACGTATATGTTTTGTTGAAGAAGAACTAACGTTTTCCTGAGGTACGCACAGCATGTGAAGGTCTGTTCCGCCGCTGATCAGTCCGTTTCTTACGCACGTTCGTTACATTCGTCTCGCGGATAGAAGACACATGGTCCAGCCTGGCCAGTGAAGTGGAAGACAAACTCAACTTTACGGCCAATATACAAGCAAACGTTCTTAAGTTTTTCAGACATTTTGACTGGTTTTAAAACGTGTTTGTGTGTGTGTGTGTGTGTGTGAATTCAGGTTGTAGAATTCTGCGAATAATGTAGCGGTTATTTACGACGTGAAGACTGAGACAGCGCCGGTGTCAACTCACCAAACCCTGTGCTGTCAGACACCAGGGAAGTGAATTGTGTGAAGGCCTGTCCTTGGGATTCTGAAACTTCATATATATATATTCATAAAACGTGGGCCCGGTAGCTCAGTCGGTATAGCGGCTGAGCTACGGGCCGGACGATCCGGGATCGGATCCCGGTGGGGACGAGATTTTCCGCCCGTCCAGACCGGCCCTCGGGCCCACCCAGCCTCATGTAAAACGGATACCGGGTCTTTCGCGGGTGTAAATTGCGGCCGAGGCGTGATGCTGACCACTCACCTCCTTCTAGTGCCGCGGTCATGGAAGAGTAGAGGTATACCTCTACCCACCCTCTGGGCCACACCGGGCCTGTAACGGGATCACTTTACATCTATAAAACAATGTCAGTAAAATAACTTACAAATTTTATTTGGTATGTTGACAATCCCATTTCACAAGCAATTTTGATTTCTGATTTAGAAGAGCTCAGATTACGAGGAGCTGCAAAACAACTGAACTGTGATCGCTGAATGACCGTCGCTGAATCCCGACGCATTAAGAAGTGTACAAAAGACCTACATCCAAAACTAAAGACCTTTCAGTAACCCACCGCCACTGTGAAACCATTCCAATTTATTTAGTGACGCAACATGCAATTTTACAGTCTTTATCAGTAACAAACACTTTAACTTCCATATAACACACATACACACACACACACACACACACATATATATATATATATATATATATATATATATATATAAAACTAAAGTTGTTCTTGTTTATATAAAGAAGGCGTATAGGGGAGTAGAGGTATAGCTCCACTCATTCTTAACCTTGGCATAAGGTGGAGATGGGTGATTTAATTCACCCCTCTGCCGCGCTACCTCCGGGATAGAACCCCGATATCAACGTAATAAGAGGGTGAGCCGCAGACTATTTTAAGAATAGCTCTCTTGTACGACTCCCACATAACGGCGACTGTCTGTGATAAAGATAGTCTTTAAGACGCTGAGATAGAGAAATGTAGATAAAGGGTAAAGGTAAAGCACGCCCTAGAACAGGCCTCGAAAGCCCAGAGGGGGAGTGGAGGTATAGCTATACTCTTTTCTTTAACTTTGGCGCTATTTGGGGGTGGGTGGTCAACGCCACACCCCGGCAACTCAACCCCGGGAAAGACCCAGTACCCATTGTATAGGAGGCTGGGTGGGCCTCAGGGCCATTCTGGACGGGTGCGGAAAATCTCACTCCCAACGGGATTCTATCCCCGGACCGTCCAGCCCGTAGCCAGTCGCTATACCGACTGAGCTATCCGGGCCCACGAAATGTAGATAACGTATTTTATTTTTACAGGGGGAGTTAAGGGATACTGGGGATTTTAAATTATGAAGCTGCGAACGTGGCCACACGAGCAGGCTTAAACTCGTACAGCGCGCTTGTCCCGGGCTTAACGTCGGTTAATGGAAGCCGTTTATTAAGACAACCCCGAGTTGCGCAGTGTAGAAGTAAATTGGTATATAAGATCAGTGCGTAAGAAATACAGCTGGGGTTTGTGTTTATCAAGCTCACTGCTTGGCAGCTTGATAGTACTTGATGTCAGAAGTATGTGTGGTCGGAGCCGGGATGGCTCAGTAGGTATAGCGACTCGCTACGGGCTGAACGGCCCGGGGATAGAATACCGGTGGGGGGCGAGATTTTCCTCACCTGTCCAGACCGGCCCTGGGGCTCACCCAGCCTTCTATACAATGGGTACCGGGTCTTTCCCGGGGGTAAATGGCCGGAGCGTGGCGTTGACCACTCACCTACTCATCTAGCGCCGAGGTTAAAGAAAGAGTAGAGCTATATCTCTACTTCCCCTCTGGACCTTCGTGATCTGTTCTAGGGTGAACTTTACCTTTACCTTTACTTCGTGTGGCACTCAGAAGACTTCGTGTGGCAGCAACACTCTTACTAAACTTTCGTAATTCCTTTCCCAACGCTTGCTGCCCAGTTCATGTTTGTCCTTCAACTGTGGGTTACTGAGTGAGTTCGGATCATCGTGCATAGATACGATCACAAGTTAAATTTAGATGTATTCCGTAAGAGTAAACATGACAAGTGTATTGAAATTTACCAGACATGCAGTGTTGCCAACATAATGGAAACGTGAGATCAAGAGCCCTGAAATATTAATTACATACCAGATATTTCAGAACAAGTTTTGTGAAAGTAACAAGTTAGGATACCGCAAATTATACAGTTTACGGTCGTTTAGAAGCAAAGGGAAATTTGTGGATTTGTGGGATGTGAAGACATTTATTGTGGCAGACAGTTACTATCGTTCGTGAGGAACGTGTTGCCTCCAGCAGTCCCGTTACAGGCCTGGAGTGGCCCAGAGGGTTCCAGGAAGTTAACCCTTTAAACGCCGAATTAAATCCCATCTGCCACTGGCTGGCATTATTAGGAGCTCACCATATTCTCCACGTTAGCAGGATAAGGGTTAAGGTTCTCAGATTTCGTGGCAACGGCACAGGATGGTGGTAAGGTTGTCAGCCTTACGCACCGGCCACCTTTACCCCCAGGAAATGCTCCTGGTACTCATTTCTGTTAGAGGCTGAGTCGACCCCAAGGGCATAGTGCGATCGGAAGGATTTTATGTCAATGAGAAATTCCAATGACACCATCTGGGATCAAACCAGCGACCTTCCGATTTGTAGCACAGCACCTTAACCACTGTGCCACCGCTGTTGCCTCCACTTTCTGAGAAGTTTGTGCTAGACCGTACGTCATTTCCTGAGAACAACAGTCGTCATCATTACCTCAAATCTCACATAAAGCGAGTAGCTCATACTGAGAGTGGGGTGCCATCTAAGGGCGAATTTCCTACATTAGACCTGTTGTGACAGAAGAGTTAACTTGCGCTACATAGATTCCGGCACATTTTGAAAGCCCCAGTTGGCACGTTTCTAGTCTCACGAAGTGTGCGTTATGTCCACCGGCATTTGAACTGTGAAGTTAAGGAAGACGTGATACTAGATGAATAAAAATGGCGTGGAAAAAGAAATACAAAGAAGTATTTTGGCCGGCAAGAGAACGTATTTTGCCGCTATAATTCTCTTCAGAAGTCGACTTTTATCGAGAGTTTCTAAAATTATATTATATAAGACACTAATAAGACCGGTAGTGTCGTATGTAGCGGAAGCATGGACGTTGACGAAGAAAGAAGAACGAGCTGTGCTAATTTTTGAAAGGAAAATATTTAGAATCTACATATGAAAACGGGGAATTGAAAAGTCGGACGAATCGAGGACTAGAAGAGATGAGCAAAGGAGAAAATATAGTAAAATGGATAAAAGGGCAAAGGATAAGCTGGTTAGGTCACCTAGAGAGAATGTAGAAGGATAGGATGCCCAAAAAGCCCTTCACTCAAGAACTGGAAGGGATTAGAAGAAAGGGAAGACCCACCCAGGAAAAGATGGAAAGAGGAAGTAGAAAGAGATCTTCAAGTGCTGGAAGTGAGAAGATGGAGAGAGTTGGTGGCAGATAGGAAAAAATTGAAGGACATTGTTGGACAGGCCAAAGCCCACAGTGGGCTGTAGTGCCAATGGAAGAAGTGATACTAGATGGCTGTTTTCTTCTGCTGCATCCTGTAGTGATTAAAATTTAGAAAGTTTCGCAAGAACCTTTTGGTTCTGTCTTCAAGATGGAGGAATTGTTTTGGGAGGATGTTGAAGTGATACGGAGTAAAAATATAAGTTTTTAAAATTTAATTACCCTGAAAGATGAGGGGATCCACCCGCAGTATTTGGGACCCCCTGTGCCCCTCTACTCTTTTAAGCTTCAACTAACCAGATGTGTGTAGCAGGTACCAAAACCTATAGGGGCATAATGGACAGCGCCGCCCTTTCCATGTTCTTTACTGAAACAGGGGAGGTGATTGATGTTTTAGAGGGTAGCCTATGTGGTAACTAGTAAGGGTCGTCCGTAAAGCATCACCATCAGAACTCTTCGAAAACCTACCCTTGTCACTCTTCACATCTGGTTGGAGGTTTTATGTTTCTAGGATGCGATGTTAGGTTGTCATAAGACTCAGGTGGCGTTCTGGTGTCCTGGCTTGTAGGCACTCCATGGGGATTTGCCCGACTCCGAGGAAGGATCACCTGTCGTCATTCAGTGCATCTCTCTTTAGCAGAACGTGATGATCAAATTTAGGGCTTTCATGAATGGGGTTTTGACAGTATCGTCACGCTGACGGTTTTCGTAAGACTGCGAAAAGAATTCAGCGATGTCTGTCGCCTTAGAGGGATTGTTTTATCTATCACGTCCAACTTTTTGACTCCTCCGTTTTCGTCTTTTCTCTTAACAAACACATATCTGTGCCGAAAAGATAGTAAGTTTAATCTTTATCGTTGCACCGTGTAGTCTGTAGTTCATTTGATCAATTAACCAACTAATGCACTTTTATAGTCATTTAATTTATCTCTAGGAACATTCTGTGTTAAATCCTGGACCTAATTTATATAATTAATACACCAACAAATGCACATATATTCATTTAATGATCTAAAATTCACATTAAAACACTTAAAACGCTCCTACATGTTTCGATCATACGATCATCCTCAGGGAGCGTACATTGTTTCTTGCTAAAGTTATAGTTTTAAAAA
>Ga0123354_10020297_pt1 | contig 10450 bp, 3 predicted proteins | sample TergutLab28metaG_2_FD_97872 | JGI IMG/M metagenome (GOLD analysis project Ga0123354, IMG submission 97872) | Labiotermes labralis P4 segment gut microbial communities from Petit-Saut dam, French Guiana - Lab288 P4 | ecosystem: Host-associated > Arthropoda: Insects > Digestive system > Gut ...
ACACACACACACACACACACACACACACAAACACACACACATGCACACACACACATGCACACATGCACACACACACATACACACAAACACAAACACACACATACACAAACACACACACCACACATCCACACACATGCACACAATGCACACACACATAAACACACACACCACACACACATGCACACACACACACATGCACACACACAAATACACACACCACACATTAACACACATGCACACATGCACACAAACACACACACCACACATACACACACACATGCACACAATGCACACACACACTTACACACACACACACACACACACACACACATATATATATATATATATATATATATACGCGCACGTGGAGATAATGTTTCATATGTCCATTTTAGCCACTAACTTAATGTCAGGTCTTAAAACAACTTAGCCCACTTACCGACACGCCCACACTCGCCTTACCATAGAGAGGCCGTCTAGTCTCCAAGCGAAATTAGCATTACATCCAAAGAAGATAAATACGGTTCACAAACTCTGTGACAGAAATTATGAACCAGGGTTGAATTTTGTACACTGGTGTATTCATGGGGTGCATGAAAAAGAAAATCTCAACACCGGTTCCCTTTAACGATGAAGGTTGATTTTATGTAAACATATATGTAAATTCTTAGGATAACAGTTATTAGTGTGCGCAAAATCTGATGGTAATTCACGAAGTTCAATTACGTTAGGTTAAGTTTTGTGTGTGGTGTGCTATGAGTGCAAATAGGATCATTGAGCCTATTTGGTTCTGCAAACGTACCACACCGAATGGTACACAATTCTGGCACCATTCTTTAAATTTGTTCGGTAAAAACCTCACATTAAATACAGAATATTAGAATACAAACTACGGCCGCGCTGCCAGCTTTCACACAAAACATTCTGGGCGAAGAGTGACGTGATTTGTCAGATAAAATAATGTACACATATATATATATATATATGTCCATTAGACATCATTAGCAGTACAAAGCTCCTATTATTAAATAACTAAAAGTAACTGACAGGCAGACAGAGAAGCAAACAAAAACCTCGTGCTATTACACATCAGTTTACTTACTAAACACCAGTCGATCTCGTACGTAGTTCACCTTGACTTGCGCGATGTCTTTTTCTGCTTTCTGCCGTAATAAATCTGTTTATTCAACAAATAATACCAAAACTACAATAATATTATAAGCATTTCATACTAGCCCTGTGCCAACCTGTCGACGTATCTGGTATTATGAAGTCGCGGTATGTTACAAAATATGGGACAGAAGTGGGGAAGTAAATTTAAGCAGTAGAAAAGATTAGGTGGAGTGAAACAGACCACTGCTATGTAGGCGGTTTCTTAGAAATGATTTTCACCACATCTTACTGGTGTGCCAACAAAGTGTTGGGTTTTATTCTCTTTATCAGACACCAGAAAGCATGGAAACAAATATTTGTAGCGTGTCTATTAGTGTCGTAAACCTTATTTACAACGATGACTGTACACCTTAAGGGAATTCGGCATTTATCAGCTTCGAACACAAACTTACCAACACACCTTCCATGCTACCAACTGTACAAAGTATTATCATTATCTAATCCCGCAGACGTTGCCGATGCCGGTGGCCGCGCTGTCTAAGGCGTAGGTCTGCGGCCTCTCGCCTGTTGGGGTTGTGGGTTCCGATCCCACCGGGGGCATGGGCGTTTGTCTGTTTGTGTGTGTTGTCAGGTAGAGGTCACTTCGACGAGCTGATCACTCGTCCAGAGGAGTCCTACCGACTGTGGTACGTCGTTGTGTGTGATCTAGAAACCTCGTGAATGAGGAGGCCCTGGCCCACTGGGGGCTCTCACTCCAATAACAAACAAACAAACAAACTCATACAGCTCTAAGTCATTGCGAATATCGCGCGCACCAATTAAGTACAGTCAAATATAATTTAACTTTGGAGTAGTCTTACATTTGACCAGCTAAGATACTATGAGATTCTCAAGAAGTAGGCATATTATATCTCATGCATGTGTATTAAATGTGATATTTGAGCAATATTTATGAATGTAAACGCTTTCTAAGGAACTTATTTAAGTAATATACATAACTGGGCAAAATATTCGCAAAATATGCGACAGAATTCAGTTGAAAGTGCAGACATAAACTGTGTATTGGTATGTGCAGACACGTATATACGATTATTTGTAGACTTGCGTACAGGTAGTAAAGTAAATTTGCCTGTGCTTAATTCAGCACCATATTAAGAAGACGTATGGGATAGTATAGGTATAGCTACACACATTCTACAACACGGGCCTGTATGTGAGATAGTGTTCAGGTTCACTCTCCCTTTCTGTCTTCTTGGAGGATAAAGATCCCGCTACCAAACAACCACAAAGCTTGTTCAGCCCTAGAAAGAGCTGTAACGAGCTTCGGATCGAAGAATTTATGTCCCTTTTGGAAATGATTCCTAATAAGATTTTATTTTTGCTCAGTAATTTCATACAACGAAATTTGGCCTTAATCTTTGTAACTGTGAACGGAGACCAAGGAAGGGGAAAAGATGTTTGTTTGTTTTTTAAATAATCCATGACCACGCATTAAGCTAATTCGATAGGAAGATGAAGCCACCAAATGCCAATATAAACATTTAAGAGTATATTGTATAATAGACATAGCAATTCTCTTAAATGTAGGAGATTTACTGTCCGTGAGTGTTGGTGCGGGGATGTGAGACGTTACATCTGTCACAGGTAAATGCCAGTGTCCAGTTAATTCAACAAGTAACACAGGAATGAGTGAGTGGCTAGTTTCACGCTCCTTAATCCCCAAAAAATGCACTTCCGTTATCCACCAGGCAGTTGAACGTAGCGGAGAGCCGGCCTGGATACTGACGATGAGAGAAAGGTTTTAGGCGCCACGAATCGAAATATGAATCAGCCCTTCTCAGGTTGTAACCTAGTCACTATACAAAAACGCTATCCACTTAAAGACCAACACAATTTGATATATATATATATATATATGCCTAGCTACATGCCGGACTGCTGGATAGAAGTCAGTACTCGGAAGGTCCTGCGACCAGCCACCTCGACACAGGTTTTTCTTGGTTTCCCTGTGTCTATAATCAAATGCTGAGATGGTTCCCAAGATTCCAAGTTGCTACTACATGCTTCTCATGTAGCCCTCCCGACTTAAATTTATTAGTAACCAATTTCATGTTTTGTTTATATGTAAAATAACCACTGCCACCGGGTAACAACCCAATTGCAGTAAATAAATAAATATATAAATATACCCTGTTATCCGTAGTTAAGGTGCTGTGCTACAAATCGGAAGGTCGCTGGATCGATCCCAGCTGGTGTCATTGGAATTTTTCATTGACATATAATCCTTCCGATCACGCTATGGCTCTGGGGTCGACTCAGCCTCTAACAGAACTGAGTACCAGGAACATTTCCTGGGGTAAAAGCGGCCGGTGTGTAAGGCTGACAACCGTACCACCATCATGTGCCGTTGTCGTGAAATCTGGGAACCTTAACTTCCTGGAACCCTCTGAGCCACTCAAGGCCTGTAACGAGACTGCTTTACCTTTTTACCCTGTTATCCATTGCAGGCTAAATAAACATCCAAATGACAGGCCGTTGTTATATTTAACTCACAATAAAATAAAATAATTTATTAATTGAATTTAAATATACATTCCTTTGGATGTGCTGGTAGCACCAAGTGAAAGCGCTATCCAGGTGGCATACTTATACTACTCAAAAAGAAAATTTTCCAGTCTGCGAAGGTTCCAAGACAGTAGCACGAAATCGTACTGGTGACGGTAGGATGGATATAATCTGGAGCTGAGAAGTGAAGGAAGCAAAATATTGATAAGTGGAAAGTGAAGGAGGAGGCACTAGATTGCACTATGTGCATAACTCCCTCTGGAAGAGGCTGTGGACCTGCCGTGAGATAAAGTACGAAATGAATTGTGAACAGATTCTGCCTAAAAGTAAACACACTGCTTTTTTTAATTTTCATTGTTACAACGTGCATGTTGTTCAGTTACTCAATTATTATACCAACTGCTGCATATACATAAAATTTACACATTAAAACATTAAAAACTCTTCAACATGTTTCGGTCCTAGGATCATCATCAGGGAGCTATATCGTCCTTGTTAAAGTTACACTATTAAAAGTCATATTAATTTCACTATTCCAGTTGGTTTTGTGGCAGCATGCCTGTAATACAGGCATGCTGCCACAGTACCCAACTGGTACAGTGAAATTACAAGACGGTGCCTTTTTATAGTGTGACTTTAGCAAGGACGATACGGCTCCCTGATGATGGTCCTAGGACCGAAACATGTCGGAGCGTTTTTAATATTTTAATGTGTATATTTTATAAATTTTATATATGTGCAGTAGTTGGTATAATAATTGAGTATCTAAACACACTGCATTTCTATTCAGACTTCCATCCGTTTATTGCGGGGTAGCAATATAATTAATTTTTGTATGCTTTCTTCTGGGTAATTCCCCGGCGTCTGAATTTTATATGCCGACGTTTCGGAACACCCTGTTCCATCTTCATAGGCAGGAAGGTATGACGAATTCTACTTACCAACCTGCCTATGAAGATGGAACAGAGTGTTCCGAAACGTCGGCATATAAAATTCAGAAGCCGCGGAATTACCCAGAAGAAAGCATACAACATTCAGAATAGGGCGAAAGTTTGAAATCAATAATTACTTTTTATTATCGGCACTACACGAAACACACAAATACACTTTGCGGGAAAAGCAGAGTATTTTTGCGTACTTTTATTGCAGGCGGTTCAGTGTCCTAAACTGTGTGCTTTAAATGGGCAACCTAATCAGATCCGTGGCTAAGTACCCTCAGTGCAAGAGTTAGGTAAGCAGCTTGTTATGGAAATGCACTTTTTCCACACAAAAGATTTTACTTGTAATTTGCTGCTGCATTCAGGCCACTAATTAGACAAAACATGAGACCGTAGAGGCCGGAATAAATCATTATGTGGGTCAGTTTTTGAGGTTGGGGTAGACAGAAGAGGGAGAGATCAATAAGGGGCAGGTTACCTCACGCCTCTCATGCAATCCAATCAATCTCCACTAGTCCGCCACGTGTTACATTAAGGGTGTCGATAATTCCTTTCTGCTTAACGAATGTGACAAGGAAGAGTACGGGATGTGTAACAAATGTGATGTCTTGTTGCTCGGAATCATTTATCACTTTCTGCAAGTTGGTGGTATAGAATGATTACTACCTTTGTTAATATTAGTGCTCATTTATATTACACGTGGTCAGTACCACACGTGGAACACATTCTTGCTATCTTGGAGCGAGTTACAAATAAGTGACTCTTGCCATTTTTGATTGTTTACGACGGAACGATATTTAGAAATTCGGTCACCAAAGGACAATTGCGGAAACAATGTACGAATTGACAACAATGTTCTAAACCTCATATACGAAGAAAGTTAAACAAAAGTACAAAGTGTGTCAGTTTTTACATTCTGTGATGAATTTCTACCGTCTTCAGCTATGCCTAACATACAAATCTGATAAAAACGATGTGTTCCTCTTCGGTTCACGGCAACATCCATCGCAGCTGCCATTTCGAAAACAGCTTTTCCCGCTTAATGAGACTGACGCGCTGCTTTAGGGCCTATCAGCAGGCGCGCCAAAGTGAGAGTAACAACGCTACCGGCCGCATCGCCCAAAACTACCTTCGTTGGAAGTAATACGTTCATTGCCTTTACCTACTGACTGTCCGTCTTAGTACTTTCATAGAAAGTTCCACATTACAAAAAGTGATCAAAATATTCGTTTTAAACGTACATCTTAACTTTCACGTGGTTTTTGAAAGTAGGTTAGATCTGATTATACGAACTTTCAGCTCAAACTTGACTTATGTTAATAGAAAATTATGGTTGCAAATTCGCAACCGCTGAGAGTTTAATTTCCCTGATATGTCGAATGACACTCTTGCTGAAAGTTCAAAGGACATAAAAAGAGGGAATCAGATTAGAATCCATGCCATATTACTTACTTACTCCATGGTGCAGAGTCCTTCTTGAGAAGCTAACTGGTTTGCAGCCAGTCAAGTAATTCCCCGCATTTTACGGAACCCGAAGGTTCATTACCGCACTCACAAGCGTCCGCCACTTATCTCTATCCTGGGCCAACCCAATCCAGTCCATATACCCACATCCCACCTCCTGGAGATCCGTCCTAATATTATCCACCAATCTATGTCTAGATCTCCCCAGTGGTCTCCTTCCCTCCGGTTTCCCCATCAAGACCCTATACACCCCCCTCTCACCACCCGTACGCGCCACATGCTCAGCCCATCTCATTCTTCTCGATTTTATCACCCGCACAATATTGGGTGAGGAGTACAAATAATTTAGCTCCTCGTTATGCAATCTCCTCCATTCCCCCGTTACCTCGTCCTTCCTAGATCCAAATATTCTCCTCAACATCATGTTCTCAAATACCCTCAGCTTCCTTTCCTCCCTCAATGTCAGCGACCAATTTTCACACCCATACAAAACAAAGGGCAAAATTTTAATTCATGCCATAGTACCAGTAGTAATGTCTGGGGTCGTCTTGGATTTACTTCACATGTGTAGGAAAATTCTAGAACGTTTCCTTCAAAAGGCCATAAAATATCAGTCATTGTAATGTTTACAAATTATTGGACACAAATAACTCATGTAGTTAAAAGAGCGTCTTTAAACAACATAAGAAATTAATAAATCTACAGTAAATCACAAACATTTGTAATGTCGAGGATGATTATTAAAGTGCTCCAAAATTATTCCAGTTACGTCAAATTAATTGTTGACAAGATAAAGATAAGTTTTTTCCTATCCACGTCATTAAGGTATATAGGCGGAGTAGCAGTTTACCTCCACTCATTTGCAACCTCGGCACTAGATAAAGGTGAATGATTAACTTCACGACTCGGCCGAATACTGCGGAGAAAGAATCCTAATACTAAAAGAATATGGTGTCCCCTAGAGCCGTCCTGGGCACTTTTGGAGAAGGAAACAAATCTCTACCTCCTCCCGGGATTTGAATCCCGCACTGTCCAACCCGCAGCTAGTAACTATACCGATTATGCTAACTCGGCTGGAATCTTATTAAATTTTTAGGCAATAATCCAGAGGCATTTAACAGACGGGCCTATCGATCTAATGACTTCAACAATACCCACATGGATGATGACATACCATACAATAGCTACATGGAACATTTGTTCCTTACTTGAATTTAGCCTATAATTTTATCTGTAGTTTATATTTTAATATGTATTTTAAACCATATTTTTTAAAAATATCGTAAATTGCATTGATCCCTAAACGTTTTGTAATATATAATTTAGAGACTCCTCACTAAGATGGCTACAAGTGTGGCCGAAATATGTATATGTTGGAGGCATACTATATATATATATATATATATATATATAAGGCATATTAATATATATGATACTCTTAAATGTTTATAATTATTTATTGGTTTAATCTCCATATCGAATGCAGTTAACATGTTACTTTGTAATATACTGTCCATGTCTTAAAAAATGACAGGTAGATGGACAGATAGATTTACATTTGGGTTCGGGGCCTTTCAGCCCCGATGCACCTAGGCCTTGATTAGGATGGGCCTTTTGTGCCCCATATCGAATTATAGGAGCCCCGCAACTTTACTATAGTTCCAGATGGCCCCCAATCCTAAACTCCTAATATCCTCCGGCTCCAAGAAAAATGAGCCCAGGTGTGCATGTCTGAGTGAGGCCAAAGCCTCGTACTCACATAGAGTGTGAGCCGAGTTTTCTTTTCCCACCCCCGAATGACAGGTAGAAGAACAGGAATTGTAGGAGTATTTGTTGAGTACTATAACTCCAAAACCCGAAACCATTGTTAAAGTTTCAGATTTACAGGGCACATTCAGCCTACAAGAATAAACCATGACTTCTGTATAGAAATATGCATACAAACCAAAGCAAGATTCAGTCTCCAGCATATATGAAACAGTTAACATTTGAAATTCATAAGTTTTACGCAAAAGTAGATCTCAACTCAAATTAACATTTTATCAAAAGACTCTCTTAATGTAGATGTAGAATTCTACTGCTAAGCTATGCTCTTTAGATTCCAAGTGCACGACATCTCAGGGGGTTTTTTTTTATTCATATGTCTAAGTCGTGAGATAAATGACATGAACACGCTTGTCCAAATATTCTAGTGGTGGGCCGCATAAGACTTTAAAAAAATGTAAACAATTTTGAGTGCAATTTTTGGGTAACAAAGCGATCTAATCCGAGAAACACATTTATTTTAATAGAGAACGGAACTAGGCAAGATGTCACGTGACCAGCTCTAGAGTCTGAAGTTGAAATCTGAAGCCAACAAGACGAGGAAAGTTGCACCTCACAATGGAACAAACTTCCTAACGGTGTTCTTTGTAATTTATTATGCTGAGCGACGGGTTGTGTAAAAATCCGACTAGTGTTGTATGATGTACGTGAAGAAGCCCGTTTACAATCTTAGGAAACTGGACTTCCTTGTACGCCAATAAAACGACAATTAGAATACCCAAGGCTGTGAGTGAAGATAAGCCTATCCTCTATCTAACTAACCACCAGTTAAGTAACTATCTTCAAGGCAGCGGAAAGGGATTATTCAATTAAGACTATACTTATTAATATTCTATTTTATATTATATTGCAAAATATTTAGGCTTTAGCAGAAAACATACCTAACTAATTAACTGACTACCTAACTAGCTAAGTCACTCACTGAGCCTTTAACTGACTGACTGACTTAATGACTCCCTGGAACAGAATGTTGCTTGGAGAGCTAATGTTTCCTTAGCTAGTCGAAAAAATCTCGGTTTGTCGTGGAATTTGAACGTACATTACCGGGTTCCTAAATATTCGCCTCTCTTGTTTGTCCTAAGACGTATGAATGCAACCCACGACATCCTATCATAGTTCTTGCGGATCTCTTTTAGTATTGTCTTGCCATCTACGCCTAAGTTTTCGAAGTGAACTCTTTCGTACAGGTTTTCCCACCAAAATCCTGCATGTACATCTGTTCTCCCTCAGAAGTGCCACGTGCCTCATCCACCTCATTCTTCGTCATTTGATAATCGTAATAATACTTCCTGTGGAATATTTGTTAGTGAGGCCATACAACGCTTTAAAAAATACATGCAACATATTAGGCACTAATACTAGGTTGTAGACTGACGGACCGACAGACATGACTGCTATTTAAGACGTACGTTTTACTTTGTAAAAAACTCCTAATATTATACTTCAAAATTTTTGTCCGATTTTTATAATTTTACGTATAGTTTAAAGTATGTTTTGTGTTAGAAATGATGTGAAAGCAAAATTTAGTTGTGGTTCCCAGAAAATTTGTCGTGGTGCCTAACACTTTCTGGAGTAATTATTATTTTTTTTATATATATGCTTTTGCTTTTATGAGTACGCCAGCTCAGGAGTGTCGTGTCACACTTCTCATCTTCAGCAGCGATCACTCAGAACAACCAAACTTTTAGCTAGCGGGCATTTGTGTCCATCTATTTCGACTGGTTGAAGGTGATTTCATTTGTAACGTTATTAGGTGACGCAAAGTTTGGCTTGTGAGATAAATAAAAGTTGCTGCTAAATCACCTTCCATTTTGACGGGAAAAACTCTCTGGCCCTGAGTTCAAAGAAAATTTGTCTTTCCTGAAAATAGCCTGTGTCGGGAGGCATGAATTTTCTAATTGTGTCACTTTCAATGTTTTTTACACTAATCTTCGTGTCTACTCATTGACAATAACGTACTAATTTAGGCGGAGATATCAACAGTGCAGATGACAAAGACATTCAATGATTTGTTTGTAAGTTACAAAAAATATCAAAATACAACATACAACACACACCTTATATAAATAATTTTCTCCTTACTTACTTACTTACTTACTTACTCTATGGTACAGAGTCCTTCTTGAGCAGCTAACTGGTTTGCAGCTAGTCAAGAAATTCCCCGCATTTCATGGAACCCGAATGTTCATTACCACACTCACAAGCGTCCGCCACCTGTCTCTATCCTGGACCAGCCCAATCCAGTCCATATACCCACATCCCACCTCCTGGAGATCCATCCTAATATTATCCACCCATCTACGCCTAGGTCTTCCTAGTGATTTCTTTCCCTCCGGTTTCCCCACCAAGACCCTATACACCCCTCTCTCTCCAGAACAAGCATCCCGCATATGAGTGTTTCTTAACATAAGTGTTTTACAGGGAGGGGTTATTAGCACCTCGCCCAACCCCCAAGCTGGAGGATCACCCCTCGTCGGCTGTCCGCGACTGCTTATTCAATTTATTCGCAGCTACCCTCCTTATCGGAGGCCGTTCCTCTATCCGCA
>Ga0123354_10020298_pt1 | contig 10450 bp, 6 predicted proteins | sample TergutLab28metaG_2_FD_97872 | JGI IMG/M metagenome (GOLD analysis project Ga0123354, IMG submission 97872) | Labiotermes labralis P4 segment gut microbial communities from Petit-Saut dam, French Guiana - Lab288 P4 | ecosystem: Host-associated > Arthropoda: Insects > Digestive system > Gut ...
ATATATAAACTCTTCCACCCTCTCGAAGGTACTATTATCAATCCTCACACTGTGATTTTGTCCTGCATTCTGATCTCGAGACATGACCATGTACTTAGTTTTATCAGCACTTACTTCCAGTCCGATCTCCCTAGTAGCAGCTACTAAAGTTTCTACATTTTCCTTTAGAGTATGTATGCTTCCTGCCAGTATATTAACATCGTCGGCATAAGCCAGAAATATGATGTGTACCATTTAGTTTCAAGCCATCCCTGTTTTCCAGTTATACTTCATGAAATTATGTGTTTCTAAATCTGACACCTCACACTTTGGTAGATAGGTGGGCCTGATAAAACACACGGTATCAGATCTCAGAATACCGCCCTCTTCACGCGCGCAACAGTCACGGCTCCAGATTTTACACATTCTTAGAGCAGTTCCTATAAAGTCGGTTAACTATAAACTCTGGAACAAGATGGGGTCATTATCATTAATATTAACGGATAATATTCGGACAGTCAGAGCCTGTTTCAAGGTTATGCAATGGCTGGTGTAGTGTCTGGACTGCAGGCTGCAGCCTGCAGTCCGGACACTACACCAGCCTAAACGCACTTAACCTCCAACATACAGCAAACCAAGAACGAAACGACCTATGTGGTAATCAACATCATAGTCGCGAGCTCCTGATGATGGGCATAGTAATGCCCGAAACATGTTGAGCCTAGAAGAAGTAAAATAAAATAAAAAGTGACATCTAGTTGGCTTTTTATTCTTCAGTTATCACAATGATGCACGGTCCAAAAAACATCAGATTCTTCAAGAAATAGGTTGGAGGGATACAGACTGGATATATCTGGCTAGGAACCGGGACTATTTGAGGCATATTGGGAATGAGGCTGTGATCTGTAGAGTTGCACACAATGCCAAAAATTCCCGAAGTAACATAGCGATTATTTTATTCACTTAATTCCTGCATGTCACACTTCAATTTACGCCCTACGATCAGTTCACATAATACATATAAAATAGTTTTATTTTACATTTGAGTAACAATCATAATACTAACGTAAAGTAGCGTAATTTACTGATTACGCATTATTTCATGAAATGGATAAGAATAAAATGTGTATTATTGCTTCATTTATTTGCCCTTCGGCCCGAAAATAAACGGCCAAAAGTAATTAACTTATAAAATGTGAATTTTTGATGCATAACTTCCCAATAACAGACGTTTCAATTTATAAGTCACTACAGCTGGCTGTTCACTGGAGTGTTTGCACAGATGATGGGGAAAATTGGTTTTACGAGGAATTAAAAAAGTTTTCTCTAATGACAAAAGACTGGTTATCGATGTGGAAATTGTGACTCCATACACAGAAAAATTCTACTTGCATTTCTGTAAGAATAAGAATAAGGAGGAGGAGGAGGAGGAGCTAAGATGAGATGAAGAGGATTGAAATGTTGTGTGTCAAATCACATCACAAAAATGAAAACGGAAAAATCTGTAAGGACATCAATAAATTCATTTGGATTACGATATGGTCCAGATGGTGGGTTATTTTTAAGCACTGTAGTGAAGCACCCAGTTCGAAAAAAAAATATTTAGAGTTTTTTGTTTAGATTGAAAAGTATTAACTTATAAAACTTGAAAGTTTTCGCTTCTGTAAGTGTTGAGGCTGTGTTCTTTTGAGGTATTGCAACTTCTAAATCTTCCTAAATTAAACGGATATGAGACTGGTAACTACTGGTCCGTGCGTTGCATTCTACAGAATGAAAGAAATTTCTTGACTAGCCCAACAACTATTAGCTTCTCAAGGTCGACTTATTACGTTTAATAGTTAGTTACTACTAACACGTGCTTTGGTTGATGTCATATATTTGTATTCTAAGCTACTTTTATATATATACGTATGTATATATTTTTGCGTGAAATGGTAAGTGTAATATACTTACTTACTTACTTACTCCATGGAGCAGAGTCCTTCTTGAGGAGCTCACCGGCTTTCAGCTAGTCAAGAAATTCCCCACATTTTATGGAACCCGAAGGTTCATTACCGCAGTCACAAGTTCCCGCAAACTGTCCCTATCCTGAGCCAGCTAGATCCAGTTCATATCCTCACATTCCACTTCCTGAAGACCATCTTAATATTAACCTCCCATTTCCGACTGGGTTTCCCAAGTGGTCTCTTTCCCTCAGGTTTCCCCACCAAAACCCTGTATACTTCTCTCCTCACCCCCATACGCGCTACATGCCCCGTCCATCTCATTCTTCTCGATTTTATCATTCGAACAATACTGGGTGAGGAGTACAGACCATTAAGCTCCTCAATATGTATGTTTCTCCACTCCCATGTTACATCTTCCCTCTTAGGCCCAAATATTCTCAACACCCTTAGCCTACTTTCCTCCCTCAATGTGACCGACCAAGTTTCACACCCATACAGAACAACAGGCAAAATTATAGTTCCGTATATCTTAACATTTAAATTTTTGGATAGCTAACTAGAAGACAAAAGATTCTGCACCAAATGATAGCAAGCATTCTCTGACTTCAATATCCTCTTCATTTCTTCCTGAATAGAATTTTGATTTGTTCAGGTTGTTCCCAAATATTTGAACTCTTCCACCCTTTCAAAGGAACTGTTATCAATTTTTACACTGTAATTTAATCCTACATTCTGATCTCGAGACATGGCCATGTACTTAGTTTTATCGGTATTTACTTCTAGTCCAATCTCCTTACTAGCCAATAACAAAGCTCCTGCGTTTTCCTTTATAGTATGTACGCTTCCTCCCAGTATAATATCGTCATCGGCATAAATCGAAAGCTGATATGTACCACATAATTTCAAGCCATCCTGGTTTACCTGAACCCTCCTAATGGCGCACTCTAAAGCATGGTTTAAAGGCAGTGGTGATAGAGCGTCTCCTTGTTTCAAATAGGAAACATGCCAGACAAATTCGTGCCAACCCGGACTCTGCTACACGTTTCAGGCAGACACATTTTTATAAGCCTTACCAGTACCATGGGAATACCAAACTCAACGAGAATATTATAAAAGACCTCCCTCCTGACTGAATCACAAGCTTTCTTGAAGTCTATACACAGCTGATGCGTTGCTTTGATGTATTCCCATTTTTTCTCAAGTATATGACGAATGCAGAATATATGTTGTGTAGTTGACCTGTTGCGTCGAAATCCACACTGATGATCCCTAATATTTTCCTGTGCATATGGAGTTAACCTTGACAGCAGGATGATGGAAAAAAGTTTGTATGTAGTTGACAAATGTGATATGCCCCTATAATTACTACAATCTGTTTTATCGCCCTTCGTATAGATAGGTACAATTATCGATTCCTTCCACTCCTCAGATAATTCCTCCTTATTCCAAATAGAAATAATAAGTGTATGGATCTCACAGCGAGTTATTCTACCTCCTGCCTTAATCAATTCTGTTGGTATTTGATCAATACCTGTTGATTTGTGACTTTTTTAGCTTTTCAACAGCCAGCACAAAATCCAAGACATTTGGTTCAGGCTCTAGTGGTTCTGCTGTGTGTATTTCTCTCTGCCTAACAACATTAACCCCATGTACACTAAATAGGTGGGAGAAATGTTTCCTCCACCTAGCCAAAATACTGTGGGAATTTGCAACCAAATCACCTTTCTCATCCTTTACTATATCAGTTCTAGGTTGGTAACCGTTCTTAAAGCCACTGATGCCCCTATACAAGTCCCTAATATTTTTTATCTTACTGTTAGTTTCCAGTTCTTCACTTTTAGCTTTAAGATATTTCTTCTTTTTGTTCCTGAAATGTCTGCTAGCTTCACGTCTTACATTGTTTAGATTTTCTACATTGCTTTGGCTTGGATCCTGTACCCACTGCACTATAGCCCGCTTCCTTTTATCTAAAAAACCTAAACATTCTTCATCAAACCAAGATTTATGCTGCTTCAATTCGTCAGACCTAGATTCAATTTAGCTGAGTTTTGGTATTATCTTTCATGTTCTTCCCAGCCCTATTTATGTTCTCCAAAGCTGAAACATGTTTGTAATCTCAATCTGATACTTTTTCCTAACTTCCAGCTCATTATGCATCATGTGATTAAATTTTTTTTCCCCATCAAACGTCCGTGTTCTTTGTTTACTTATTGCCAATCTTTCTCCAACTTTTGCAACCACCAGATTTTAATCAGTATCACGGTCAGCCATTCTGAAACTGCGTAATCCAGTATACTCGAATGCCATCTCCTCTCTATCAGCATGTGATCAGTCTAGTTTTGAGTCTTCCAATCAAGAGAGGTCCAGGTGTACTTATGAATGTTTCGTTGCAGGAACATCGCGCTGTTAACAACCAGATTTTTTTATGTGGTAAAGTTTATTATTCTAACACCGTTATCGTTACTGTCCTAATGTAGACTCCTATTACCAACTGAGGGTTTGAAAATATTCTCTCTCTAAACTTTTGCATTAAAATCTCCTAATACAATTTTCATATTGTACTTAGGAAAATGATAAAACCCTGCTCCAATTCCTCATAAAAATTCTCTTTTGAATCATCGCTCTTCTCCTCACTTGGTGCATGCACATTCAGAACAATGATATTACACCAGCGACCTCTCAGAACTATATATGACACAGTATTGCTAACAAACTCTACTCTCTTAACTGCTTATACTCTTCTGTGGTGTACAAATAATCCTGTTCCCAACTGATGATTTTCGTTTCATTTTACATATAAAACATTATAATTCCCTGCTCTTACTCTACCCCCTTTGTCCCACCTAACCTAACTAAATCTAACTTATATCTTGCTAATTCCTTGGCTGCTGCAGTAAGTGATCCTGCCCTATGCAGGCTCCTGACATCCCGCGCACCAAATCTCATGTCTCTTTCTCGTTGTTTACGTCGCACCAAAGTATCAGTCCAGGTCCGAGGCTTACTGTACGAATGTTTCGTAACAAGGTACGTTATTACGGTGAGGAGCTGTAAACACTCGCCCAAACCCCAAGATGGAGGACCACCCCCTGTCGGCTGTCCGCGACTGCTCATTCAGTATATTCGCAGCTATCGTCCATATTGGAGGCCGGTCCTCCACCCGCAACCAGGGGATGCGCCATGCCGTGGTGATAGGGACCCATTTATCTCAGGGCTAAGTTTGTGTGTGTGTGTGTGTGTGTGTGTATGTATGAAAATTGTAGTAGGTACATGTATATATAGGATATACATATATATACATATAAAGCCCTAAAATCTTTCCCTGTCCTAATGCAACTATCAGAGTTATTAGCGGTTACGAATGAAGATGTTATCAATCACCCTAAGTGAGATATAAGGAAGCTGCAAATGGAAATGCAACCTGGACCAAACAAGTCCATTGAAGTTGTGATTTCATGTGTCGTTCAAGCGCAGCAGTGGTTCACAGCGAATAAATGGAAGGGTTGCCTGTTGAAACTGTAGCAAGAGATTGGAGAGATATAGTATCCCCAGTAAACTTTGAGCTGGTTTTACGTTCTTCGTCGAACAGCCAGTAAGCAGTCACTGTCTCAAAATGGCATCTGTACCATCTATATTTCTTTCTTCCTATTTACTAAGGACAGCACTCTGAACCAGAATACGCAGATGGCGTACTATAAATTTATTCAACTGTAACGGAGTTTTAGGATATAAAAATTCCAAAACAAACATGGGCTTGCGAAGCTGTAGCTCCAGCAGCCAATATTAATCTCCATTTTCTATATGAATAGTTATTGCTATATCGGCATAACGAAGCCCCGCGTACTGCAATCTACATATTTTAAAAGCAGAATCATAATCGTCACGAGTGGCTAATTCGTAGCTGTACAATTCGGTAAGCACACAAACGCAATTTCAACATACAAAATACAGCAGTGCCTCTTTAATATAACGACAATTGTTGAATACTGACCTATCCATATATTCCCAGAATTTCTAGGCCAACAATTACGCAGACAGAGATATTAATTTCCCATGGGACACACGTGGACGCCAGGATGAAATATTTAAATAAGGACAGAGGCGATTGCGTTTAAACCTCGGATTTTAAAATTCTCTACCCCCATTTCGGATTTTTTTACCTGATAGTATTAATATTTTAATTTAAATTTTACCAAGGGAAAAAAAAAAGAGACACACAGCGTATTGTTATATATATTGATACGATTAAACGCACTACTGATTTTTATATTTTTGCCACAGACCACCGTGTTGAATACGTTGTTTTTGGGCTAACTTCATTTGTCATTGATGCTGACCAACGTGGCGGTACCCATAAGGCATGGCAGACACATTACCTAAATGCTTACATGTAACCAGCAGTGCATGGTGGTGTTGTGAGAACACTCGAACAGTAGAGGACAACACCACTCTCCACAGCGGAAAAAGTTTGGCTGCACACGTGCTGGTGTTGTGTGTGGGACTGCAAGGAAATTGTAGTGAGTAGTGTCCTATGTCAGAGGCAGATAAATGTTCTGCAAAGATCCTGGTGTCCTGCACTACAGAAAGACAAATGTTCTGCACAGACTTCGGTGTTTTCTATGACAAACGATAAATGTTCTGCACAGTTCTTGGATTTCTCTACGACAGAACGATGTGTTCTGCACGAAACTTGGTGTTCTCTATGACAGAACGATATGTGTTCTCCTTGGTGTTCTCTATGACAGAATGGTAAGTGTTCTGCACAGACCTTGGTGTTCTCTGTGACAAAAAGATTTGTGTTCTGCACATACCTTGGTGTTCTCTATGACGGAAATATACGTGTTCTGCACAGACTTTGGTATTATCTATGACAAAAAGATGTGTTCTGCACAGACCTTGGTGTTCTCTATGACATAATGGTAAGTGCTCTGCACAGACCTTGGTGTTCTCTATGACAGAACCATGCGTGTTCTGCACAGACCTTGGTATTCTCTATGACAAAAAGGTATGTGTTCTGCACAGACCTTGGTGTTCTGTTGAGAGAACGACAATGTTCTGTACAGTCATGTGTATCCTCTATCTCAGAGAGTCAAGAGTGCTGCACAGATAATGGTGCTCTCTGTCACAGCCAAGTAAATGATCTGTGCAGGCAGTAGCGTCCTGTGTCTCAGACAGGTAAATTTTCTGCACCGTGTTCTGTGCAGCAGAAACTCAGTTCTTCTGCACAGATATCAGTATCGTCTTTCTCAGTGAGTCCAAATTGTATCGACGTCAATTTCCTCTATTTTGTCAAACAGTTAAGCATGTTGCCACACCTGTTAGGAAACACTAATCATACATACTCTGCTAAGCTGTTCGAAAGGGGGATCCAAGCCTGACAAGGGCTGTTTCATGGTATTAGCAGTCGACGTATCCCTTGCTGTTTCAGACCGTGAATTCCAAAGGACTTGCCGTACTGTAATAATCACATTATTCAGGCCTCACCTAACAGGAGACAACTGCGGTAAGTACAACACCGAGTTCAATTAATTACAAATATCGACTGAACGTCCGAATTCCGTGACCGGAAATATATACGTAAAGAGTAGCAGCAAGAATGTGAAAATAATGAATGCCGTCACAGTGAACATGTAATTTTCATAAGGGGCAATAACTTTTTATTGGAAATATCTATAGGCGTAACAGCTTGTTAACTGCAGGAAACAGAGTTCCGGTTGAGAAAACATTGCTTGTTGAGTTAGTCTTACATCCTTTCCTTGTTAAATTTTGACTAATTTAGAATACAAGTAACAAGTGACCTAAATGTAAGTCTGTATCACAACCTAACCTAACCTAACATAACCTAACCTAACTTAAAAAAACCCAACCTCTTAAAGAACGCAGGCTTTTAAATGTATACATATCCGTAGCAAGAACACGATTCACGAGAGAAAAAAAAAGGTTGATTGGCTTGTTTAGAAGAATCCGTCTCTGCACTCTATCCAGAGTCAGTCTAAGCCTGTCCACTCTCTCACACATTCCACAGACCCATTTTACTCTCGTCCCCTATTCCTACGCCTAAACCTCCGACGTCTTCTTTTCCCCTCAGTTTTCTCTATTAAAACATTACATTAATTTATAATTTTATGTATGCATGCTATATGCCCAGTCCATCCATGATTTAATCGCCTTTGTATTATTTACTGAAGAAGGTAAGTCACTAAGCTTCTAATAACGAATCTGAATCATGGGAGTAAATAGCTAGCTCCCTACTTTTTCACTTTAGGATGGAAAAAGGTCCAGTTCCTGAAATACGTTTACTTACTCAATAACAAGGGATGGCCAAAATCCGGAACTCCAGTCAGATAAAATTCGTAGCCGCCATGTAATAGCAACGGAATGTAAGTTATTCATACCACTGCATCCTCAATTCTTTCATTATTTCAACTTAAAACGTATTTAACTATTTGTGCCTCTATATAAATTATTCAAGTAAACGTCACTGTATTATTTCTAGACCCCTAATTGTTGCAAATTATCCCACCTACAGGCGAGGCGGGTAGAGTAATGTACAAATTCAAAGAAGCTTACATACAACCTTTGGATGTTTGAACTGAAGGATTTGTAAATTATTACTCTATATGTGTCTAACGTAAAAAAAAATTACACACAAATGGCGTCTACGTTGATAAAATTAACTGAACATAATAGGCACAACAGTGGAGGAACCTTTTTTTCAGGTGAGACACCCCTGTTGTTTATCTCAGTAATTAACCAAACTTATGCACAAAATTTTTGTTTTACAATAAGTTTATTTCATGCCTCTACATGTTTCCAGCACATGTGCTCATCATCAGGAGGTCAAAATGGCATTACGCAGCCTCTGGTATCACCACACCTACAGGAGTGATGATACCAGAGGCTGTGTAATGCAATTTTGACCTCCAGATGATGAGCACATGTGCTCGAAACATGTAGAGGCATGAAATAAAACTTATTATAAAACAAAAATTTTGGGCATCAAGTTGGTTAATTACTGAGATAAATATACTGAGATGCAGCACGGTCAGCAAAACATAAAAAAAACTCTGTTGTGTTCAATAAAGTTATATATATACACTCTCACAGCCTAACACAACTCTTTGTTACGCAATTATTATTTACATTTCATATTTATGGAAGTACCCTTGAGTGGTATTTATAATTTTCGGATGAGATATCGCCGTTGTGTTAAATGAACGGTAATATATATACAGTCTAACAAAACTCTCTGTTACGCAATTATTATTTAAATTTTAATAATAATTGCTTAACAGAGATTTGTGTTAAACTGTATATATATATATATATATATATATATATATATATATATATATTACTGTGGAGGAACTTGGTGGCGTTTGAATTTTGTGATCGCTCATTTCATTCAGGTGAATGAAATTTAATATAACCTATGAAATGCAAACACCTTACCGAATCTGGACGTACGTATACACGAACGTCATGGATCGTTTACCTGCAAACAGAAGGAAACAATCACTGAGTAAATAAATGAACCAGACTTTTGAGTAAATATAAACAAGCTTAATATTTCGCCTGTTTTGAATAAAGAAAAGCGATGATAGGAAAGATTTTAAGCATCTACGTTCTTAAGTTTAAAACAGGACGTTAAGAAATGGCGGAGTCCTTTCATGTGTTCAGATTACAGGCCAACAGCTTCCACGGGTGAAATGAACATTGAATGATGAATAGAAAAGAATGTGGGAGCAAGACGTTGTGACCAAATTTAAGACACTATATTGATACTTTTCTGGAGGGACTGAAGAAAATCATGAAAATGTCAGTCACGCTAACTGGTTGTCTACTTAGCATTTGCAACTGTAACTTACCAAACGTAAAGCAGAAGTCCTACGTACTAGACCGTGAGGCTTGGTGACACTCCGTAGACAGAATGAAGATAAATAACTTAGGGCTGAACGGATTTTCAAGTGTAAACACACAGTATGAAAACAAGTGAATGAGAAAAATGTGATTTCTCACAACGGTAACTACGATAAATACCGTGTTCTGGGATTTGACGCCGTGTAGTCTGGTATAAATGGGCAAACTGGATATATACGCTGAACATGGAGACTGTATGCTCATCCATAATTAAAGCAGATAACATGGCGTTGCGTTTGGGAAGACAATAGTCTGCTTTACGTAGTCAAACTCTGGAAAGAAGAATTTGGTACCGACGAAGTCATTAATTGTTTTCCGTCTAAAGACAGAAACAAATAAATTACAGTAACGTGCCTCTTAATTATCACTGTTAAATGAAACAGTTGTTTACAAACCCGTGTTGTTAAGACATAAGAGTTACTCCTTACTGCGCGCTGTCTAATTCAATAACGTTAACCTTATAAACTTGGAACGAAGTTTGAGTCTATTTATCTCAGTAATTAACCAACTTCATGCACAACATTTTTGTTTTACAATAAGTTTTTTTCATGCCTTTACATGTTTCGAGCACATGTGCTCATCATCAGGAGGTCAAAATTGTATTACAC
>Ga0123354_10020299_pt1 | contig 10449 bp, 6 predicted proteins | sample TergutLab28metaG_2_FD_97872 | JGI IMG/M metagenome (GOLD analysis project Ga0123354, IMG submission 97872) | Labiotermes labralis P4 segment gut microbial communities from Petit-Saut dam, French Guiana - Lab288 P4 | ecosystem: Host-associated > Arthropoda: Insects > Digestive system > Gut ...
AAAAGAGCTCACCGAAGAACAAAAGCAAAGAAGAGTCACAATTTGCCAAGACCTTTTGGAGAGGCAAGATGACATTTTGGGCCATGTCATCACAGGTGATGAAACATGGGTCTAACAATATGACCTTGAAACAAAGTGGCAAAGTGCACAATGGAAGACCGCCAATTCCACACGACCAAAAAAATTTCGTCCATCCAAATCAAGAGTCAAAATAATGTTGCCGACTTTTTTTGATATTAGAGAGATTGTTCATTATGAATTTATACCAACTGGACAAACAGTCAACCAAATTTACTATTTGGAAGTACTGGAAAGGCTGCATGAAAAACGACCCGAACTTTTTACCAGCAACTCATAGATCTTGCATCACAACAATGCCGGCACTTTCACGGCAGTCGCTTGTGACACTTCTGTGGGTCAGTTCAGTGACAGTAATAAATGGGAACTTTGAATGACTGATGTCAAAGTGTTCATCAGTTTTGACGTACTGGATGCCAATGGAATAATTCCTTCTTGATTAAATCAACATCACACAGAAAATGTTATTGACAGAAGATTCTTAAACATATGGTGATCCCACAGGCTGCAACGTAAGTCCTTGTTGGCTGTTCACAATTATTCTCCATATTTGAGAACTGTGTCCTTCATGTGCAAGCGTAAAAATTTTCTTGGACATAAGTTTGTGTAGACAAGAGACTGATGCATATGACTCAGGATTGAGTCCAGTAGTGATGTTCAACTTTTTAGTTGTACTCCTGGTGTCAGATAGATTACATTTTCAAATTGCAGTTCATGGCTGTGGGGTTAGTAGAATTGGTTTTACCCTTTCTTTGCAGTTTACATGAAGGTCAAGACACTTTTTATTGTGAATTAAACTTATATGGTGGAGAGTTTTTTATAAGCACATAAAGAATATTTGTGCAGCATCATATCAAATTTATAAAATGGTTTTGAACTACTTCATAACTCCTGAACCTATTTCTTTCAGTTATTAATAACAGTTCTCACATAAGAGCTTACCGAAACTTCAAGAAATTGAAACAAAAAATACAAGTATTATCATTTATTTTTATAATCTTGACATTATAACTTTCTGATCGATCTAGATTTTCTCTGGCATACATAATTAGGCTCACAACAAAATATTTTTCCATTAATATGAAAAAGTGTTCATCAAGCCACACAGTTCAATAATTTCTGCTACCCTCTTTGGTTAAGGTGCAAAGCTTCATATTTAGGCATTTCAGAAACAGTGCAAAGCTTTACATTCTTAAGTACTGTATAGGTTGTACACATGTATTTGAGACACTGATAATCATTTGTAATAAGATCACAACAGGTTTTATTTAATTTGTTAATTTAATAGTGATGTAATACAGGGTCATTATTTTACCTGACAACTATTTAGTTGCCACTATATCTTCAGAGCATACACAACAAAGAATTTGAAAGAAACTTGCACACTGCAGGGTCCTGTTCGTCGCTGTCAGAATGGTCACTCGATGTACTTCAGCCTATTTCTTCTTGCCCTTTACCTGTTGTGGGATAATTTTCTTATATCTGAAATGATCACCATACATGCCAAGAACACAACAAAGAAAACAGCCTGCCAACCTCAGTCTGTGCATTCTCTTGGCATGCTAATAGCAGAAAACGTAACACTTCCACAGTGGCGTGGTTTCAGGCTTCAAACGTGGTGTAAATGAGATATGTGCTCTTTTGGGATTTTACGCAGCGTCGATTGGTAGTTTCTTGCCGACGTTTCAGGACAACAGTTGGTGGTTGTGAAATTCTGACAGCAGTGTTGGTGAAGATTCAAGTAATCTGGAACGTTTGGCCCTGTCGACTGTCCAATTTACCTTCATCTTCAGGGCCAACAGTCCAAGGTGAAGGCACTAAGTTTCACCGAAACGTCCGTAACCCTTCACCAGTCGACACCTGTGTAAGAACGTCATGTCTCACAGAATAGAAGGCCGTGCCAGGCCGAGTTACTGTGTATGATGTGCCTTTTACGGATCTGTAAGGTTCATTGCCGCATTCACAAAAGCTCCATACTGGACTTAAAATTTTCATTCCGTGCATTATGATATATTAGAACTCTGGTTAACACCTGTAAGTGAACAATTCTACAGTCCATGTAAACTTTCTATTACATGTAGGAGGTAATAGAAAGAATATGTAGATTGTAGAATTGTGCACTTGTTATTTTTTTAAAAATATTTTCCCTTCTATGCGTAGCTGACCGACGGGGTCATTTTTCACTGACACTTATGGACTGAAGTTTTGTGTGCAATTGTTACATTGAGATCTTCAGTCTTCTGGGATGTTAGGCAGCGTGTATTGCTAGTTAGCTACCGACGTTTCGGGACAACATACCGGTCCCATCTTCAAGGGTCAAGCAGGACAATGGTGGTAAGAATTACCAATCTACGAAGCGTAACGTCCCAAAAGATCGCAGATCTCACTTCAGAGTTGATTATACATTTCCAGCAAAGCCATTTCTTTTCCTGATGGAAAACAAAACACTATAGTAAACAATACACTGTCGGGCTATAATGCTGCAAGAGGCAGTTAATAATTGTCTGACATGCATAGTGTGCAGAAGCTTCGTATTCTGCGTGTTGTGAATGTGTGTTTTACCACGCTTACTACCAAGAGGGGTTCCTTTTGTCCCGACATATAAAAATAAAAGCCAGTTAAGTGCCTGAAAAAAAATTCCTTATTGAAGTACTGAGGCATATTGCAGACAACACCTACTGAAGGTGCAGGTGAAACTTCACATATCATTGTGGTATACAGTGGAACTACATGGTAATGCAGGTTCAGAAGGCAACATTTCAGAGAATGGGAAGTGGTGGAAAGGGTAGAACTGAAAATAGATAGGATGTATCAGGTGCAGGACAGTCTGCACCATCGGAAGTATATCTTATATTTCCGCGGTAAGTACATAAAGAAGTCAGCGGCTGACCGTCGGAGCGACGACAGATCTGTTCGTGGTGACATCGCAGAGTGCTGTTCTGTAAGGAAGATCAGTATTTACTGTTACTGTACACCTCACCTCTAGTCCCAGCCGAGGAGTCAATACAAACTGCCACAGCCCCGTACCTTGTCCTCTTCCAGTTACGGTCTGTTGGGATCTTATACCGTGTCTACCGATCTACACGGCGTCACACTAAAGACCGTAATCTCAGTGCTGATCACTTTGAGCAGTTGCACACCCAAGGCTTTCACCAACACCTTCACCAACAAAATCACGTTCCGTCAGAATTACCAGCGCCATTGTAGTGTAAAATTCAACAAACGGCAGTACTGTAGATAATTTAAAATTATTTGTCTAATGACTTTGCCAGTACATTTTGTTGTAGCACTGCGGTACGTACCGCTTCTGTATCTCTATCTCGTAACATTGCAAGTTTACGTACCAGCAGTAATCTCCCGAGATGTATGTCCGGTCTGCTACTAATGTTACGAGGGTAGGAGATGGGGTTAGTGACGTCACGTCTGTAAATACGGTGCTACAGCAACGCACTGGTAAAGCAGACTAAACATGCAATTTGATATTACCCACAGCACTACCATGGCGCTGGTAGATCTGATGGAGCGATGTCGTTTCGTCAGTGCGGCTACTGAGACAGTAGCAACGGGACATTTCACTTTATTGACATTTATCAAGGGATTCCGCACTTACATTACTTTAAGCGAGCGTCGTGGTCTAGAGGTTAAGAAGCTACACTCTCGAACTTATAAGTGGAAGTTCGAGGCCAACACAAGTGCTGTCACTTATCTGTTAAAATATATTCTTGACCTCACAATTCAAGGTCAAGGATTTGGACTTAGAATATTTTCTTTTAAGATTTCTCGACCTCGTAACTCATCAGGAAGTTCTGAAATTATTCATTCAACAAGGACTCCGTGGTCTAGTGGATAAGACTACGGCCCAGTAAACCGAGGTTCAGCAGTTCGAGACCGACAGCCGGCAAGGACTTGGATTAAAAAAATTTTCTGCTAATATTTCTTGACCTCATAATTCATCACGAAGTTCCAAAATTGAAATTGCTCTCTCAACAAGAATTTCGTGGTGTAGAGGATAATACGACGGCCCAGGTGCCCAAGGTTCAGCAGCTCGAGTTCACAGGGTTCCAGGATCCGCAAGCAATGGCTGCGACATCTGGCAACCAATACCAGTATGTGTGTGTGTGTATATATATATATATATATATAAGTTTTTTGGCGGGAAAATTTTTTCTGCCAAGCGCGTAGTATTTAGCAGCAACATTCTGAAATGGGGTGCGCAAGAAATTTTTGCTAAGAACTGCGCTCTTCTGGTACTACTCGCTGGGTTATTATGCAGCGAGTAGTGGCAATTACACAGCTACCAGAAGAGCGCAGTTCTTAGCAAAAAATTTCTTGCCACTACTCGCTGTGTAATAACCCAGGGAGTAGTGGCAATTCTATCGCTACCAGAGGAGCGCAGTTTTCAGCTACTTCGCGGTGGCACCCTCAAATCACGCAAATTTTTTCTAGCTAGACGAACTGGTCATGAAATCTTACATGCACGTTCGGTTGACGATTACTGAAACACATTACCACAATCTTAACACCAACATTAAAAACCAGGTTTACTGACTTTTAACTTCAAATGTGGGAATAAAAAATACAAAAGGCATCAAACTGCAACACAGGGCTACTTTCCCACATTTTGGGCACTTCCAATTTGCAGAACGGTACAAAGTGAAAACCATAGTCTGGTATACACCGTCAAATTCCATCTCATGGCTACCTTCTGACTGACGGACCTCAGCTACATTTTTGAAATTATTTTATAAACATGTAAGAAATCATGACCAAGCAAGGGGTCAAAGGGAAATATCAAAGAACACTGAGTAAAAAATATGAAATATACCTGAATAGTAGGAGGAAAATAATAAATACAAACACACATAAAATAAAGTTCAAGTAATATATTACCATCTGGACTCGAGTGGGACAATTAGTTTATTGTAATCCACTTGGTACATAAATAATGTGGTTGCAATTATCATACTAATGCCATCAGAACAGAACTTCATCTCACACTGATTTAATGGTGCACATCTACAAGTTTCGACCTCTGACAGGACACCAGGAGGATTTTCCCCATCAAGTTTGAAAAACAGGTTAACAAAACACCTACTTACAAAGATACATTTCTACATAAATTATCTAATCACCCCAAGGAATTTAACTTGGCAGCATGTACAGTGAATGGACAAAAATAATAGAAACAGCTGTGAAAGATACACATTTCTTTATTAACAGGCAGTTTTGGGTATAAATAATGCTGACATCTTCTAAGGAAATGGAATTATTCATTACTTAAGTAAGATTACTACCCTACAACAGATACTGAACAAGCTCAGCTGTTTAAGTGCTGTACTCTGCCACAAAATATTTTAACCCCTCCCTAACAGCCAGTTACATACATAGGATAAATTTCTAGCTGCAGCATAGTAAATCTTGGATGTGATTAAGCTTTCATGAAGTTTCATGTTCTGAGATTTTTAAGACTCATTTTGTAAATCTTACTTCGGGGCTTCATTTCATGACACTTGACAGTTGCTAAGATCATATAGTGTAAATGTCAGATGAATTAATGGGTGTGGAGCATTGGCAGAATAATACTGACAGGGAAAAATCAAAACACTCAGAAAAACCTGGCCCAGTGCCACTCTGTCCACCACAAATCCCACACAGACTGGCCTACAAGTGAACCCAGGCATGTGGTAAGAGATCCAGGACTAACAGTCAGAGCCATCTACCTTCATTGGAAAGTGACCTAAGAATGCTTTCTACTGTATAGATCAGTCCCTATGTGTTATGTTACATGTAGCATGTGTTACAAATACAGGCTGTGTACTGTTTTAGAGGTTATGTAACAGAAACTGCCACACAGCTGTTCTGTCTGCAGTTGGCTACGTATGCCAAACATCGCATATCCAATATTTGGACTATTTTCTTTAATAACAAGTGTCCATCACTGCTGACTTGAGGCTCATCGTCATGAGGATATTTTACGAGCTGGTAAGTTGAGGTGGCAAGTAGGTTACCGGGTAAGTTTGTATTGCCACTAGGGTTGGAAATCTGTTTACTTGTCAGTTACTTTCGGACAATGTGGGAAAATGTTGTTGATGAAGTTAATGATGCTGCTGTTTTAGTTTTAAGTGAAGAATTTAGAGAAATAGTGAGGGAAAAGAGGAGGAAACGTGGTCACAAGTGTAGAAACCGGATCGCTCGTAGGGAATCACTTGGGGCATCAAACTGTGATTAGCGAATAATCTGGTGAAGATCCGCAAGAATACAGAAAACACATGAGGATGAGTGCAGAAAAATTTGGTGAGTTGTTTCGGTTGGTGGAAAGTTATATATCTAAAACAGATACTGTCATGAAAGCTGCTTTTCCTGCAACACTGAAGCTTGAGGTTACCCACTGATTCCTTGCCAGTGGGGATTCCTTTTCATCACTTGCCTTTATTATTTAGAATTCCACCATGCACCATTTCAAGATTTTTACCCAAAACACTGCAATCAATTATCAATGCACTGGATAGCTTTGTGAAGGTATGTATGACTAAATTATTATTAAATTATTAACTAATACCTTATTAAAAAAAGTGAGTGAGTGTATAGGTAAATTAAATGAAATTCAAATTATATGAGAAAAGGGAAGTTTAATGAACCAAATATTTGGCAAGGCGTAGTTACTTTGTATCTTCTCCTGGAGAATGATGAAGCTATAAAGCGGTAATTCAACTGTCCTGTGACATGTTTTCTGAACCTGTCATATTGGTCTACAAGATACTGGTTCTGTGATAGTTTTTGTAATTTTGAAATAGCTGATTCAACATCAACAATTCTGTCTGGTTCCCGTTTGTTTCTAGAAGGAGGTGGCTTTCTTTCCGGGGAAACATTTTTTCACTTTTGGCCTGTCTGAAGTATCAGCAATTTCCTTCATAAAATTGGCGTTATCGCCCGGTTGGATTCGTTTCGTGGCTTCATCAACTGAGAATTCCTAGAAATTAATAAATAATCATCGAATTAGTGACACCACTTCTTTAATTATTACATATGCATTATCTATTCGAATTTTTTAAAATTTTGCAGGTAACAGCAATGAGAGAAGAATGGAAAAGTATCCAGGAAGCATTTAAAGCTAAGTGGAATTTCCCCAACTGTTGTGGAGCTACTGACTGGAAGCAGTGCCAAATGAAACATCCAGACAACAGTTGTTCAGAATTTTATAATTACAAAGGGACCGACAGTATAATCCTATTTGCCTCGGTTGACACAGATTACCAGTTTGTTTTCATTGATGTGGGTAGTAATGATAGAGTTAATGATGGTACCGTGTTCAGAAATTCAACATTGAATTCAGCAATGGAAAATAATTTACTCTATTGGCCTGATAATTCAGTTATAATTGGCAATGACACATTTCCACTCAGGAACACTTTAAGGCTGGTTTACACGAGGCCAGTAGAGAGGCAAGGCAAGTGAACAAGTAACTTGCTGCAAGTGAAGCTTAGCAAGTACCGAAGCAAGTAGCGTTCACACACGTTCACAAGTTTAGCTTCAAGTGGATGGTTTAGCATTGTTTCAAAGGAGTCAAAAGTGAAATGGACAGGAAAAAGTGTACAAGAATAGTTAAAAATGTATCAAGATTGCTACTTGTACAGATTGCAGAAGTACTTGAAGAGGAAATTGCAAGAGAAAAGAAGGTGTGGGTAAGAAAGTGGTTGGCCAGGAGAAGTACACTTGGTGGATCAGCATTACTTTTAAAAGAACTGTATGCAGAAGATCCGGCTGAATACCACACTTGTTTGAGAATGTCACCTGAATTGTTCGACATTTTACATGATCTGATAGCCAATGCTATACAGAGAAGTGATACCCTGATGAGGGACGCCATACCTTTGAGAATTAAACTGGAAGTTACATTGTCATTTTTAGCAACAGGAAATAGTTACAGAAATCTGCAACACCTTTTTCGGGTTTCAAAAGCTGCAATATCTAAATTCATCCCTGAAGTGTGTGACAGCATTTACCTCAAACTGCGAGATCATATAAAGCTAAGAAATATTCGTAATTTATTCTTTATTCATTGATTAATGGAAAAATTAAAAAAGAAACATGTATTGAGCATTGAACAGATTAAAAAAAAATAATATCTTACATTTGAGCAAAATTAAGAGTGTGAGTCCTCAGACAATCCACTAAGCATATCAGAAACAAGTTCAGATAAGGAATTTGCTGCCTCACCACTAGGTTCTGTCAATGTATGAAGAATTACAAAATCCTTATTTGTGTGTTGAGATTGTGCTGGAAATGTACTGGATGACTCATAATGTGGTTGTGAGGTGGTGTATGGTGACTGACAACTGAAGTGACCACTTTCTTCGTTGAGTAAATCTCTCATTCTATACTGTGTCACCACACCCTGAATATCTTGTTGAGCAAGGATGCAAGAAGCAGCATTCAGTTGTTTGAGTTGTCTCGCAATATGTGCAGCAAATATGTCACATTCATGTGTTTCTGGTTCTGGACGACTGTTCGTTTCATTCAAGGTTTTCAGTTCACGTACAGTATCTGATACCTCGCGCAATAGTTTCCTTTTCTTCTTAGGGCATGGAGTTGAAGTAGGCAACTAGTTGTAGGTTGTTTTATGTCATTAACTTTTTCTGGAGCTTTTACTTTTGTCTCTGTCAAAATGTCAGATTTATTAACTTTGTCACTGGTTTGAACTAAATCGACTTCAGCATCACATTCCAGCATTTGTAGGTTTTCTTGTTGTGGAACCTGAAAAAGCTCAGCAGAAATATTTATCAAAACACAGGTCAATTTAAATTATCGTACAAAAGTAGTATGTATCTACTTTCCTTTCTTTCAGGTACCTGCTACAGAAATGGAGTGGAAAGAGATCGGGTGAGATTTCAATGACAAATGGAACTTTCCGGGGTGCTATGGTGCTATAGACGGCAAGCACATTGCAATACGTGCTCCAGCTAACTGTGGAAGTACTTTTTATAATTACAAGAAAAGTAACAGCATAGTTCTAATGGCTGTAGTGGGCTCCAACCATCAGTTTATCTACAGTGATGTAGGTTCTAACGGTTCCCTATCGGATGGTGGAATCTTTCGAAACTGTTCGCTCTTTGAGGTGCTAGAAAATGTGTTGCTTCCTAACAATGGTGTTATCGTTGGTGACGATGCATTTCCTCTAAAGACTTACCATATGAAACTATATCCGGGAGCAAACTTGGCCTATGATGAAAAAATTTACAACTACAGACTGTCAAGAGCTAGGAAAATATCCGAAAATGGATTCAGGATCCTGGTTAGTCGATTCCGAGTATTTGAGAAACCTACAGTTTGTAATGTAACAACAATAGACAAGATAGTGCGTACATCATGTGCTCTACACAACTGATTAACAAACAAAGCTATGGGGACATATCTGCCAAGAGGCTCTGTTGACAATGAAGAAATTGACAGAGGTGAAATAATCCCTGGAAGCTGGAAATCAGAAGTGCATGGAATGGTTGATGTAGAACTTTTGGAAGCAATCATCATTCACAGCAAGCTAAAGCGATCAGAGGGGCTTACAAGAATTATTTCATGAATGAAGGTACAGTGTCATGGCAAAACAGTATGGTGCACTAAACTTATTGATGTAAACATACACAATTATGACTAGTAACTTGCTACATGTTGTCTGTAATGTAATGCAATGTAATGAATATGTAATAAAATTCTAAAATGATGTACTTACTTCACTGCTAACAGTTCCTCTCTTCAAAACACAACTTTTCATCACTTCAGTCATTACTGTAAACCACTTCATTGATGGTTTGCACACATCTTCCAGACCTGCTCCAGACCTCAAAGATTTATCAATTTTGTGTGACTCCTGCTGGCAGGTCGCTCTTAGACTTTTGATTTTCTGTTTAGCCTCTTCTGTTGTGAAGTTCTCCAGTCCCATTTTCCTCACTATTTCCTCCAATTCACTTTGTCTTGCATCTTTTCTTCTGTACAGTGTGCTATTCATGTTCCACAGGCATTCGTGTTCCTTGTACAGCTCCACATACAAGGGTGTATCCAAAAGTTCCAGGACAGTACTTGTAAAAAGAAGTTTGCTTACCTTGGATGTTAAATTCCTCCATCACCTTCAAAGTACTTCCCTTTTGCACGAATACAGGGGTCCCAGCGTTTCTGCCATGCTTGGAAGCATCCCTGGAAGTCCCTTTTTGGAATTGTGTCAAGTACCCGCTGTGATTCCTCTTGAATCTCTTCAATGGTGTTGAATGTTCGACCCTTCATCCGAAGCTTCAGCTTGGGGAAGAGGAAAAAGTCACAGGGGGCCAGATCGGGTGAGTATGGGGGATCACTGTCATGTTGTTCTTGGCCAAAAACTGC
>Ga0123354_10020301_pt1 | contig 10449 bp, 4 predicted proteins | sample TergutLab28metaG_2_FD_97872 | JGI IMG/M metagenome (GOLD analysis project Ga0123354, IMG submission 97872) | Labiotermes labralis P4 segment gut microbial communities from Petit-Saut dam, French Guiana - Lab288 P4 | ecosystem: Host-associated > Arthropoda: Insects > Digestive system > Gut ...
GACCGCGGCACTAGAAGGGGGTGAGTGGTCAGCAGCACGCCCCGGCCGCACTTTACCCCCGGGAAAGACCCGGTACCTATTTTGCAGGAGACTGGGTGGGCCCCAGGGCCGGTCTGGACGGACGGAAGATTTCGTCCCCACCGTGATTCGATCCCGGACCGTCCAGCGCGTAGTCAGTCGCTATACCGACTGAGCTACCGGGCCCTTAAAATAAAAATGTATGGCATAAATAAAATGTTTAAATAATTCGACTATTTTAGGTTACGACATATAATTTCATGACACAATGCCGCTACCACCTCAGTAGTGCATCCAACATGTTATTAGACAAATTATAGACGTCAGGAAATTAATATGATACAAAATATACTCACAGCGTACCAACACTGGAATGTCCGCTCACTCCTGTTCAACTACACGGACTTAAGAAACTTCGACATATGTTGAATCATATTTTAGCTTTCCACGCACTTCTGCCCAAAATATTTTTCGCTGTGATAAGCAGTCAGTGAGTTAAAGATGCGCAAAGAAAGAGAACTGCATGTAAAACATTGTCTGAACAAAGACCTCATAGAGAATTTTAAGCCCCGCACTGCGCAAAGCCAGCCCTAAAACTAAGGCCCCTGCAAACGTCTATTTTCAATTACACATTCCTGCAAAGTGCCATTCCGGATCTCCGAAACTTACAGCAGGAGCCTGCGCTACTATATTTAATCAACATCGCTTATGTGTTTACAGTGTAAAACATATAAGCAGTGTACCACACTCCGCGATAGACACACAACGACAGTTATTGTTGCGGCACCAGGCAGGTATACATCCAAATTATCGCAGGCGAAATTTCCTCACGGTGACCGGAGCCTCATATACTTGCCGTGTGTTGGCCCGGTTCCATTGGGTTAGTTAGGTTCAGCCCACGGATAATGGGGCTGTTTAAATTGATCCATCCGTCATGCCACACGTCCCACCCACAGCCACCCGTGTGTGGAGCATCAGACCAGAACTACACATCCTTTTCTCGAACGGCCAGAGACAAGACGTGTCTCGGTAGAATGATTAAGTGCTGTTCAAGAAGTAGTTTATTTTAAGACGTATTTGTTACTTCCGCTTAATCTCTTGTTTTGCTTTTTCCTTTTCTTACTTCAGTGTTAAAATCTTACGTCTCCCGACTTGGCAGCAACGCAGTAATTAGGAATTCAGGTCATGAAAAAATGAAAAAAAATAAATAACGACCGCTGCAACGTTTTCTGGACCACTAAGCGACTGCGTTTCCACATTATTCTATTACAACTATGAAATCTCTATCCGCACTGAGGTCCGCTGAATATCTCTATAGTTGGTCCTCTCCGTCCACGAAGTTACTTAACGTTGTTCGGAGAGTGACTGGGGATGCGGCCAAGAAGAACAAAGAACTGTGATGGGGAAACCTTTTGGAAAATGTCCACTTGGAAAGACGATGTAGGTGGAAGATCGGGTCCAGTGACAGGCATCAGCGCTGTTGAAACACCGGATTCTGCTACAGCAGATTTATTTAGTTGTTAGGTGGTTAAGCAGTTAATCAGTCAGTCAGTCAGAATTGGTTCGTCAGCTGCTAATTTTTTTTCTTCATGATTCGACAGCCCTAGTGGGCCTAGGCCCCCTCATTGCTGAGGTTTCGAGATCACACTCATACACACCACACTGGGTTGGATTCCTCCGGACGGGTGATCGGACGTACACAACACACAACATTTCCAAGAGAAAGACATAGATGCCATCGGAGGAATTCCAACCCGCAATCCCAGCAAGCGAGCGGCCGCTAACGCATGCCTTGGGATCGGCAGCTATTAAATAAGGTAGCTAATTATTTCCACGCAGCTTCACACATTGTTCAAAGCCTGCAGAAAACGGATTCCTTTGTTCAGTAAGATTCCTCTATAACTCTCTTCGATTAGTTGAAGAATAAGAGGACAACTTGATGTCACTAGTTATTTAGTTTTATTTCACTTCTTCTATTCTCAACATGTTTCGGACATTAATACATCCATCATCAGGAGCCTGCGACTTTTCTATTTATCACCACATTGGTCGTGTGTTCTTGTTTCGATGTGTGTTGGAGTTTCGGTGTGGCTGTGTTGGGGTGGTATCCGTGTAGCAGGTTGAAGCACAACTCTCTTCGATTACTTTATATTCAGTCAAGAATCGACATGCCATTTCTGTGTTAGTTAAATTACAACTTTTGTGTGGGTGTGTACGAATTTTTTGGGACTGAAACTAACAGTCTTTTTGTGATACACTATCAAAACAAAAGCATTCAAGTTTGATCTGTCCCAGCATCTTCTGGTACTGGCCTTATGATCTGTAACTTTAACCAACTAAACCAACACTGATATCATTCACGATTTTCTCTTGTGCAGTCAATGTAATTCGCTGTTTTTTCTCCAATAAGCTCTTCTACGTTTGCGAATAAAAGCGAATTCACTCTCACTCAGTTTCCAATCGCATATCACAACAGTACAGAGTTCCAACCCACATCCATGTTTAACTTTTTGGCAATGGTCAGTAACGTCGGTGTTAATCACAATTCAGCGCCGTTTAACACCGGAATGTTCTGTATTCTGCCTTTAGAGCGCATTGATAGGTTTGAATGGACCTAAGAACAGCGATTATTTCCCGATACGGCTTTAACTGATTGGTTTTTATCATCGAGACCAGGCGTTTACTGTGTGGAATGATCTGTCAGATTTTTAGAAAATTTGTGGATCTTTGGCAGGAAAAAACTTTATTTATTTTGGTTTCTATGTTAATATCAGATTAAATACTGCTTCAGTAATGAGTTGTGAGCAGAATTCTCACATTTCCTCCTGCAAAAACATTTAGTCGTACAGACCTATTACTGTCATTATTATCTTACTGGTGTATAACTTGTAAGTATAGCTAGATCGGTTTCACGTTAATGTCCTGGACACAATCTCGAAGTTTCAAACCGTAGTCACGTTCGGATCAACAGACATACTAGTATCTCCGTGCTTAGCTCCAACGACCAGGTAACTGGCCATCAACACCAAATCTAAAGGTAGAAAATTTGTAGGACAGCCATATTATTTCATATTCTGCAAAAAAAAAAAGTTACAAGTTTTTCAAAGACCCGTTTGCACAAGTCTGTATTATTTCAGGGCCATACAGTATGTCAGTGGGGGACCGCGGTAGCACAGTGGTTAAGGTGCTGTGCTACAAAACGGAAAATCGCTGGCTCGATCCCAGCTAGTGTCATTGGATTTTTCATTGACATAAAATCCTTCCGATCGCACTATGGCCCTGGGCTTGACTCAGCCTCTATCAGAAATGAGTACCAGGAGTATTTCCTGGGTGTAAAGGCTGCCGGTGCGTAAGGCTGACAACCTTACCACCATTCTGCCCAGTTGTCACGAAATCTGGGAACCTTAACTTCCTGGAACCCTCTAGGCCACTCCGGGCCTGTAACGGGAATGTTTAACCTTAACAGTATGTTAGTGGCGCACAAATCCCGGGTGACTCAGCGCCCAGGCGACAATACCTTCTACCGTGTTGCCTAATATTTGTGGGTCCCAAAGTACTGACTGAACTTGCTTCATGTCATCTTTCTGGCGCCTAGAATTTCCAGATGGTTCCTAGATTTTTTTTGGAAAATTTTTGCAACCCCGTATTAAATGCCGTTACAGACACTCCGCCATATTGTTACTAGTAACTGCCAGAAATTAATATGATGCTGAGGTGGCCTCTGGTTTAAAAGGCTGAATTGCGTCTTCCCATATATTCCTCGCCGCCAGTAGTCCAAGCCCCACATACTTGTCGTTTGTTCTCTCGTTAAAAAAAAAAAATGTGTCGCCTTAAGTTTGCCTGAGCGCTGCTGTGTTACTTTTGGCCTCAAATGTTATTCCTCTATTGTCCTTGGCCAGTTCCAGAAATACTCCCAACACGTTATATTTATAGCCGCAGATCATATTCATATGGACAGAGATGCTGTGTTCGTAGAACTTTCCGTTACCTCGAAAAAAGAAATCGTTACTCGGCGAACACATATATTCTATTATAAACATGTTACTTTACAAGCCCCGTTATATATTTTGGCTTCGCGGCGTAATTTCAACTCTGAAATAATATTTACAAACCGCCTGTGACCAGGCGCTTCATAAAATTGTTTTATCATTTGTGAAACGTCGACAATCCCTGTTGTGCTGAAAGAAGCGCCGATATACAAACATTTTCATGCGTTGTCAGAATAATGTCAGGCTCGACGAAATAAATACATCGGCTGGAGGTATGTTATGTAAATATATATATATATATATATATAAGTGCACTCACACAAAAGAATTAACAGCTGTCTGCGTAAAATACATACAAAGAAATATGATGACCGATTGGCAACTTGTGCTTCAGACATGCAAGTCAGTTACACCAATGCGATTTCAAAGCCACACACTCCCGACATTTTGCAACAACACGGTTGTTTCACAATTTCTCGTGGACTTTAACTTACAGGTAGATTTAAACACGTCGCATTCAGGACAGTGTGCAGCTGAGAATACATACGTGGACCCAAGGGTGGCAGAACGATGCAGAAAAAGAGACCTTGAATTGAATTGAATGGAATAGTATTTGGGCTCGAGCCCTTCTGGGCCCGATGCACCTAGGCCTTAAGACTGGCCCTTTGCGCGTCATGTTATGTACTAAATTAAAGGAGCCCTGTTCCTTTAGCAAAGTTCCAGATGGCCCCTATAATTAGTTTTCTAATATCCTCAGGGTCCAACAAGAAGGAACCCAGATATGTATATCTGAGTGAAGCCAAGGCCTACACACTCACACAAAATGTGGACTGAGATTTCCTGCAAGTGGGGTTATTACTCAGCCCCATTACATATAAATGTCTTCTCAAGGTGTTATGTCCAGTAAGCAGGCCAATAACAACCCTGGATTGTGTCCTATTAAATGACAAAAAGATACCTTAGACATTACACATTTTTAGTCAAATAAGAGGAGCTACAAAATTTTAATAATTAACGATCCAATCATGGACGATGCCAAGGACGAGAATTTTAGCAGAATAAATACTAGGTATTAGTCTAAATTCACCAAAAAAACAACAACTGCAAGTACAGATACGTACATGGAAGAAGGCTAACATTGAAACGGGTAATACTGAAACAAAGAAAGAGGATGTGTAGTGGATTCATCTGGCTCAGAATACAATTCAACGGGCTCTTACTAGACGGTAACGAACATTCGGGTTCCATAAACGGCGAAGAATTTCTGGGCCCCATGCAAAAGCGTATATTCCTTTAGGACTCTGCTCTATGGAGTTATTCATTTTCTCTCTTGGGCGAACAGAACCACTTCCATACTAATCTAGAGCTCTGATGTGTATTCACGGCGACATTCACACTGGCTACATTCGTTTCACCAGTAACATAAACACAAAAAGGATGTAATCTATAAACGCTTAGACATAAAGCAAACAGTTTATCAGCAAGCACGTCTGTATAACAGTATATGACGAATGTACCTGTAGGCTTTCGAATATTTACAATATTCAAGGGAAAGTGTTCCCGTTACAGGCCCGGTTTGGCCCAGAGAGTGGGTAGAGGTATAGCTCTACTCTTCCATGACCGTGGCACTAGAAGGGGGTGAGTGGTCAGCAGCACGCCCTGGCCGCACTTTACCCCCGGGAAAGACCCGGTACCAATTTTACAGGAGCCTGGGTGGACCCCAGGGCCGGTCTGGACGTGCGGGAAATCTCGTCCCCACCGGGATTCGATCCCGGACCGTCCAGCCCGTAGTCAGTCGCTATACCGACTGAGCTACCGAGCCCACATTTACAATATTATCACATTTAATATAACACATGTAATGTCATTTCCAGCAGCTAATGACAGAAGCCTTCTAGGAATTTATTGGAAATGTGGCAAATTGTGATAGACAAGCGGGTCGTCATACACATTAACAGCGTTAAGATTTGAAACGACGGCATTAGCCCGAGATTTTCAAGAGGCAAACGGCAGTCTGCCGCATCCAGTGGGCATTCTTCAGCTTCGAATCGCTGCTCGTAGCTGAAACCAGCTTACTTGGTGCCCCGTACCGCAACTCTGCGATATGGCCGACTACAGTTCACTAGTAGCCGTAAACACTCAGCCGCGAAGATACGTAACGATATCTCGATTGCTACCTACTAAACGCGCCAATCGTCGATAAACCATATGATGGTGGGTAATTTCAGGTAATTTGAATGGTGTGTACTTTCAGGTAATTTGAATGGTGTGTGGACAGGCGTAGAAACACGAAACAGAAAATTCTATTCATGTGTACTTACACTGCACAGTATCCAGCGAGTCACATCCAATTGAAGGATCAAGGAGTACCTATCGGCGAAGAATAATTCACAATAGAACCATTTGTCTATAAACTGCAGCAGGCCTACCAAACTTTCGCAAGGTATTGCATTTTTGGTGCCTTATCTGAACGACGCCGTAGAGACTACATGTATAGCGTCAGTGGTAGGATGCTAGACGAATGATGAATTTGAAAGAATACGGAAGGAAACAGCAGTGGTCTAATCGAGGTACTATACCAGAATCGGCCTGAAGGAACTGGACGACACCATGAAAATTTCAGTCAGTAAACCTGGTGTTGCCGACACTTACTTCCCAGTACAAGTCTACGGGCACTAGTGACAACTGTTAAATGTAAGTATCGATACAGGGTCAGTAAGTAGGTCGCAGAATGCAGTCACAGCCCGTTCATTTACTGGAAGTACTGTGGAACATAATAAAACCTTTAAACGCATATCAGATAAATCTATGAACGTAAAATACCCCCAAGTTTCATAACAGATGTGGTAATAACCTAAGATTAAAAGCAACTTGTCTTAGAATCACGTCGATGAATCCCCAAAGGGCCAGACGAAAAATACGTGCACTAGTCACGTAGTCAAGGAATAGTGTAGAAGCTCCATACAACACGTAGCGAACAGTCTATCATAACGGTATTGCGTCTAACATTTTGTAAGAACCACACGTTTCTCGCCTCTCTTCATTGATCACAGTACCAAAACTTGGTGAAAATCACTAATCAAGAAGCACCCCCCCCCCCGCCTGCCATTCTTGTCTTGGTCTACCCTCCGTTTTTTTCTACCCACTAAGAGTGCCACCAACGATCCAAACATTCTCCGCTCAGACTTCTGTTCTCAGACACTTCTAGTCGCTCCACACCCAAACCATAAAGTAACGTTATATTTTTTTCTGTATTTTATCTAGTGGGTATAAGGGATGGGAACACAAGAGATTCTGAACCGAACGGTACCAAACGGCCACCGAATTTAATTAACTCCTTGAACAGAGGCATTCTTGGGGGGGGGGGGGACCCACCAAATTCCCCGTTATTACATACACGCCAAAGCTCATTATTGCACTAACAAGAACCCACCAATTCCTAGACCTTACACAGATAGCACTTCGCAATCTGCTGCCTGTTTGCAGTTCCCCACCCAATCACGAAGCTGGAAAACCACTCCTTGTCGACTGTCCCAAATTTAACATGCTCCGATGTTCTTAGTAAACTTCATTCTAATTCGTTACTATCGTTTCCAAATATCTGGCCACGACAAAATGTGTTACATAGACAATTAAATGTTACAAAATACTCAGAGCGATGTGGGTATAAAGTTTTAAAAAAAATTAGTAACTCAAAGTAATACATTTCTGAGTTATTTTCCTCCGTAAAGAATTAAAGTTAAATTCAAACAGGTTTGGGTTTAATGTCTTCCTTCTCAGGCCGGCGATTTTAATGAAACAGGCCTGCAAGTCAAAAGACATTCACCGACAGAACCATCCACAAAGTCCACGATTTCGCATTGTATTTTATTGTTAGTTCAATGTCTTTCTGCGTTTCCACGGAACGTGTGTTTTGTGGATCACTGAAGAGCGCCTCCTCCCCCTTCTACTCACTGTAACAGTGAGTTACAGCACACTGGTTCCAGTCGCCGCTCGACATGACCACTTCCTCCCACATCCGCCTGAATTCATTATTCACCAATCACCCCATCATTCAACACCACCTGGCATCGTTAAATGAAACACAAACACATCGATCGCCTAATTATACTCAGGGGTATATGTAGACGTTATTTTTAAACTTACACGTGTTAATAGCATACGAATGCGTCATAAATATATATATGGGAGTCTAATTTTGGCTCACAATTAGACGTCTAGAAGACGACATTCAATTTGTGAAAGAATGTCGGATCTAGGAAATGAGAAAACTTCATTGTTTTAATCGACCCGATTTTAACATTACATTCCTGCATTTGGATCAACCAAATACTCATCCCCACAACCCTCCCAACACCAGCTTGGTGTGTGAATCATTTAAACCGAAAATCTATTGAATTTAAAACACGTTGGCAGCTGAACCTAATGGTTGAAAATGTCAATCACCGAAACCTGCCACTGGACACAAAGGTGACAACTGAAAACTGCTAGAATGTACGTCCAACTGAAGAGAGGCTAACGTAAGGCACGAACATCGATTCTGCGTTTTACTCCCAGATAAAGAAATTGAAAAGAACGCGCGGCTCCCTTCTGTTTAAGCTTCCTAGTCAGACATTTTACATAGATAAGCAATTAAAACTAAACAATGGGCATTCGTTACACGTACATTTAACAGGTACACACGTCCCTGAAGAAAACTGGCGGTCTTTCAAGAAATTTTGGACAGAAACGTCGATTCAAAATTAGTCCTTCGTATCTCGACTGCAGTTTTGTTCATTTGCCAAACGACATAGACCAATGAAAAATTTGTACCGGCCGTACACGCCACACAACTCTATCCTTAGTTTAATGAGGATGGGGAAATTACAGGGTTGGTGATACGTCTAATGAAAGAAAAAGATTTAAAAGTAAAGACTGACCATTCACATGCCAAGCAGGCAGTACTGCTGTACCCATACTTACCCTTGAAAGATGAAGCGCAGACCGCTTTATTTAAAGACCCAGTCCGTACCGCGCTGCAAACACTTTTCATCTCGGTTATAAAAACCAACCAGTTAATACTGTAAGTGGCACAAGTCTCTGCTTGTTCGCAGATAAATACAGTGTGGGCTGAGTGTACAGTTGTTGAATGTTCAACTGCTGGTGCACCACCTAACCGGTAAGGTTTAAAAGGTTAATGTCGGTGCTAGTAGGGGCTGGGTGACCAACGCGAAGTCCCGGACGCTTTACCGCCGGAAAAGAGAGCCGGTACCCACTGCACTGGAGGCTGGGTGGGCCACGAGGCCGCTCTGGATGTGTCCGGAAAATCTCGCCTCCACCGGGGTTCGAATCCCGAACCATGCAACCCGTAGTAAGTCGCGAATACTGACTACGCTATTCCAGTCGCCCTTCGTTATTTTTATACTGAAAATTATCGTTTCTGTACCCTGTACATCAGCTCCTCTTCCCTCCCCGGGAGGAAGGGGGTTGGGGGAAGAGGTGCTGATGTACAAGGACCCAAACTTTCAGCAACCAGCTATACGACAGCCAACTTCACTGTGCAAAGAAACTAACTGGATGTTCGCCCCGATCAGTCTATGAATGCTTCCTTCAGTTGCACCTCTTCAACATGAGAAAACATGTGTTTGCTGTAACTTATTTAAAGCACTTCAAATCTGTTATTATACACTGCGTATGCAGAAGATGTATTTCACCGAATGGAACACAGCAGTGGATCTGTGAGCCAAAATTAAACTAAAAAAAAACACAATTCTAACCTCAAATATATGGTGTCTGCACGTCCCACAAGTGGTGCCATGGCATGTCCATCTTGAAAAGACTTGAATGACTTAGGAAAGTATGAACAATAAGGGCGCCTACATAAATTTTAACATTCTTTCCCGACAGCGGTTCAAGAAAAGTTGCAAACTAAAAGGAACAACGCGGATCTTTAATTAGCCTATCGGAGTGTCGGCGCAGTGCTGACAGCTCGAACAGTGTCATCGCATTAGCGCAGCCAAGTACGAACAGAACATTATCTGGTAAAATAAGTGTAGCGTTTCGGACAGAAAAGCCACTAGTAATGGCATGCGGTAAACAAGAATCTCCTTAAATTATTCATTAGTTTTTCTCACCACAGTTATCAGTAAAAGTTATCCGGCAGGAAATGCCTAACGCCAAGTTAAATTACATACGTGTAAGTACAAAACTCAGATTAACAACGTGGTTTTAATTTGATATAAAATATATCTACCAGAATATAAATGAATATTTCTCACTCCCACGATGCTATGACACCCACATGAAATACCCCCCCCCCCCCCCCCCCTTTGCCCCCACTAAAAAAAAAAAGAAAAAAAACAAAAAAAAACAAAAAAATAAAAATTAAAAAAAAAGTGAAAACAATAATTTTAACGCAGTGCAAAAAACAAGAAATAAAAACCATTACCCAAAAATAACTGAA
>Ga0123354_10020302_pt1 | contig 10449 bp, 8 predicted proteins | sample TergutLab28metaG_2_FD_97872 | JGI IMG/M metagenome (GOLD analysis project Ga0123354, IMG submission 97872) | Labiotermes labralis P4 segment gut microbial communities from Petit-Saut dam, French Guiana - Lab288 P4 | ecosystem: Host-associated > Arthropoda: Insects > Digestive system > Gut ...
ATAGTGGAGTATAAGAGTTTTGTTTATGCCGTACGAAAAAATATATTAATGACTAGAGAAAAAAACAAAAAAAAAGAAGGGGGGGGGGGGGAGGGGGGGGGTGAGGAAGTTGTTCCCATGCGCGCAGTGAAAGCGGAAAGAAGGGGAGCTGACCACCCGCATCCAGCACCGAACTTAGAAAGTAAAGCTGAACATCTACTCCCCTTCTGCCTACGTCGCATGTTACTGGGAGACCTTACCTTTTATTACAACTACTACTACTACTACAATGCTGATGATAACAACACACCGGTCATAAAATGCTGAAATCATACTACTTAGGAAATTAGCTTCAAGATGTCACAGCTGAAGACACCTGCTGCTCTTTTCAGAACATTAGAGTGATGTTGGTAATGTTGTACAGGGGCAATTACTTTACAAATGGCCTTTTCAATGACCTTTAGGGAAGGTTTCTTTTTTGTTGCCTTGGTACTGTTTGTACCACAGAAAAGAGTTTCTCCCAAGAGGTTGGTCCCAAAGCCTTCAAAATGAAGGCGCTATTGTGAGAAATGACATCTTAGATTGTCACAGAAATGACTAATACTGCCTTCTGGGGGTGAGATGCCATGAGATTTAGTATAGAGACATGAAAGTTTTGAATAAACAGGGTGCTTCCATCTTCAAAGCAGAAGAAAGGGGCGGCAAGTTCCTCTAGAACTCCAGCAGCTATCTAGTAAATTACAGTTTTACATTCCAGCTCTTAACTTCTTTGTGAGTAGAGTCCATGGCAACCTCACAGCTGTGTGCTGGGGATAAAACAGCAAAGTGCATGTATTCCTGTTATCCAAAACATAGCTATGTGCACCTGAAGGAAACTTTTGGGATGAATCCAGGAACATTCTATAGCTCACACTATCAGTTCCTGGCTTCTCACTGTGGAGTCCTGGGTTCAATCCCAAGATGGTCCACATTGGATTTATGTTGGACATCACACATATTCTCCAACTACTGTGGTATTCTGATAAATTACCATTCCACCAATACTATATATTCAATCATCTATTATTCCAGGGACAGACAATGGGTCCATTAGAGGTCACAGCTCCACACAAATACAACCTTACCCAACCATGAATTTGATACAACACACACAAGCTGCATTAATAAAAGTGGCAGAATGGATTACAATTTTGGTATGATTCCCAGAACTTGGGAATGAACATTCAGCTTCCTATGTGGACCTACTCCTAATTCAGAAAGCATATGGGTGTAAAATGACCCATTAGGTGTTAAATAACTTGGATGTTACCTTGTCCTTGCTGCAAAAGACATGGCTGTAAATGGCAGAGGAACATAATGAGAAGGTTAGGATTGACACATTCAGTTGTCTGCAGATAAAACATAGGAAACAATGGGAAGTCAAGAAGGTTAATGAATAAATGCTGAGGGCTTTCATGTTAGACTATGTTTTTACATGTTGCTGACTGTACCTTGGAGGAATGACCCTCAAGTGGTAGACTAGGTGTGGGGGAAAATTGGCTGTATTTATGTACATAAAGTAGAACAGGGGAGCAGGTGCCAGTAACCATATACAGATGACACCTTAGTACACTATGGCCACATCTGACAGAAAATTTTACCACAATCACAATATAAACACAGGCTAATAAACATATAAAGATGAAATATTTCTCTCAAATAGATATCAGCTTTTAGTGTTACAACCTGAGGCACAGTCCTAAGTGATAAAACAAACTTTTTTGAATAATATTGTAGCCGATCATTTTTAGTATAGTTGTTTCTTAGGATTGCTGGCATCTGTTATGGATGGTACATGGCATGCGTTGTAAGTTAATCTGTCAACGTATATTCAGGACCGTTGGTGATAGGTAGGAGGGGAGAGATTTAAATGAGAAAACGTTAGCAGCGGACATAGGACGCTGGCAATCCAGTGCGAATTCAGTCGCGTACGAGTGTGGTGTAAGTAGGAGTACAGGGAAGTGAATGTGTTAGTTTCCTAAATGATCTAGCGGTTTTACGGGATATAGCGCTCCATTATTTTATATCAAGAATAAATTGAGTAAATAAAACAAGTAAAAAAAGAAATAATTAAAACTATATGTGATTCAGTGAACCACACCCGTTTCCCAAAAGAGGATCCACCCACCTACCAGACTGAGCACATCAGGACAACAAAGTTATGAAGGGTGATCATGTAGAATTTACTTTTTATTTCAATACTGGACCTGTATAAAGAAAACACAATGGTTTATTCCAACATGTGCACTAGTCAGTTCAAATGTGAATTTTGAACTGGGCCAGCCAGGGATGCAATCCAAAAATTACTTCTTTCAGCTTTGTATGTTCTGTTCCCTCTGTATGTCCATACCACAACTGTATTATTTCTATCCTCTACATTAAAATTTAATTTGCACATGCTATTTATCTATTTAAAATCACACTCTACTTTGCATGTCAAATTTTAAGCATCCTCAAATATTAATTTTTTGCAGTTTAAATTTACTTGTAATTGAAATGAAACCTGTAAAATTGATAAATTCTGTGTGTTTAATACATTATCTCATGATGTGATACTAGTTATTTAAATAATGGCAGTCCAATCAAACTTCCACAAACATTTATGACACACACAATCTGTAATAACATGCCTAAATCGCTCTCAATTCCATTCCTTGCACTCCATCCAGAAACAGCATTTATGCAGGCACACATGCACACACACACACACATACCTCTCTTACTAAGAGTTCAAAAATGAAACAATATACACAAGTGAACTGTCTACAAAACCAAAAGCAGGAAATCCATCACAACAGCAGAATCACCTGTGCCCTCTGACTTCCTGATATATATCAAATATAATTGATATCAAGTGGTTCAGCTTTAAATCTTGAAATGCATAATAAAGAGGCTGGTTGTAGATGTAAATCACAAATAAGAAGAAAAAGGCCGGATTGCTGTTACAATTTATTATAACATATCATAATTCACTATTATATTAACTGTATATGATTTTAACTGTTTACAAAAAAAAACATTAATAAGTTTATAAAATACTTGTAAATACCTATTTTATACAATATGAACAATATGATACTGCAATATGATGAAACATGTAACTGTGTTATTACAATGGGATGCTCAATAAATAAGGTTCCCTAACTTTTGTACTAATAAAGCACTTCATTTTTCAGTACAGAGGTAGCAGAAGTAGCACGCAACAAATGGTGCTATTCAGAGTGTAAGTTGATGAGCAATAGAATTTGTCCTGTGAAAAAGTACCCAGTAAAATGAGGTTTTGACAGGCAAAACATGTTCCCCATATGGTGGCATAATGACAGCACACAGCATGTCAAAAATGGTGAACAGCTTGAAAGTGGTCCAATGAACATCCATGAAAACAATCATCATGAATGACCAAGCACATCAAAAAGACAAAGGTGAATGCAGAATAACTGGAGAAACCAATTTTTAAAAGCTGACTGGTCACAATTTTATATTATCTATTGCACTGGAGTTGTCCATCAGAACTGTAAACAACACTGTCCATCAAGAACTGGTATCCTGCAAAGTGCATGCAAGCTGGGTACACATACCAAGATGTTGGATGGTAGATCAACAGAAAGTGACATTCTGAGATTGCTCATGCATATCTTCCACAATTTACAAAAGATGGAGAAAAGTTCCTGGAATACATACTGACAGATGACAGATGTAGGTGCACCACTGCACTCCTCAAATATGACAATCTGGAGTGCAGTGGACATGCCCAACTTCTCCAGCAGCCTAAAGTACAGAACCTAACCTACTAAGCACCCTTCCTATATTGTTGAAAAGTATACGAGTTGCTGGGTGGATTGTACACGTGGTAGTGATGGTGATGACAACGACAACAATGGCAGTGATTGATGATGAGTTTAGTATGTCCTTCATTGCTTAGGGCTATGCATTAACTAACCCCGAGTTGTCATGGTGGCAGTCCCTTTGCCATTTACTACATACATTATTTACAAATATTTTATCTCATTAAACCACTCATAGTTAACTGTGTCTAAATATCTATGTAGCTCTATAATCAGAGGTTTATTAGTACATGGTGTAAGTGTAGCTGGACAACTCTCTGGACCATGCCCCAGGGTGTTTTCTCAGAATGATTCAAGACCTCATGCCTTGTATTGGCTATTTTGCTAGGGTCATAAAAACTGCTTGGCAAACATGGCAATCACAACACACAAAGTTGAAGGAGCTTCTTGTCTTGTAGCTGTCACAGTGCAGTTTGACACTACAAAAATCAATTTAGGCGGTCACAGTTCACTTGTTAAAAATTATAAATCACAGGAACATGGTGACAAATCTTCTAGTGTAAGTGCCTTGTTTACCTCACACATGTAGATACCTTGGTATCATTGTCATCCAATACTACCCTCACCTATTCTCTAGTCGCTCAATGCAAAGACAGGTAGGCATAATAAAACCAAATGTTTGGTCAAGGAGTACAATATCAAATAGTCTTGACAGACCAGCCAGAAACCATTATAAAGAATCATCACAATGAACCAACAACACAACTGAGCACAGTGATGCTAAAACACTCATAGCTTAGGTCTTCAACTGGACAAAAGAAGATGTGTCTGTATGCACCATACTTCAACACTGTACAGTGCCGCCTCTCTACCATATTCAGTTCTGTGTTACACAGACTTTCTTTATATTTTCTACACTTTCTGCTTCATTTGTCACCACCATTATGGACTGCATACCTGCACCCCCTGCAAAGACCTCATGACCCTAGTGACCCTATCAAATACACCTCTATCCCATTATCCCTCTCTTACCTTATCAAAAACCACCTATCACCAGTAGTTCAGGTTTGTATAGTACGTAAAAACCTGTTTATACCTAAATAACGTTTAGTAAACTGTATGTCAACTTCCAAAACAAACAAATCATCATTTCAGAATCAAATCACAGCACTCAAATGACATGATGCTGAAACACATTTCTGTTCTCGCTGTGAACACACGTCATACAACACCATTCAGAATAAAATCTTGTGCACTTTTGTGTTTAAGTACAACATCTTTGAGTTTCTTTAGCATTTTCATTCCTTGCTTATGGGATTTGGATGATACTCGAAGATAATTCACCATTTTGCACATTTTATCCAAAAGGTAATGTAACCACAGAAGATTTGTGTATGGAACAAAACGATGCCAACTGTTCCTGAAATATAAGTTAAATTACATTCACTGTTTTAAAAGAATTCAAACAAGTCAACAACCATTTTAACAAAGCAGAAGTTAACACAGTTAACAAAGACAAAACATCTTATCATGGTAAATATTAATCAATAATATGTAAAATTATTAAAGCCAAATCCTGATTATTTGTTCAGAGATTATCTGGTTTGCATGTTGTTTGTAAAGTTTTAAATTTTTTTATATAATTACATATTTTTACAAATGAGCATGTTTCTAACAACCAATGCAGGACTTGGGAAGGGAAAAAAATTACAATCCAACAGTAGTGAACATGCAAACAGCCATGCTACTGGTAACACAATTTCAATATGTTTTTGCAGTATAATTAAACAAAATCAATATAATTCACACCACATCTCTACTTATTAGACAAAGCAGTCTATTTGTCTAAATGAATGAGTGACTTATGTTTCAACCTGGACCAGGTGATCTTCAGGCTGTCATACTACAAAATATATTGAGGAAGACACTATGCAGTTATGTGAACAATCTTTGCTATTCACAAAGTTTTGTAATAAATAATATATTTTAAATTTTATTACATTCATTCATTCATTCATTACAAAACTTAAGGTGATTCTCCATAAGGTGATTTATGTTCTACTTTGTACAGTAACTTGCAATACTTTGAACTTGGATGATAATTAAACGTTTCATGACTGTACATTAGAGGTGTAAGTAATGGCAGACAGACTAAGGTAAGAACTTACAACGTGTGTTTCTGCATGAGGCGATAAACTTCAAACTGGTAATCACCTTCACCAGTAAACAGCTCTGGATCTTTTGACAGGTCATTGTAAATAACACAGTCGTCATATGTCATTCTGGACAGAGTGAAATCAATAATAGTCACCTATAAAATAATATTAAATTATTAGCAAAATAAAACAACATGTCCCACAAACAGCAGGCCTGTAAAAAACAAGTGCCTTGCAAAAATCTGTTATGCATTCTACTTAAGATATCACACATTATTACTTTACGCAGCCACACCATTCTATCATAGGAACATTTTTAATAGATCTGCCAAAATTTATGGGAATCTTTTCACAATCTTTAGAAATGTATTTTAAATGCACATGAAAAAAGTATCATTTGTAGATCCTTGGAAAACCACCCTCTTTGATATTACTAGTTCAAAACAGGTAAAGCAAAGCTTTCGCTGTGCATACCACAAAGGCATACAGGGGGGAGCAGAGGTACAACTCCACTAATTCCGAACCTTCACAGGTGAATTATTACTACAGTTAAATGAGTTTTAATAATAAAAATAATTAAACTTGACATTGATTACAATAATAAAAAATTTCAAACAATGATATGCCAGTACAACAACACTGTCAGTGTAGTAAGAATATTATACATCCTCTACCAAAGTGACCTACACCCTTCACAAAAAGCACTTTGTTATAAACAGATGTGGTATAATACAATTTCAGTATGATAAAGTAAAAAACCTGTCCCTATTAGAAAACTAGTTCATTTTAACTAACATCCTAATTATTTTTCAGCTCATTTCCTAAAATAATACTGGAATATAAGGTAAAAATCTTAACTATGAGTAAGTTATGTTATTACATATCCAATAGTTATTAACACACAAATTAAATGCTCAATATTATATTTACAAAACACTTCTTCAGTATCTTGTTTCTACATAAAATATGAGAACTTACAAGTATGATCACCATGTGACAATTACCTACAACAGTGATCACTTTCTGTTTTCATTATCGTTATAGTTTATGCTATAGTAACAACTTTCCCACTCTCTTTTGTGAACCACTCAATCACTCAGAATAAGCAGAGATCATTTATTTAACTTATTCATGTCTGAAACTCTCAAATGAATTGTGCTGTTCACCATGCAAAATACCTGTGAGATGTAAGTCCTCTCAGTAGTGATGACCAAGTTGACCACCTCTTCGGGTGTGACACTGTGCAGTCTCATATAAACTCACAGGTAAGTCACATGACTCTCCATAAATTTACATCAAACTGCACAATGTCACATCCCAGAAGCCAGTAATCTTTACACATAATACCTGTTGTTACTGCCGTATCATTAATGCTACAAACTTCTCCCAAAATGTTTCAGATTCACACCTACATCAGGTTTTTGATTCTTGTTCATTTCATTGAAGTCCACACTAAATTAATCTCATGTCCTTGTAACATGCTTATGTCTCTCTTAATCCACTTGCTGGTCCATAAATGAAAACTAAATACAATTTAAAATGCTAATTTCTTGAATATAAGGTGCTGTACATTTCCTAATTCAAAATATCAATGACAGTGTATAAAAATCTCCAAGTTCTAGGGATTCTCAGACAATCATATAATATGTTCATACATTTTCAGCATACTCTTATTAAATTCTCATTTCCTTCCTCTGATAATGTGGACACAAGATCCATAAGCATGTACAAACCTGTCAGCCTTACTTTACAGAGAGAACAATAACATACAAGAAACCTGTATATCTTAGACATATAATATATATTATTTGTTGTGACTTTTACATAGTTCGTTCTGTGCATTATGATATATTAAAACTTCATTAACACCAACAAATGCACAATTCCACACTCTATATATTCTTCTATTAGATCCTACATGTTTTGGCATTGTCACCATCTTCAGGGAGCTTACATCAACAGTGCTGATAGTGGTTAAAATTATCGTACATACAAAATACTGTTGTAAATATGGTGATAATATAATTGTGTGTTACGGTTAAAAGATGTATAAGTCTCCTTTACGATTAGTTTTTGTTTAAAAACATCTATTTTTCATCCAATTTGGACTCCTTCCTGTAAAATATAAACAATATTCTTAAGTTCTTAGATATAACAGAGTTGATTAAAGTTGATCCCCCCCCCAGTGGCGCTGTGGCCCAACGTGGGCCATGGCCTCCTCATTCGTGAGGTTTCTAGATTGCACACGATGCATCACAGTCGGTAGGACTCCTCTGGACAAGTGATCAGCTCGTCACAGAGATCTCTACCTTACAACACACAACACTCACAACAGACAGACATCCATGCCTCCGGTGGGATTCGAACCCACGATCTCAGCAGGCGAGCGGCCGCAGACCTACACCTTAGACCACGCGGCCACTGGGACCGGCTATTAAAGTTGATTATATCTAAGAAATTTTAGAAGCAATAGATGTTTGTAAACAAAAACTAACTGTAGTGAAGACTTTTAAACCTTCAATTACAGAAACAAAAAATGATCACTGTACTGACAACAATATTTTATATTTTACATAATTAATAATTTTCATCACATTCTCACTACTAACATCACAACAAATGTATATTTGTTGTAAACTACGCATGTTTTAAAGAAATTTTGGTGTAAGCTTCCTGAAGATGGCGACAATGCCAAAACACGTACAAGCTAAGTAAAAGAAATATACATACGATTGTGGATGTGTGCATTTGTTGGTGTTGCCGAAGATTTCATTATCTGTTGTGACTGATAGGTGTGTGCTGTATTATCATAACGGTATGAATGGAGTTAATTACAGACAGAACCCACAAAGGACAATGGTTTCAATAAAACATTCTCTCTTTCATAGCTAAGGGTCATGAAGTGCATTGTGACATTTCCCGTTTTGCAAGCTCTAAGTACTCACCCGAACTCCTTGTGTGGGCACAGTGTATTCTTTCCCACATAACTTAAATATGACAGTCTTTTCAGTAGTCTCTGAAACAAGGACATTACCCCAGTGCAAGTCGCGGTGTTCAAATTCCAGGACCTGCTCTGCAACTGCTAGAGTATAGCCAGTCTGAAGAGTCAGAAAAGAAGACACTAAGAGAACACAGCACTGTTTCTTATACACATAAACTGACATAAGAAATACTTTGTTGTACATTCCAAATATTCATTTCATTGCACTTTTTAACTGGTAATAATACATTCATGGTAGGATACAGTTCAATTAATTGCTTTTGTGAAACCATCCCATAACTGTTCATGTTGCATAACAGGAAGTATTTCTCTGAAGAAGTAAAGACGTACAAATTAACAAAGGCTTTGTGACACGGGAATTACTTATATAACACAACAAAAACATTCCTTTGTAGGCTTTTAAAACCAGTACACTAAAAACACATGTAGGTAAAACAATACACCAGCAAGTTCTGCAACCAAAGCACAGCAGAATTCCTTTAATCTGGCACCCACAAGACTGGATAGATTTCATATTATGAAATATTCCAGATCATCAGACAGCACTTATATTCCACAGCCATCTCTCAGAGAACATGCACTTGTCAATTATCTTCATTTCATTATGAAAACACCTAGTTTTTTTAATAATCATAGGCAGTCATGGGTTTTACTTTGGAATGTATTCCATAAATCACTTATGCAATATCCAACTGTGCTAATTGAGGCCATTTCAAAGTATATCGCTTGACAAGGCCTTTCACACTTCCACTTGATACCATGAAGTATCATAACTGGCCCTTCTGTTTGCCTATATAAGTTATAGAACCAATGTTGTATAAAGCCATATTCACTCTTTGGTTCATGTCACATTCAAGCCCCCTAATTATTTAAAGTTTCTGAGGGACCATTTATGTTACATTTCCTCTCGTAAATAGTACCATGTATAGTCTTCTTGACAGCTTCTTAAACTATCATAATAGCTTGATCAACTCAATGAAGTCCACATAATACACAACAAAACAAAGAATCAGTTATTGACAGTGCAACTTCCAGTCACAGATCATACATAAACTGTCTTCAGACTAGTTTTCCTCAAGCGCCAAACTATCAGGATTTCTGGATTATCAGTAGCCAGATGAAAGGCATATCACTGTACCTGACTAAAGATGAGACTATTACTGTGCACCTGAAGCATGCATGCTATTTTGTGATAAGGGTGACAACAATATTCAATCCAAGCACCCACTTATCTTCCACAGCTTCTTCTTTCTCTCGTGTATCCATGCATGTGGAGAAGTGTGTATATGTTCTGATAAATATCAGTATAAAGGCAGACATCTGAAATCTTTTAAGGTCAGTGAAAAAATGAAAATAATTCAAGAGGCCAAATACGAGGTCTGTTAGAAAAGTATCCGACCTTTGGCCGGGAAAAAGAAACTGGCTTACTTGGAGCGTTGGACACCTAATCACCCTCAAAGTAGTTCCCTTGGGACTCCACACACTTCTC
>Ga0123354_10020303_pt1 | contig 10449 bp, 6 predicted proteins | sample TergutLab28metaG_2_FD_97872 | JGI IMG/M metagenome (GOLD analysis project Ga0123354, IMG submission 97872) | Labiotermes labralis P4 segment gut microbial communities from Petit-Saut dam, French Guiana - Lab288 P4 | ecosystem: Host-associated > Arthropoda: Insects > Digestive system > Gut ...
CATTCAACCTCCAACGAGGAAGAGCATTTGTCGCTGGAATCACCAATTTGAGTAAATAGGCTGTCTGTGTAAAGGCAAAAGCTCCGTCGACCACGTGTATCAGAGGAGAACGTGATACGAATTCAAGAGAGTTTTGAGAGTAGCCCACGCAAGTCAACCCGTAAAGCGATCAGAGAACTTGGAATACCGCAACCAACTGTCTGGCGTGTGTTGAGGCGCCGTTTACTGTTCAACTGAGTCCATCTTTTGGAATCACTCTTTATATATACCTGTTTGTATTGGTCTATTCAATTTACTACTCACACTTCTGCACTAATACTAAGATGGCCACAAATAAAGTTATTAAAGTTAAGGACAAAGTTCTGTCCTAAATCGCATTTGGATCTGCAATGCCGAAATTTGCTTGGTGGAACAAATAGCAACCACAGAACAGAGACTAGCCCATTTCTGTGGGGTTCAACAGGACATTGCTCAGACGACAGCTAGAAAGTCCATTACATAATTGTGGTAAGGAACAGATAGACATAAGGACTTACAAAACCACAGAGTTTCCTCCTAAGTCATGTGTAGGCAGATTTGCATGAAGAGTGCGTAACGCAAGTTTCGAAGGGGGTAAGTTTAGCTTTTCGGCTGTCCATCTCTGCTGTTACGAACATGTCTGGGCGGCTAGTGAAAGAAGCGACGTCAGAAGGGTTTCGACTGGTATTGTTAGAATTACACAGCACAACGAATTAAGGGTTGCAATTTTGTTTTTGTTCAGTAACAATGACTTCAGAACGAGTGTACTAACAAAACTTTGTCCATGTTCCTCCGCAGCGCTAGAAGAGGGCGGGTGGTCAACGCCATCCCTCGGCCGCTTTACCTCCTGGAAATACACGCGATTCGCATTGTACAGGGGATTGGGAGAGACTCGGGGACGGTCTAAAGGGGTACGGAAAGTCTCAATCACACTAGGGTTCAAATCCCGGACCATCCAACCCGTAGCAAGTCGCTAGCCGACCACGCTATACTGGCCACTTTTCTGAGGTCAAAAAAAAGTTTGACATGGTGCTGTTATTTTGTATATTGTATACGTCGGTCAGTAAAAGAGTAACAATATCAAATGTTGTAAACAATCAGTAATCATCCATAAAGAGTGGCGTTTCATCGTCAGTGAGATGTGCTCCTGTCACCCTGCTCTTTTGTGAAACTTGACACGTCTCACCATTCTGCCAGAAGAAAAATTGAGCGATTTACGAGCCTCGAGCTGCTGTTTGTTTCTGCTCTCGCATCAAGCAGGCGCACACGATCGTTACAGTCTCTCTCACAGTTGCACTACGAATTTAACTCACTGACTTAATTCCGTCTCGTTTTTACTTTCTTGCTTAAAAACTACGTCAGTGACAGATTAACACATAGCAGCAAGGTATGCAAGTTAACACATCACGACATACCAATTCCTGCGTCAAAGTTATTCTGGGATTTGTAAAGGATAGAGGTTGTGAGGACATTCATGAATGGACAAATGGGCGGGATTTGAAAGAAGCTCTAGTAGTGTCTCTTATGTTTGATCCTGGTGCTCGCCCAGAATTCAGCCCCATCCCCAGAACACGTCACAACCTTTATCAGAAACGTAATTCGCAGGTCGTCTGTTTTTATGGCTTCCCCTATTACATTTCCAAACCGAGCGGTCGCACCGTGGCTCAGATGGACTTGTGCTAGCCCAAGGCGTCCTGATATGAACTTTTTTAAATTCCAACAGTACAAGGGTGTAAAAAATTCTCACTACGTAAACGACGTTACGGAACACGAATGGTTAACCACTTAGAAGCGAAGGGCATGTTAAAACTTATAACCTACAAGCCAACTAAATGGAAGATTGGAGCCAATATAGCGACTAGGATAAGGCATGCAAGACCTGGGGTTCAATTCCCGCAAGACACAAGACTGATCCACTGAGAGTTAATCGCCCGGGGTGTTAAGTTAAACACCCAGTTCCAACTAGTGTCCAAGTTAAGAATAAATGGCGTTGTTCTTCTGTTCCCTCTATGTACCTTAAAACCATAGGCAGGGGTAACTTCTATCTTATTTACAGGCACGAGTAGCACACTAAAATTTCCACGTTCAAGGTCATTAGAATAATTGTACCGTAAATATTATTCTCCGGAATGTTTATCTAAACACCATCACTGCTCAAGATCTTAGCCATTCATATTAGATATTTTTATTAAGTTTTGTACATGAATACTTAGAAGAAACTACTGTTATTTGATATTGAACCATGTCGATCTTTTGATGTGGAAGGAAAGGTAGAGTATTTAATTGTTATATAATTGAACAGAAGGGATAATATCAACCAAATTCCATATACAAAATCGTCAGAAAAGGCCATATAATTCCATTAAGCAGTAAACCGCAAAAAGCAGTTTACCACAGCAGCAAAATAATCTGATAGATATAAAGAAACTGCAGGAACGGAATATAAAAAGATGTCCATCATGGAAAGAAGTTACGCGGAATATTTACAAAGCTCCAAACCTACACGGTTGAACAGGAATCAAATGATAGCATTTATAGCATCCTACGCGAATGTGGACAGACTGAATGATCACGTCTACCTGGAAAGAGCAAACATAAATTCAACATACAGATTGAAAGAAATATCTTATATTTTTAGCTGCAATTGGGTTGACACCCGTTGGCAGTAGTATAGCATAAATTTACACACAAACAATACACAGAACAACACAATGAAACACAATACTTAAAACGGAATATACATAAAAATAAGAATGTATAAACATAATAATAACACATAGTATACAAAATTAAATAGAAGCATACAAAACATACAACCGTATATACAATGACAAAAAAATGGAACCAACAGAATATGAAAGAAGCTGTAAAACTTCATATGGTCTGTATATCTTCTATAATGATAGACATCCTGTTCCTAAGACCTTCACTCCACTTCACTACACTTCACTGCACTTCCACACACTTGTCGACACTTCACTTCCTCTCATTTAAACTTCACCCATCTACACTTCACTACACCTCCCTACCCTCGCATTTGGCTTAAACCCATTTCAATTTCCTACCGCTCCATTTCACCTCACATCACTACACTTCACTGCATTTTTAGACGATTTTCTCCACAATTCTATTCCTTTCGTTTCATCCTGCTTATAATTGCTTTCCTAACTCTCTTTCTAAAAATTTTAGGTTCACAATGGAAGTCTCTAACGCTTCTGCAGATAGTTGGTTCCAGTTTTTAATGGTCCTACTTATAAAGGAAAACTTGAGTCTAAAATCACAGAATGGAGCCCTTTGGGGCCGTCCGGACCAGTATATGTATATGTTATGTGGTACGTGGTGGCCCAGTTTGTCGAGGCTCTGCGCTACAAGCCAAAAGGTCGCGGCGTCTATTCTCGAATGAATCATTAGAAATCCTCCATTGACTTCATTTTTCCGGCCGCAACGTGGATCTGGGGTAGACTCACCCTCTAATCAGAAATGAACCTCAACCTGTTGGAGCCCTAAGGGTCTGCCCAGGCTTGTATAGGGTTTGCTTTACCTTTTTCAAATAACAGAAGCGGTCCTGGAACAAGCAGCATAAGTACAGAACACAATGAGGTAAAGAAGAAATAATACAAAATAGATAAAAATCACTGGGGATCTGAATGAGGCGGTATACATAAACGGAATAAATAGGTCTTCATCTAAGAAAGCCGAGAACTGCTACAAAGTAACCGCATATACAGGGTGTCCCAGGAAGAAAGGTCAATATTCTGGGAGGTCATATTATCGGTCATTCTGAACACAAAAGTGTATACGTGTATGTATATGTGTCCTATTCCGACCGATTTCCGAGATTGAGCCATTTCACTGAACAGGAGTTTGCATTTGGCGCCCAATATTGTCCTTCACTCCCGCCGTACTGCGCCCCGTTAGATTTTTGTTTGTGGGGTTGGATGAGGAGTAAAGTGTACAGAACAAAAGTGGACACACGAGACGAATTGCTCGATCTCATAATGAATGTTATCGCCAGCATAAAGGAAGGCCAAGATACAATCAGACGCCGTGTCCTCACACGAGTTGTAAAACGCACCAATACTGACGGCGGAATTTTCGAAAATACATTGTACTAGATAAACTGTGCCAACTTTGTCATTTGAACAATAAATACCGATATTAGAAACAATACGTAATATCAACAATTTTGCAGCTGTACAGTGAAACAGCTCTATCTCGGAAAACGTCCGGAATAGGACATATGTACACATACACTCTTTTGCTTAGAATGACCGATATTATGACCTCCCAGAATATTGACATTTCCTCCAGGGACGTCGTGTAAAGCTTATGTACACCAAGACATGACAGAACCAATGTGGTCTAGGGTTTTGTGTAGTATTATAGAATTCAGAAAGTCTAGATTTCGAGCCTGACTTACCATAAGTAAGAATCTTTCAGTGTAAAGACGAACAGCTGGAGATTGGAGTAAGAGTTGTCGCCCGAAAGATCACATTTGTACTGAAGGTTTAGGCTAAGGGATATCAACATTACTGCTTGTGTAACGTGTATAACAGAACTGATAAATTTCATAAATATAGTCTATTGTTTACGGTATCCACAGACAGCCCTAGATAAATTCACATTTTATAGACCTTGGAGAAAATTTGTTACTACATTTTAACTAAACACGAGCTCGGCGAACCAGAAAAATCCTCAAAAGAGAGATTAGTGGAATAACTAATCAAACTAATCAAAAAAAAACTAATCGCGTCACGTTGTAATTTATGAACCAATTTCAAGATTTCTTTCTTCGCAATATAACTTTATTTGTGTACCGTCTTAAGAAAATGTACGTGACTTAGTCATATATTTCGACAGCTGCTGCCATCTTCACTTGCAGTATACATACAAGTAAAATCGTTATATATGTCGTACAACAAAATAACATAACACATATCTACAAACGTAGGAGTCTTCACTCGACAAAATATTCACACAAGTACTGAAATTGCTACATTTTACAGTTGCTCAATGTTGTCGTTTCATTTACAAATTCCTGTCGTTATTCGCTGTCACCATTGCTATTGATTCAATTAAATCTCTTATGAGGAAATAAATGATTAATTTAGAAGTTGTTCATATTTGTGTTTCGAATCTCCGTTGCAAATATTTCAAATGTATTGCCTTTTTCACCTTTAGTTAAGATACTTCGGTGCATTATTGATTAAAACATTCATACACTTTATAAATATTCGTCTGTCTGTCTGTCTGTCTGTCTATCAATCTATCTATCTACCTATCTATCAATCCTATCATCCATCCATCCATCCATCCATCTATCTATCTGTCTATCTATCCAGCTATCTATCTACCTATCTATCTATATATCTATCTATCTATCCATATATCTAAATAGCTATGTATCTATCCATCCATCCATCTAGCTAAATATCTACCTATCTATCTATATATCTATCTATCCATATATCTAAATAGCTATGTATCTATCCATCCATCTATCTATCCATCTAGCTAACTATCTATCCATCTACAAATCTATCTACCTATCTGTCTAAATATATATATATATATATATATATATACATACATACATACATACAATCATATCTATCTGTATAACAGTTTTCTAGTATTGCATGTAGTATTACCGGTTTTCAGTCCTCAGTCGCTTTTCGCCTTATTTGCCACTTTATTACTTCATCGGGCGTTAGATTCTGTTGCATCACTCTTTTCACTTCCCCTTCCCACTTCATTTCGGGTCTTCCTTTTCTTTTTCTTCCTTCCGCCGACTATGCCAATATTCACTTAGGCTAACTGTTACCACCCTTGCGTAATATATGTTCATAACATTTTTATCCCTTATTTTCCACTCTTTCAAGAAATATTTGTGTTAATCCCATTTTTCTCCTTTTCCATTTCTTACTTTTAATATTTTGCTTGCTCTTGCAGCTCTTCGCCAAAAAAAAACATCTCTGCACTCCACAGCTCTTTCTTTAAGCTGTAATCTACAGTCCAAATTTCTCAACCGTAGCGTAAAATGCTTTCCAACCACCCAGCAAAAAAACAGAGTCGTTGGCACCCTGAAAGCAGACGTTTGATGCTGGCGCATAGACGCTTTGCAAATCGTCTGCGTCAGAATGCTTTCACCACCAGCGGTTGTTTCGTGTATTCCTAAATTAAAATAATGTTAACAAACATTTTAAATTATATAATTCAAATTCAGTACGCAGCACTCGAGGCAAACGCGGAACTGGGAAGTATTTGATGTACGAATTGTCATTCATATTTAATTTACTTTTCATGAGGCACAAACACATCACAGTACTAGGTTCACAGAGTTTATTTTATAAAATTCTCGTCTCTCGGACACTGGGGGGCTCTTGTTGATTTTGTTTGAACCCATATCTTTGTTACTCTCGTACTATGAGAGTAAAGAGTCTGCAATGGTATGAAAAACACGCAGAATCAATCTTCCTGTTTAATCAAAGAACTCTAGCAGGACTACGTTTTTTAATTAAAACGTGCTTTATCTTTTGGATCTTATGGCTGATAATATAGTATCCTTTAAAGACTCGCTTCTCACTGGACCAGCTGTAACATTATATCTGAAAGAAAATATCTCAGTAAATTACTGATCCTTGTTGCATGCTTTCTTCTGGGTAATTCCCCGGCGTCTGAATTTTATATGCCAACTTTCCGGAACACTCTGTCTGTTCCATTTCATAGGCAGGTAGGTATGAAGAATGACTGGGGTTGAGAATGTTGGGGTATTTATACGGGAAAAGTTTTGGCTCGAAAATAACCTGAGCCAGTAGGTAGGAGAGTAAGCGCGTAGGGGCGGGTCCGAAATCCTTCATTATTCTTACTGACGGTCAACTTCAGCAAATAAAACTAATTTAAGCACGGCCATTAAGTCGGCCGAGTTGTAATTGCTGCTATCTACGCGCATTTACGTCACCTGCAATTAACGTGTTTGATGAACTTGTACTTTATGTACATTCCATTACGTACAGCTGCCAAATTCCTACACAGAACCTGCAAGTGTGATGATGCCTCGGAATTCCAAAGTTGTTGGTTAAACTTTTGACCCCTAATGTCAACTATAGTGGTCGTACCGCACCGCTAACCTCTAAACTTGCATTTTATATATTTATTCAACAAATACAGGTACTGAATATTTTAAACATGGTATATACTGTCCGATTTTTTCTCTTCAAAATGCAGTTTGTTTCATAATTCTAACGTATTTGGTCCCTGTATTATTCACATTTTATATACAGGTGTGCCAAAATTTAAAAAATAATTCCGGTGCCAAAAGGTTAAACAACACAAGAACAGAAACACAAAAATGACAGACAATTTACGTACAACGTAATACTAAGAAGCATTCGTGTAACCATTGTAGCCGTGGAAAAGAAATAACTATTACATGTTACGAGTGCGTATCTGTATTCTTGCCTTATTTACCCAACACTCAAAGTGCATGCGCCGTATTATAGCATATCCGGTCTGCCTGTCCCTGTCATATTTTTCTGTATTATCCCATAACCGGCATGATTTTCGGAAAAAAAAATTAATGAAGACAAAATCTGTGTTTTGATTTTCGGAAAAAAATTAATGAAGACAAAATCGGTGTTTTGATTTTCGGAACAAAATTAATGAAGACAAAATCCGTGTTTTGATTTTAGGAAAAAAAAAATTAATGAAGACAAAATCGGTGTTTTGATTTTCGGAAAAAAAATTAACGAAGACAAAATCTGTGTTTTGATTTTCTCTACAACTTTTGTCTGAAACACTTTTCATATGAAGAAGAATTCAGCGAGATTTTGTCGTAAGTGTATACAGTTATTCATGTAAAGTACCCGCTATTATGGTCATATTTCAATCAAACTGGAGTTTTCTTGACAGATTTTCGAAAAATACTGAAATATGAAATTTCATTTAAAAAGTCCCTCCAGTGGGACCCGAACTGTTCCATACGGGCGGACGGACGGAGGGACAGAGGAAGACATGACGAAGCTAATAGTCGTTTTTCGTAATTTTACGAACGCACCCGCAATGCAATAGAGATCAATTTTATTATAAATTCACAACATAGCAAAATATTGCCAACTTTGACAAAAACATTGCGGGGCATACAAACTTCCAAAAAAATTATTTCTGTAAACAGATGTTCACCCACTGTCTTCCAAAATATGCAAAGTTTATATTGATTTTTTTTAGTGTTTAATTTTAGCAACACAGTAATTTAATCATTCGTAGACACTAAAACTTCAACTGAAAGGCACCAGGGGGCATTCCACAAAAAAAAAATCTGCGTTGACACAAACTGCAATATCTTCGAGCGAGTCGCATGCGAAAATGTACGAGAGAAAGTGACAGCTGAAATCGCGCTGGCTAGTTGGAATAGTAGCCACAGTGCAAGATGGACACAAATTGCGAAATATTTCGAATCGAGACAGCGACGTTCTTTTACGGAACAATCTAACAGACGTATTAGCAGTAAAAGAGTTACAAATTAAAATCTCATTTACAACGTCATTGTTTGGACTGTTAAAGCAGAACCTGTCCTGAACCACAGGTGCAGTCCATATTAATCCTAAAATTTTATCTCGGGGATCGGCCGACCTTTCTCTTACAGTCGAGTGGTCCTTTCAAGCGTGAAAATGACATACAAAATTCATTTTCGACCTCATGCATAACAAAATCCGTGCCCATTATAAAAACCAGCCAATAATTCCATTTCAATATGAATTGTGATAGACCTGCAACATATATCACAGGCTCGATGTAGCAAAATGCAAAACTTCTTGATGCTGAATAAAGTGACAAGTACCATCACCACCGGACAATTGGCGGTAAAGGAATATCTTACCATGATTGATCGCAGGCTTCCGTCTCGGTGTAAATGAGAACTGTGATCTTTTGGGATTTTACGCAGCGTAGATCAGTACTTTTGTACTGACGTTTCGGGACGAACTATCGATACCATTTTCAAGGGTCAAACAGTACAAAAAGAATGCCGGGAGCAATTAGGTAAGCAGTTGATATAGCGAATGGTGTAGGAGATTATGGTTTCATCATGATGCGAGAAAGTAGGGTTGATGGAAAGTGAGGGATGAGGGAGAGGGGAAAGAAGTCGAGGAGCTCAGTGCTGCTCTGAGGTAAAACTGCCCAGGAAAATAAAGCCACTACCAAGTGGAGGAAGGAAAATTTAAAGGAAAAAATATGCATAGTTGAAATTCAAGAAAAATAACAAATAAAATAAGAGAAACAGAAGAACAAAACATACGAGTAAAAGGAAAAAGACGAGAAACACGAAACGGAGGAAGTAGAGAAGGGAATCAAAAAAATTAGTATATGGTGGACAGCTTTGACTGCGTCACCCTTGAAGATGGGACAGATAGGTTCTCCCGAAACGTCAGTACGAAACTGATATTTTACGCTGCGTCAAATCCGAAAAGAGAGCAGATCGCAGCACCCTACCCTTATGGATGTAATCACAAGAGTCCGTTTATGACGGTACTATTCTTCGTCGGCTCGACCAAGATTTTCACTTATTTATCCAAGGTTCTATTTAATATTTTCCTCCCATTTCCCCACAGGTCCCGAACGTGGCCTTATATAAAGACTCCTGTGGGATTATAAATGCGAAGACCTAACCCAAGGTTCAGGCTTTCTACTTGATATTCGTCGCACATACTGACTTCCTCCTGTGCACAAAGGAAGTTGGGTCCTTCCGATGTCGCACAAAAGACAGCGGCTTACAGTGGCTGCTGTAAATGAATTCTGGAAAGGTTAAAAAAAAATCTGAAACCGCCCGCTAGTTTACAAATACAACTCGCACAATAACAAAGCTTTCCGGAGGTCACTTTATCAAATCCAAGCGGCTCTGTTGTGGCTCGTGTTTTAGTTGCCTCGGTCAGTTTCTCCACACTGATTCATGGACATTATTTTATTAGAATTCAATAAAATGTAATTATACCACAATATTGGTAATGTGTTAACTATAAATCCTGTGAGACATTCGTGGGGAAGATAAATTTATATTTTCTGAGCGATCAAACAATTGTAGCTGAAAAGGGAAATGGGTGTAATATGGGTAAGGCTCTGAAGTGAAAATGAAATTAATGAAAGAGGGTTGTGGGCCTTTCGTAAAGGATATAAAGACAGGAAAATATCACGAAAAATGGCAACTCATATAGACGGCAACTGCAGAATTAAGCCAAGGAATAAAAGAATGGAAGTCTCACATACATAAGATAGTGTTAATAAAAATCTAGCCAGATGCAACAGTATGCAGATATTTATTTACTGCAACGTAACTCTACATGTTTAGGGTGTCACAGCACCCATCATCAGGAGCACTAAAAACTGTAACCGCAGCCTCCGGTACAGGTCATAATACTGGTACAGCTACTTCCCTCC
>Ga0123354_10020305_pt1 | contig 10448 bp, 4 predicted proteins | sample TergutLab28metaG_2_FD_97872 | JGI IMG/M metagenome (GOLD analysis project Ga0123354, IMG submission 97872) | Labiotermes labralis P4 segment gut microbial communities from Petit-Saut dam, French Guiana - Lab288 P4 | ecosystem: Host-associated > Arthropoda: Insects > Digestive system > Gut ...
ACTACTACTACCACTACTACTACTACTACTACTACCACTACTACCACTACTACTACTACCACTACTACTACTACTACTACCACTACTACTACTACTACTACTACCACTACTACTACCACTACTACTACTACTACTCTACTACTACTACTACTACTACTACTACTACCACTACTACTACTACCACCACCACCACCACCACCACCACTACTACTACTACTACTATTACTACTACTACTACTACTACTACTACTACTACTACCACTACTACTACTACTACTACTACCACCACTACTACCACTACTACCACTACTACTACTACTACTACTACTACTACTACTACTACCACTACTACTACTACCAATACTACCACTATTACCACCGCCGCCGCTTATGCTACATAGCGATTCGCTACGGACTGGACATCTGGGGCTTCGAACCGCTGTGGGGGAAAAGGTTTCCTCTTCTGCACATACTTTAAGAATGACCCTGGGGCATGTCCAGCCTCCTGTATAGTGGTTAATAGGGCCCTTTCCTGGGTGTAAAGATGCCGGGGTGCGACGTTTACCACACACCGCCACGTTGTACCGAGGTATATTGCAGTATTTCTGTTGAGGCGCTACTTCAAGCCTGTGGAAGACGAACCGGACAAGTAAGACACGGTGTATGTTTTGGCTGCTCGTTTATGCTTCCTCAGAGCAGAGTTAGCTGAATCGTTGTAGTGGTTCGGCTGTTGGGCTTGACGTCTGAGGGACCGAAGTCTCATTCCGACAGATGCGTGTGATATTTTTGTTCTCAAGTGCCCCAGGATCTTGGCCGGCTACTTCAGTTCCTTTTCAAACGGAAATGCGGTGTCTTTCCTCGGAGATGAAACAGAGTTGACGTGATTCTGTTTACTGCCCACCATGTAGGGATCAGTTTAAGGCTAAGTCTGCAGTGGAAACTTAGAGGCATGACGTAGAATTGTCTCCAGTACGACCCAACACGACTCCGAACAGAACAAACTTGTTGGAACCGACGGAGACGTTTACAAGAGAAGCGAAGTATTCGCGCGAATTGCGCGACATCGCGTTGCTTTCAAACAGGTTCGTTCTTATTTTCGCGAGGCGCAAAACGCTGTGCGCAATTTTATTCAGGATTTTCATTATTGCCATGTTTGTGTATCGGTTCTCATTCTATTAATATTCACAACATTTTATGGTGCTGAGTAAATCTGCGAAGAGTTACGGATGTTCAATTTCGTTGAGTTTACAGAACGTTTTCGGCCAGTATTTATTCTGTTTCTTCCACATCCCACGTTCTGAAAAATATACATCCTTCTAGCAGAATTTACGAATAACTGGAAGTACTTTGTCGGTAATTGGGCGGTGATGCCATAACCAACACCACCCACTTTATTTTGGCTAATTCGATCGCATTCGAGATATATCGACTTGCGCGAGTGTGTACCCACCTAACCTTAACCTAACAATGAGTACAGCCGCACAGTGTATCCACTGGGCCACACGCCTCTACGGCCTGTACATGAGCAGACATTCTTTGCCTTAAAATTTCTTTCTTTCGTCTTAACATTTTCCCACCAAGTAAAGAAAATCGAGAAAAAAACATGGTGCTTTTCGTGACCTTACTGTAGGTAGGGTGGTTATCACTCTCACTTCCTGTTCGTCACTTTCCAATTTCATTACTACGCCTGGAAAATTATTTTTATTACGTTGTTAGTAAGGTAATTTTTGTTAATTCAAAAGTAGAAAATTTTACTCTTTGACCTCTTACAAGTAGCTTATCCGAACAGGATGCTCAACTCACCGAGATTAAAATTGATGTGCAACATAAGACTAAAAATTAAAAAAAATATCAGGAAATTTGAGCAATATGTGGGAACTGAGTAAACAAATTAAGCTACAGAAGTGGTGCACTAGGAGATGGCAAAGAATTTTTTCTCCCACGGTGCAACAGCCCCCTAGTGGGCCAGGGTTTCCTCATTGTCGAAGTTTCACAATCATACTCAGACACACCATATCCAGCAGGACTCCTCTGAACGGGTGAAGATCCCGACGCAGAGACCTATACCTGTCAACTCACAACACTCGCGACAGACAGATATCCATCCACACCCCCGATGGGATTCGAACCCACAATTCCAGCAAGCGAGCGGCTGCAGACCCACGCCTTAGACCGCGAGGCCACTGCGATCAGGTAATAGTAATGATGTAGATAGAGGTAAATTTCTCCTTAGAACAGGACATGAAGGCCCACAGATTGAGTACAGGCAAAGGTCTATTCTTTCTTTAACCTCGGCTCTAGATGGGGTGGTCAGCGCCACGCTCCGGCCGCTTTACCTCCGGGGAAAGACCGGGTACCCATTGTATAGGAGGCTGGGTGGGTCTCGGGGCTTCTCTGGACCAGTGTAAAAAATTATTCACCACCGGGATTCTATCCCTGGACCGTCCAGCTTGTAGCGATTTGCTATACCGACTGAGCTACTCCGACCATGTTGATATAGATAACAAATTTATTTATTTCCTAAATACATAATTTAGGATCTTTTATTTAGTCTTTTCTTTTGAAATAAATAAAAAGAAACTAACAAGGAAACGCGAATGTCGCTGGAAATAAAAGCATAGTGTAAAGAAATGTAACAGGGAACTGCTCTTATATTTGGCCATTAGCGATAATAATGGTCAGAAGCTAATAAATCACTACAAAATGTGAACTTTTTTTTGACAAATGTTGTCAAGGAAGACAAAAGAAACACAACAACCAGATTTGAGAATTTGATAACACAATTAAAACCGTCTGGGAAATTGTAAAACTACGAGTAGAATCTGGTAGGAAATGCACTAATGAAGGCGTGTAAGTGCTAAATGGTGGTGGGAAATCCATTAATAATCTAGACGCACTTTATAGATCATTTAAAGCACATTCTGTCATTGGCTGAAAAAATATTACTAGTTATGAAGGTGGTAATAATAAGAATTATAATAATAGCCCGATACATTATTTGTTATTTCCATTTAATTACTTTTCAAATATACAACCAAATTTTTCTACAACTCAGGAAATCGAAAAAACAATATTAACTTTGAGATATACTGCCCTTCTGTTCTTACATATTACAATGAGGTGTCATCGATAAAGATTATCAAATCTCTTATATCTCAAAAAATACATATAAATATGATAAAATCTCTACTGACGTACTCAAAATAAGTTCTGTTTTTATTAGTTCTCCTTTAGGTTTATGTATATATATATATATATATATATATATATACACGTCATGCATTTTTATCATTAGGAAAATTTTCTCAGTGCTTAAAATATTCTGTATTTGAAGCGTTATTTAAAAAGTGGTAGAAACTGCATTTATAACTACAGACACGTATTTTTTACTCGCTTTGTTTTCAAAATTGTTTTAAAAATCATGTGTAATAAACTACTTGGACGCTGAAATAATAACAAGATATTAGCTGTGAAGGAATCCGGGTTTATGAAAAATGTAACGGCCGAAAATGGCAATCTGTGAAATAACTAATAAAATGGTAAGTGCTCTAAATAACAATACTGGGAGGAATATCCGGTAATTTTGCTTGAACTTTTTATTTTTTTAGTCATAATATTTTCTTTCCATATTTACGTTTGATCGAATAACAGCAAAGCTAATGAATGGATCAAATACTATCTTAGAAATAGGCATCAAAGATTTCAGGTAAAAAGTTAAACTTTTAAACGTGATACATTTTCAGTTTGTGAGGGTTATGAAACAACGGCGCTGCAAAAGGATCAGTTTTATGTTCATTGTTTGTATACTCTATAGAAATAATTTATCAGTGATTATTAACAGAAAATTAAAATCAGTTTTATGTGCAGACGATAAAGATTTTACGTTCACCAATTCTAAACTTGAAAATGTCAAAACTGATATACAAATAGAATTTGAATATTTAAGTAAATGGTTGAAAGTTATTTCCGTTCAGGTCTGGACAGGACCTTAGGACTCAGGAAGATGAGGCTCCCAGAATTTATGGGAAATCTACACATGAAGATGGTAAGCGTGTCAGTCTTGCTCCAATATTAGAAACGGTTATCACAAATTACCGCTACGTTAACCTGGTCGCTAAGTAACGTAAGTGTAAGGCTATATGATGTGATTTTATAGCGTAAATCAAACACTGTAACTGTGCATATTCTAACTACTTTTCTATTAGTTTGTTTCTAACTTCCAGTTTCACCATTCGATCTCGCATTTTCGAATTTGGCACAAATGAATTAGTAGGAGCGGAATGAAACATTATTCTGATGAATATACACGTTCCACCTAACTTTCAGTTTTTACTGTCCTTGTCCTATAATTTTATCCCATAAAAAGCCATCATTAGTAACTTGACTGGTCAAATGGAGTGAGAATGGGAAGACGAAAAGGAAAGAAGATTTTAAAACGTCCCATTTCAACTAGGAAAACGAAAGACTCAACAAGGTTGGTGATAAATTGCCCTAGAGACAAATGGAGAAGGCGAGAGTTTATTTGTTTCCCAGCGTGAGGAAAGGCATCTAACAAGGCTCAGGGAATTAAGGATGTGGTAAATTACTGCTGTACCTTTGCAAGCAGCATCAACGCATAGCACAAGTTTTGAAAAAGACCTGAGAGGACAAACCAAACACAGAAGCGTGTATGTTCGGATCTCCGCAGTCGACTTGCTTCCCGGCTACAAACACTTTTTGACCTGAGAGTCCTCCTATCCTTTATCCTTAGGAAATGTGAATTGAATTTCACGAAATTAATTAAGGTAAAACTTGATAATTATTTCCACCATTTCACCGTGCATTTTGATATATATTGTCTGTGTTCTGACACTGACAAACACACAGCAGATAATCCAGATCCATCATACACATACTAAGACATGCTTCCAACATATCATAAGGGCAATAAATATAGTAACTTTAGTACGTACAAGGAACTCTCTGAGGATGGTTATATGGGATAACCGAAACATGTAGGAGTGATCAATGTTTTTAGTGTGTTATATTTTAATGTTTTAAAATATCGACATAATTTAAAAGGACATATAAGTGCATAAGTTGGTTATAATAAAGTGAATAGATAATTATTCTTCACACTATTAAGCTTTTGGCGCCGGAATTATTTTTTTAATTTTAGCACACCCTGTATATAAAATTTGAATAATACAGGAACCAAATACGTTAGAATTATGAAACAAACTGCATTTTGAAGAGAAAAAAGCGGAGAATATATACCATGTTTAAAACATTCAGTAACTATATTTGTTGAATAAATATATAAAATGCAACTTTAGAAGTTAGCGGTGCGGTACGACCACTATAGTTGACATTAGGCGTCAAAAGGTTAAAGTACCCAATTTGATAACATGGCAAACAATGAACTAAAACGTAACATTGAGGCGCGTTCCTGCCGCCATTGTTGCAGTAGAAAAGCAACAATACTACATATTCTGAGAGGTTGCTTGTACCCTAAGTTATCCAGCATGCAATGCGCATGCGCTGTATTATATTGTTATCTGTGGCCTGTCTGGCTCCACAGTATTTTTTCACATTATCTAATAAATGTCACGATTTACGAAAAAAAATTTACTGAAAATAAAATGTGTTTCGATTTTCTTTACAAATTTTTTAAAACATTTCTAATAATAAGAAGAAATGAACGAGTATGACCACAAATATACAGCGGCCTTCATGTACAGCACAAGTTATGCCGGTCAGATTGTAATGAAAGTTGAATTTTGTCGATAGATTTTCGAAAAACTAGTCGAATATAAAATTTCATGAAAAACCGTCCATTGACAACCGAATTGTTCCGTTCACACAGATAGACGTTGTGAAGGATCACGGGAACTGAGTATATCGCTGAACGTAAAAGACGTCTTTGTATCTGTGAGTAATAAAACAAGATGTCGGAGCGTATACAGCGTGTTGTTTGTTCTTGTGATTTCCCCAACAGACGTGACGGAGCTAACAGTAGCTTATTGCAATTTTGCGAACGCGCCTAGAAACTACAAGACCAAATATTCCAAATAGTGTTTTCGCAATTACGGGAAAGAAACAAAGTATAATATTTTCTGACAAGAAATGAATTTGCCCCGTTTTAAGGAAACTTGCTGCTGTTATTCGACGTTAATGTGGAATGTTAATGGTAGTGATATGGCAACTGCGCTCTTCTTGGTTATTATGCAGCGAAATAAGCAAGAGGAAAGCAGTTCTCAGCTACGTAGTGGCGGAAGTAATCATTTACAGTAATGATATATTATTGTAAAAATGGAAGTTTCGGCTACGTCATTTGTCAAATTCGATGCACAGGTGCGTACAGGTGCGTATATATAAGATAGTGGTTTAATTTTTTTTACACCTGAAATAGATCTGTGTTCCTAGGTTATGCTCTCCCACATACATATTATAATATGTAAATAAGTTTCTATTTAAAATTGAGGGCCCGAATCGATTATTAAAAAATGGCCTTTGCTTCTCGTAGGAGAACATTTTTATTTAAACATAAATTTTAAAGTATCCATAAATGAAAAGTACTACCTAAAGTTAGGGAGAACCTACGTTATTTGCATACAGGGTGTTTCGCACAGGGTGTGCCAGACTTCAGGGTGTTATTTTGTGAGACTTTTGAATTAAAAATGCTATAACAAGATACACCGGATTTTCAACTTTTACATCACTACGATGATTGTATATTTGAAGATAATGTACGATATTACAACTGTACGATACTACATATTTTACGACACTACATACTGTACGATACTACATACTGTACGATACTACATACTGCACGACACTACATACTGTACAACACTACATACTGTACGACACTACATACTGTACGACACTACATACTGTACAACACTACATACTGTACGACACTACATACTGGAAGACACTACATATTGTACGACACTACAAACTGTACGATATTACATACTGTACGACACTACATACTGTACAACACTACATACTGTACGACACTACATACTGGACGACACTACATACTGGACGACACTACATATTGTACGACACTACAAACTGTACGATACTACATACTGTACGACACTACATACTGTACGATACTACATACTGTACGACACTACATACTGTACGATACTACATACTGTACGATACTACATACTGTACGATACTACATACTGTACAGTACTACATACTGTACGACACTACATACTGTACGATACTACATACTGTACGATACTACATACTGTACGACACTACATACTGTACGATACTACATACTGGACGACACTACATACTGTACGACACTACAAACTGTACGATACTACATACTGTACGACACTACAAACTGTACGATACTACATACTGTACGACACTACATACTGTACAGTACTACATACTGTACGATACTACATACTCTACGATACTACATACTGTACGACACTACATACTGTACGATACTACATACTGTACGGCACTACATATTTTACGACACTACATACTGTACGACACTACATACTGTACGACACTACATACTGTACGACACTACATACTGTACGACACTACATACTAGCAGTTCGTATGAACTAGCTTGACGCTTACCTGACTGTTTTTTGTAGCGGCACATGAAAGTTGAGATTTATCAGCAAAAATCCTCAAGTAAGAGAGTAAGTTCTGCGGGTAATCTGAAGTCGCTAAACACATAATTGGAAATGATGCAGTTATCAGAGGGGGCATGATTGTTTAGAGAACGTCCGAGATCACTTCAAACAGTGACCACTGTACACGTAACGTGATCCAAATTAACGTTCTTTAGATCATACAATCAAAATTAATGTTTTTCTTTCATTTTGTAACGTCACTACGTTAATTCACACAAGTCACTCGGTAATATACCTACAAATATATGTCTCTCACATTTGGTAACCTCTAACACTGACACCCACACGCGTAATTGTTAAATGTTACACTACATACGGTAGGGTATGTTACAGGACGTATGTTTTACAGTAGGTTAAGGATTGAGGGAGGAATTTCTTTTGTGTTTTTTTTCTATCGTATAAAGTTAAATTTTCTTTATAGACTACAGTTACAAAAAATGGACATGTTGCAAAGTTTTCATTTACAGCTACTAAAATCCGCAAAATTCTCGTCGAGGTAAAACGGTCCATAATCGACATATTGATGTAGCACTTTTTACACAAAATTGCTCTTGCAAACATTCCAAACTTAGCACACCCTTTGTGGAACATCCTGTGTAACACCATACGACTATAAAAATGTTAACAATTGAATGTGGCAAGACACTTGGACATGTGTTAAAAAACGAAATAAACCCTTTTGAAATTAATACCGGCTTGATTGTCTCATTCCATCTTTAAGTACAATAAATGGCACAGCTGTAGTCCTCACAGCGTTGGTGAATAACATTCAGCCGACGTTTCGGAGGTATAAGATTCTACCGAAAATTCGGCAACAATGTATCTGTCGACCTGGAGTAACACAGTAAGAACAATTGAATGTGCTATAAAGAAAGTGAAAGTATGCTTAGGCACGCTATGGACACGCAAACTCTCCTTTGTTCACAAAACCAGTACACATTTTGTATAAGTGACATAGGCGCACTTTTTGTTTCATGAGTGGGAAAGTATAAACAGATAAGGGATAATAAATACGGCGTCTAGACGCAGACGACAGGATACAATACTTGAGAGACATAGCACTCTTTCAACCAGTTCCAAAGTGGAGTGTGGAACCATCTTTGCCACTTTACTCTTTGTTACACTCCACTGCACCCAGGAATGAAAAATTGTGTACACACTTAGAATAAAAGGTTGCATCCGTGATTTTTTTTTCTTACAGTTCGGAATAATAAAATACTCACCACGACACTCATAAGGCATTTTTATATTCACACGATTTTATATTTCAGTAGGCAAGTGTTGAGTTGTGTTGTGTTGTGTTGTGTTGACATTCGCTCGCTAGAATGTTTTGTGCCCCGACAAACGTAACAAATATGTATAATAGACAAAGCAGTGCTTGTTGTTGGCTTGAGGGTTGTCATGGAAACGCGCGTTTTTATCCGTTCATGTATAAGATCAGGTGTAAGAGTGAGAACCAGATGTTTGGTGCTTTAAATATAGTGACCATTAGGAATAAAAAGTACATACTTACAAGACCTCAATTTTTATGTCGAAAAAGTCGTTCTTAAAGTCTTCGTATAACCCAGACTGTTTCTTGGGTCGCGTAAAGTCGCTGTTGTGTCTGGACGTGCTACATGCAGCGCCATGACTTGCAGGTGTCTGTACATAAATATTGGTGAATTAATCTTTTGACGCCTAATGTCAACTATAGTGGTCGTACCGCACCGCTAACCTCTAAAGTTGCATTTTATATATTTATCCAACAAATATAGGTACTGAATATTTTAAACATGGTATATATTCTCCGTTTTTTTCTCTTCAAAATGTAGTTTGTTTCATAATTCTAACGTATTTGGTTCATGTATTATTAATACTTTATATACAGGGTGTGCTAAAATTAAAAAATAATTCCGGTGCCAAAAGGGTAAAGTGCTGTGTACTTTGGTATGTGAAACTTGTTATGTTGTGCTGCAAGGTGTGGACGAATGGTCTTGTTGCTGTTGATCTTCCAGTTCATAAACGAAACAAGAAAATGGGTCTGTTTGACCATGAAGAAAATTCGAATGAAAGTTTTGCTGTCCTTGAGAGGGTGTAGTGGAGTGCGTCGATTTGTTTAGCGGCGTTCTGTCAAGTTACATATCATAAAGCTTGTAATGTGTGGTGCAGGACGGTTACAGATACTTAGGCTGAAGTGAGTGGACTGTACGGCATATCAGAAGAGAAACAAGAGAAATGCAAAAGCTAGGCGGTTTTCACCATAAAAATTCCGAAGGAGAGAAACTACAGAGACAACTTACTGATAAATGGGGAGGATAATAATAAATGTAATTTTAGAAAAATAGATTAAGATCTTACTTATGTGCTTGAATTTTCCAAGCATGGTGACGGATGACACGTTGGTTTGAAGACGGTGGTGAAGTCTTCAGTAAACTTTAGGTTTCTGTGACCGTGCATCGTGAGCAAATTGTGAAATGAGAGAGAAAAAACCAACAAGATGCAACAGATGTTTATTTTTAACAATATCTCAACATGTTTCGGGCATCATTATGCCCATCTTCAGGAAAACAAGGCGTATTACTGCATGTGGTGTGCTGCGCTGGTTCTGCTGGATGTGGTTGGTAGCGGTTGTGGGGCGCTGCGTTATGGGGTGCGAGCACTGTGAAGGTTACTGTTCGACTCACAGTGCTCACACCCCACAACGCAGCGCCCCACAACCGCTACCAACCACATCCAGCAGAACCAGCGCAGCACACCACATGCAGTAATACGTCTTGTTCTCCTGAAGATGGGCATAATGAT